>FZPS01000168.1_pt65 | contig 150408 bp, 147 predicted proteins | sample 1817821 | NCBI WGS metagenome assembly FZPS01 (sample SAMEA104158645, study PRJEB21678) | metagenome | place: Germany | collected 2015-04-21 | reverse complement strand
TGTTTCATTAAAATAGTTTTCATAAAATTTCCCTCATCAATCTATTAAATGTTTGTATAATTATACCACCGCTCATGTAATTATGCAACACAAATTCTACTAAATAGATAAAAACTAAAATATTTTACTAATTGATAACTATTATTCTTTATATTACAGTATGAGCCATCTATAACTTATGTTAAAGCTTTTATAAAAAAACAGGCATTAAAGCCTGTTTTTTTATAAGTTAAATGCGTATTTAAGTACAAATAAAAATGCTAATACAGCCATTATTGGATGAATGTCTTTAAATTTACCTTTTGCTAGCTTAACAACTACATAAAATATAAAGCCTGCAGCTATACCATCTGCAATACTGTAAGCAAAAGGCATTAGTGTAACTGTTAAGAAAGCAGGTGCTGCTACTTCAAAATCATCAAAATCTACTTTAGAAATAGATCCCATCATAAATATTCCAACAACTATAAGAGCTGGTGCTGTAGCTTGGCTAGGTACTATACCTACTACAGGTGCTAAGAATAATGTTAATAAGAAACATATAGCTGTCACTACAGAAGTTAAACCAGTTCTTCCTCCAGCACTTATACCTGCTGAACTTTCTACATAGGTAGTTACGTTGCTTGTACCAAGTAATGCACCAATAGATGTTGCTGTAGCATCAGCAAAAAGCGCCTTATCAATCTTTCTTGCGAAACGTCCTTTTCCTTTTGGTGGATCATTTTTTTCATCAAACATACCTGTCTTGGCACTTGCACCAATAAAGGTTCCGATACTGTCAAAGGTATCTACAAAGCTAAATGATACTATAATAGCAATGATAGCAGTAATACCTAAATTACTGGAGAATAAACCTTTGAAATCTAACTGCAAGAAAGTTGGACTCAAGCTTGGAGGAGCTGAAAAGAAAGAAGATAAGCTCCATGCTTCAGGTAGTTGTACAGGAAATTTAATGTTAAATACTACTTGCCCAATAATTCCGATTATTGTAGTAGCTAAAATACCAATTAATATTCCACCAGTTACATTCTTTACTACCAATATTACTGTAATTATTAATCCTATTATTGCTAGTAAGGGACCAGGTTGTCTTAAGTCTCCTAATTGAATAAAGGCACCGCCTCTTTCTATTATACCAGCATTAATAAATCCTATAAAAGCGATAAAAAGACCAATACCTGCACCAATTGCATTCTGTAAAGATTCAGGTATAGCATTAATAATCATAATTCTAAGTTTTGTTGCTGTAATAAGAACATTTATAATTCCGCATATGAATACACAGGCTAATCCTTGCTGCCATGTTAATTCATTTGAAATTACCACGGAGTAAGCGAAAAAGGTATTGAGTCCCATACCTGCAGCTTGTGCAAAAGGAACATTAGCAACAAAGGCCATAATAAGTGTACCAATTACTGCTGATAAAATTGTAGCTACAAATACAGCCCCTTGATTCATACCAGCCTCAGCCAAAATTTGTGGGTTTACGAAAATAATATAAGCCATTGTCACAAATGTAGTAATACCGGCTATTACTTCCGTTTTAACTGTAGTATTATTTTCTTCCAGTTTAAAAAAGTTATTCATTTGTAATCCTCCCCTTTAATAAATAAAACACATAATCCTATAAGTAGAATTATGTGTTTTTAATCAAACTTTTATAATACGGCTATTCGTATTATTTTAATAAAAACATCAAATTCACCCATAGTTAAGCAGTTTAAGGTTGCTTTGTAGAAACTTTCGAACCATATTTTCGAAATTATATGAGTATTAGTATTTTATTTTGAGAATATCCTCTTGATGAGTTAATATTATCAAAATAAAACAAACTTGTCAATTCATTTGCATATGTCAAAACAATATTTTTTATTTTTTTTATAATGTTCGCCATTTTAACATATTCTAGTTTATTTTATGTAAATTGTTTATACTATTATATAAATGAATATTTAAATATTGGAGGTATTTTATGATAATAGCTACTGCTAAAATTAAACTAAAAGCAGATTGGTGTCACTCATTAAAAGAAAAAAGAATGGTGGTTAATAAAATAATTGATAAGGTTTCTAATAAATTTAATGTTTCTATAAGCGAAATTGAAGATTTAGACTTACATAACTCAATAGTTCTAGGTGTGGCTAGTGTTAGTAACTCTACAAGTTATGGAGATAGTGTAATTCAAAAAGTAATTAACTACATTGAAAATATCTCAGACGCATACATAACACATATAGAAACAGAAATACTATAGAGGATTTTTAATCCTCTATAGTATTTATAAAAAGCTTATTTGTTCTACATTTTCACAATTGTTTCTTACAAAACAATGATTATAATGTTTTTCAAGGACTAAGGTTTTATCAATTTTACTTTTAGATGGATCTAACCAGTATTCGATCAAGTCCTTATTAATTATCAGAGGCATTCTAGGATGTATAGATTCAATATCTTTTGCTGGAACAGTTAAGATGACTACAGATTCATAGAAATTATTACTTTTGTCCTTAAAATTACCGTAGATGCCAGCTAAGGAAATTAAGTTACTATCATTAATAGAAATTTCCATTTTCTCCTTAACCTTACCCTTCTGTGCCCATTCAAAATATGAACTAGCTGGAATTATGCATCTCTTATATTCTAGCAATCCTTTGAACAAAGGCTTTTCTTCTACAGTCTCAAACCTTCCATTTATTATATTCTTGTTTAAATACTTTATTCCCCATAGAATATTTGTAAGAAAAGTTTCACCTTTCTTCCTAATAATTACAGGAATATTGCTGCCAGGAAAATTTTCACCTATTTGTATGCCACCAAGTATCTTTTCTTTTATATTATAGCTCTTAATTACTTGATCAATTTCTAAAGCAAGGAAATATCTACCACACATACTCTCACCTCTTAACAGGATTTAAATTTATTTTAGTTTACACTGTTAATTTTAATTTTAAAACCATTATTTATGATTATATCATTAATTTTCATTGAATTTATAATAAGTATAATCACAAAATAATAATGAAGAATTTGAGGAGGTGCTTAATGATGGATAAAGGTCAGAAAAGAGAACAAGCTAATAGAGTTGATCAGTTAATTAATTTAGTTGAAAAACACACTAGAACTGAAAGACATTTAGAGCAACATAGCGATATATCAGACCCTGGAAACTTAGAAAATGCAGAGCAAGTTCAAAGAAAGAGAGAAGAAGAAATTGATAATTTAAAAAATATCATTGCTTACGGAGAGCATAGAAATGATGAAGTTGATAACTTGAAACGAAATCTCGAATATACTGAAGGCTATTTAAATCATAATAAGGATCATATGGATAGGGAAACCTTGCAAAACACTATTGAAAAACAAAAGCATAGGGAAGAACAGCTGGATAGTTTAACATAAGTAAAAGCTCGGTATAGCCGAGCTTTTACTAAAAAAATTACTTTCTAGAAAGCTGTTGAAGAGCCTTTGAAATATAGTCAATATCTTCCTTTGTATTAAATAAGCCGAAACTGAAACGTACAGTGCCTTCAGGAAAGGTCCTCATAGTTTTGTGGGCTAATGGAGAACAGTGAATACCTGTCCTGGTCATAATACCAAATTGGCTGTCTAATAAATAGCCTGCTTCAGCGCTATCTAAATTATCAAAGGTCAGAGAAAAAACAGCTGTTCTATCTTCTAGAGAATTAATACCATGGAGAGTAATACCTTTAATATTTAGAATATTCTCTATGAATAGTTTGCTTAATTCTTGTTCATGCTGCCAAATAGTATCCAATCCAACTTCTTTAATGTACTTTAAACCTCCATTCAGTCCGAAGATTCCCGGAATATTTAAAGTACCACTTTCAAATTTATCCGGCATTATTTCTGGTTGAAATTCCTCTTCTGAAAAACTTCCTGTGCCTCCTTCTCTAAAAGGATTAACTAGAGAGGCAAAATCTTCTCTAAAAAGAATTCCTCCTGTGCCTTGAGGACCTAACAAACCCTTATGGCCTGTAAAGGGTAGAGCACTTAAATTCAACTTTTGAAAGTCAATAGGTAGCAGTCCAGCACTTTGAGCACTATCTATCACCAAGTGTATATGTTTTACTCTACAAATGTCACTTATTTCTTCAATGTTTTGTATAGTACCAAAAACGTTAGAAACATGATTTATTAAAACTAATCTAGTATTACTTTTAATGGACTTTTCAACTTGCTTAGCATTCAGTTTCCCCTTTTTGTCACACGGGAGGACGGTGTAATCTACCCCATTCTTTGAAACTGAATGCAATGGTCGAACTACCGCATTGTGTTCCATGGAACTAATAATCACGTGGTCTCCCCTTTTAAGAAATCCTTTAATTATTATATTGAAGCTTTCAGTTATATTACATGTAAAAATTACGTTTAAAGGGTTATTAAAATTAAATAGTTCACACAGTAATTCTCTAGTTTCAAAGACTACTCTTGCAGTAGAATAAGAGTCCCCGTAATTTCCCCTAGATAGATTAGTTCCTATATTATTTATGTAATTTAATAAACTGTCACCAACTTGCTGAGGCTTCGGATAAGTGGTAGCAGCATTGTCAGCATAAACTTTTCGCATAAATTCACCTCTATTAGATTTATTAGATAATAATTGAAAGGTGCGTAAAGCACCTATATACTATCGTAGAAAGCATCTCCTTCTTCTTCGGTACATCCATAATCAATTAGTACCGGAACTGAATTAATTAATCCCCATGAACTTGTAGATTCTATATCTTCGAAAAGCATATAAAACTTTTTAGTAAAAGTCAATAGATCCTTATAGGCATTGGGTTCTGGACGAATAGTTTTTAAATTCACCTTACTGCCTTTATAAATCTTTGATAATGGTATGGCCCTAGGCATGAAAATCATGTCTGGCTTATGCCAAACTATAGGGCATAAAAACTTTTTAAACCTTGGCTCCGCATGTTTATATACATATAATTCAACCTTGTTTTGATACAAGCCTTCCATACCCTTTGCCACTTTTACTACCCAATAATCATCAATAGCATATGCAATTCTACTTATACCTTCCCCAAGGTATTGAAAACTATTGTGTATTTCTGCCAAGCTCATGCGATGAATTTTTCTAAAGTAATTTCTTAATGTATTCATATCCTCACCATTCCATTATCTATAGTTTTTTACTATAGTTTATTAATGGAAATCAGTAATTGATACAGTCAATTAAGCTATTTCATCTAAATTGTATTTAGTTCTATTTAATATAAACTATTTGAAATACGCCTTGTATTATGTTAATTTTACATTAGATTGATATATGGGGTGATGTTTATGAATAAAACAATATTAGTGGTAGAAGATGAAAAAAGAATGAGGATTTTACTTAGTGATTATCTTAAAAAAGAAGGTTTTAAATATTTAGAAGCTTCCAATGGTATAGAAGCTATAGACATTTTTAATAAGGAAAAAGTTGATTTAATCGTATTAGATATAATGATGCCCTATATGGATGGTTGGGAAGTTTGTAAAACTATAAGAAAAACTTCAAATGTTCCTATTATTATTCTCACAGCACGGTCTGAAGAGGATGATAAGCTATTAGGCTATGATATTGGCGCTGATGATTATGTAACAAAACCATTTAGTCCAAAAGTTTTAGTAGCAAAAATAAAAGTATTGTTAAAAAGATCTGAGCCTTTTAAAGAGAATAACTCTTCAAGTATGGATATAAACGGTTTATACATAGACGAGTTATCTCATAGGGTAACAGTAGATGGAGAGGAAATTATATTATCTCCAAAAGAGTATGAATTGTTGTTATATTTGGTTAAAAATAGCGGTATAGCTTTGACTAGAAATCAAATATTAGATAATGTTTGGGGCATAGACTATTACGGTGATACTCGAACTGTAGATACTAATATCAAAAGATTAAGAGAAAAACTAAAAGATAAAGCCTACCTAATAACTACAATAAGAGGTAGTGGTTATAGATTCGAGGTGGAAAAGTGAAAAATAAGCTGTGGAAAAAACTTTTTATAATAACCTTTGTAATTTTAATTATTTTTATATCTGCAATAATTTACTTTCAGAGCATATCCTTTGAAAGCTTCTATATTAAGAGAAAAATTAAACGTTTTGAGAAAAATATAGAAAGATTTAATGGTCTCTATAGTCAAAGTTATATAAATGATTTTAATTTGTATTATATGATGAGGCAATTCGAAGAAAGTAATAATGCAAAAATAATTATAATAGATTCATCTGGCCAGGTTAGATCAATCGGTGATAGTAAAATAGATGAGGATTCTAGTAAGAAAAGTACTATAAATAGAATCTTTCAAGAATGGATATTAGATTCTCAAGCTTTTAATGATATCTTAGAACTAAAGAAGAATAAAACAACTATTTATTACAATCCGGACTTTGATATAAATAATATAGTCTGCATTTCACCTACCAGTAGGGAAAATAATAAAAATATTATTTTAGCAGTTTCTTCCCTTCAACCTATTGAAGAAGCTTCTGAAATTATAAAAGAATTCTACATCTATATATTTATAGGAGCATTAATAATTGTAATTATTCTGTCTATAATATACGCTAATATGATTAGTAAGCCGTTAATAAAATTAAATAACAGTGCAAAGAGAATTAGTGAAATGGATTTTTCCCAACAATGTGATGTTAATAGCGATGATGAACTTGGTAATCTAGCTAAAACCTTGAATTTCTTAAGTTATCGACTAAATAGCGCCTTAACGGAGTTACAACAAAAGAATATTAAATTAAAACAAGATATAGAAAAAGAGAGAAAGCTAGATAAAATGAGAAAGGAATTTGTGGCTGGTGTATCTCATGAGCTAAGAACACCTATATCTATTATTTCTGGTTACGCTGAAGGTTTAAAGGATAATGTAGCTGACGATGATTCTAGAGAGTTTTATTTGGATGTGATAATGGATGAAGCAAGTAAGATGAATGCCTTAGTATCTGACATGCTTGACCTGTCTCAATTAGAGAGTGGAAATTTCAAAATGGAAGCAGAACCATTTCATATAGATGAATTGATGAAAAAATGTATTAATAAAAACAAGCAATTTTTTCAGCAAAAGAATATTAAGGTGCAGGAATCTTTGGCAAAGGAGGTTACCGTTTACGCTGATTACTTAAGAATTGAACAAGTGATAACAAATTTCTTAACTAATGCTATAAGGCATACTCCTGAAAATGGAGTAGTTAATATTAAACTAAGGGATGAACAGCAATCTTGCAAAGTAGAAATTGAAAACCAAGGTGAACATTTAGCTGAATGTGACTTAGAAAATATATGGGATAGATTTTACAAGGCCGATAAATCAAGAAATAGAATTGCCGGTGGTACTGGTTTAGGCTTATCTATAGTAAAAAATATTTTATTGATGCACAATAGTACTTTCGGAGTAAAAAATACTAAACTAGGAGTATGTTTCTTTTTTACTCTTAATAAAACAAATGCTAAATAATCTAAATATGAAAGAAGGAAGAGGAATTTCTAAAATTCTTCTTCCTCCTTTTTAATGACAGAGAAAGTCTCTAAAAATATTATGTATAACTCCAAACTGTAAGACTGTAACTTTTAATTTTATATTAAGCCCCCATCAACTACAATTGTTTGTCCGTTAATATATTTAGCTTTTTCGCTACATAAAAAAGCTGCTAGATCCCCAATATCATTAGCTGCCCCAAAACACCCCATAGGTATAGAGTTAGTAAGCTCTTCTTCTTCCTCAGAAGACAGCCAGCTATTCATTCCAGTATTTATTACACCAGGTGCAATAGCATTGACTCTTATACCATTTGCCCCCATTTCCTTAGCTAGAGCTTTGGTAAAAGAATTAATGGCACCTTTTGTAGCTGAATAAATACTTTCACAAGAAGCCCCATTTACGCCCCAAATTGATGAAATATTGAGAATGGTACCACTACCGTTTTTTAGCATATTATTGAGTACACATTTAGTCATATTAAATACACCTTTAATATTAACATCAATTAATCTATTCCATAAAACTTCATCAGCATCTATAAACAACCCAATATTTGATAAGCCAGCGTTGTTTATTAGTATATCAACCTTACCAAAGGTATCTATAACAGACTGTACAGCTTTGTCGCAGTCTCCATAACTGCTAACATCAAAACGTTGTGCTAAGCAGTAGCCTCCATTCTTTTTTATAGAATCTAATGTATCTTTTGCCCCCTCTTCATCCTTTGAATATGTAATAACAATACTTGCCCCGTATTTAGAAAGTGTGGTGGCTATAGCTCTGCCAATGCCCCGTGAACCACCAGTGACTATTGCTATTTTCCCGCTTAAATTCATTCTATTCTCCCCTTGTTTATAGATTACAATCATTATTATACTATTAAAAATTAAGGGAATAAAGAATAGTATTAGTTTAATAAAGAGTACCTATATCTTTTCTGTAATAAATACCTTCAAAGTCCACATTCTTGATATCTCTATAAGCCTTTTCAATGGCCTGTTCTAAAGTATCAGCAGTGCTTGTTACCGCTAACACTCTACCGCCAGAAGTATATAATTTAGAATCTTTTTCAGCTACCCCTGCCCCAAAAACTTTACTTTCAGTTAATTCCTTAATTTCAATAGGTAAGCCAGTCTTGTACTCACCTGGGTAGCCATCAGATGCTGCAACAACACAGCAGCTATGTGCTTTTTTCCACTCTATATTGTAATTTTTTAAATCTTTATTAATAGCACTATTTAATAGATCTAGTAAATCACTTTCCATTAAAGGTAAAACCGCCTGTGTTTCAGGGTCACCCAACCGTGCATTGTATTCTAAATTATAGACACCATTTTTGGTAATCATAATACCAAAGAAAATTATTCCTATATAATCTAACCCCTCTGCTTGAATTCCTTTTAAAGTAGGTAACATGATATCATTTTTGAAACTTTCAAGGACTTCATCAGAACAATATGGATTAGGTGTTATTACCCCCATGCCTCCAGTATTAGGACCAAGGTTTTTATCAAATATTTGTTTATGATCCTTGGCTGATATAAAGGGTAAGATTACTTCTCCGTCTGTAATAGATAGTATAGAAGCTTCAACTCCTTCTAAGAATTCTTCCACAACAACATTTTTGCCGGAACCGTTAAAAGCGTTATTTAACATAAAATCTTCAAGAACCTTTACAGCTTCCTCTTCCTTATTACATATAACTACACCTTTACCTGCAGCTAGACCATCAGCTTTTATAACTACAGGGTATCTACAATTCTTAACATAATTCACTGCTGGATCATATTCTGTAAAGACTTCGTATTCTGCAGTTTTAACTCCATATTTTTTCATAAAGTTCTTAGCGTATATCTTACTACCTTCTAGTTTTGCTGCTTCCTTTGACGGACCAAAAATTTTTAACCCTAGAGCTTTAAACTCATCAGTAATACCTTTTGTAAGGGGTTCTTCTGGTCCTACTACTGTTAAATCTATACTATTTTCCTTGGCAAAGTTCTTTAGTTCTTCAATAGTATTTAGATTAACATTTATGCATTTATTTTCACCATAGGTGGCCCCATTACCTGGAGCGCAGTAAACAGTTTTCACACTGTTGTTTTGGCTTAACTTCCAGGCTATAGCGTGTTCTCTACCGCCAGAGCCTATTACTAAAACTTTCATAAAAAACACCTCTCTTAATGTTTGGAAGGCATTGTAGCTGTATGACCTTGTATTTTTTACAGCTAACCAAAATAAACTAAATTATTTGAACCTTATTATCTATAATGGACACCTTACCTTGAAACAATAAGTCTAAAGCTTCTGGTAATGCTCTATGCTCTTGTTCTAAAACCCTTTTCTGAAGAGTGTAAGGGTCATCCTCAAAGTAAACTGGAACAACCTTTTGAAGTATAATTGGACCTGTATCTGTTCCTTTATCAACAAAGTGCACGGTGCAACCTGATACTTTCACTCCTGATTTTATTACATTTTCATGAACTTTAATGCCATACATGCCTGCTCCACAAAAACTAGGAATTAAGGAAGGATGGATATTAATTATACGATTATTAAACTTCTCCAGTATTTTCCCTTTTAAAATAGATAAAAATCCTGCTAAAACTATAAAGTCCACTTTATCATCTACAATTTCTAAAATGATATCTGATAAATCTGTTTTATATATATTTTTGTCTAAAATGTAACTTTTAATATCCTTTTCTTCTGCCCTTTTTATCCCATAAACATCTGGTCTATCGCTTATTACACATTCTATACTACAATTCAATTTTTCCTTTTCTATATTGTCTATTATAGCTTGTAAATTTGAACCACTACCAGATATTAATACTGCTATTTTATACAAACACCTTCACCTCCAGCGGAAACTGTGCCTATTTTGTAAGCATGTTCTCCTATAGATACTAGGGCCTTAATTATTTTATCTGAATCCTGAGGTGAAACACATAGAACAAATCCTATCCCCATATTGAAGGTGTTATACATATGGTTGATATCAATTCCTAATGAGTTAATATACTTAAATATTTCTGGCATAGGATAAGCTTTTGAGTTAATTTCTACGGTAAACTTATCTTTAAACATTCTTGGAATATTCTCAACAAAGCCACCGCCTGTTATATGAGCCATTCCTTTAATATTAAAATGCTTTAGTAGCTCTAAAGTTGATCTTACATATATTCTAGTAGGTGTTAGAAGTGTTTCCCCTATTGCGGCCCCATTAAAGCTAAGATCTAATTGGGGAATAATCTTTCTGACTAAGGAATAACCGTTACTGTGAAGGCCAGAGGAAGCAAGACCAATGAGAATATCGCCATCTTTTATACTGCTTCCATCTATGATCTTATCTTTCTCTACAATACCTACAGCAAATCCTGCCATATCATATTCCCCTTCAGAATAGAAACCAGGCATCTCAGCTGTCTCACCACCGATTAAGGAACAATTAGCTTCCAAACATCCATCTGCAATACCCTTAACTAAATCAGCGGCAACTTCAGCCTCTAATTTACCACAACTTATATAGTCTAAGAAGAATAAAGGTTTTGCTCCGTGGCACAATATATCATTAACACACATGGCCACACAATCTATCCCTACAGTATCATACTTTTTCATTCTGAAAGCTATGTCTAGCTTGGTACCAACACCATCGGTACCAGATACTAAAACCGGTTTTTTATAGCCTTCAGGGATTTCTACCATACCGGCAAAACTGCCTATATTATTAAGAACATAAGGTTGCATGGTTTTGGCTGTATGTTCTTTTATCAGTTTCACAGACCTGTAGCCTTCTTCAATATTTACACCGGAATCCTTATAAGTAATCATTCAAATACCTACCTTTCTAATCTTTCTTTTAGGGTTTCTATAGGCGTGGAAATTGGATATTCACCATTAAAGCAGCCGAGACAAAATTTATGGTGCCTTTGAAAACTATTTAGAAGCCCCTCCATACTAATATACTGTAAAGAGTCTGCACCTATTTCTTGCCTAATTTCTTCTATTGTAGAATTAGCACCTATTAGATCTTTTCTGTAAGGCATATCTATTCCAAAATAGCAAGGATATTTTACTACTGGTGAAGATACTCTAAAATGAACCTCTGTAGCTCCAGCCTTTCGTAGAAGATCCACTAACCTCCTGCTTGTAGTTCCTCTAATTATAGAATCATCTATTAGTACAACTCTTTTTCCTTGAATATTTACCTTTAAAGGATTCAGTTTAATAGCTACAGCTTTTTCTCTCATCTCTTGAGTAGGAGCAATGAAGCTTCTTCCTACATATCTGTTTTTTATAAAGCCCATATCAAAGGGAATACCTGATGCTTCTGCGTAGCCAGCAGCTGCTGCCATTCCGGAATCAGGAACCCCTACCACCACATCTGCTTCTACAGGACATTCTTCATATAAGATTTTACCAGCCTTAAATCTAGCTTCATAAACATCAATACCATCAATAATACTATCTGGTCTTGCGAAATATATATACTCGAAGGAACAAGTTGCACACTTAGTTCTTTCTCCAGGATTTAAGGATTTTATGCCACTATCATCTATTATTACTATTTCTCCAGGGTTAACATCTCTTATAAATTCTGCCCCTATTGCATCTAGAGCACAACTTTCAGAACACAGTATATAGCTATTGCTTAATTTTCCTATACATAAAGGCCTTATACCATTGGGATCTCTAACTCCAATCAATTTATCCTTAACTAACATTACAATAGCAAAGGAACCCTTAATTGCCTGAATAGAATCGAAGACAGCATTTTCAATTCCTTTATTTGCTCCTCTAGCAATTAAGTTAAGAACTACCTCTGTATCAACGGAAGTATGGAATATACAGCCTGCATCCACCAGAAGCTCTCTAATTACGTCTGAGTTAACAAGATTTCCATTGTGGGCAATAGATATTGAGCCAAGCTTAAATTGGGACAAAAGAGGTTGAGCATTAGTATGATTATTTGAACCTGTTGTTGAATACCTAACATGACCTATAGCTGCTCTCCCAGTAAGTTTACTCAAAGAACCTTCGTCAAAAACATCACAGACTAGACCCATATTCTTGTATACTTGAATATGGTCACCATCAGATACAGCAATACCAGCACTTTCCTGTCCTCTATGTTGCAGTGCGTACAGTCCGTAATAAGTCAAAGGGGCAATTTCCAGTCCTTCGTTGGAATATATACCGAACACTCCACATTCATCCTTAATTTTATCTTCTTCTACACTATACATAATTATAATCCTTTCACTTAATTAGACTTAGAAATTCTATTCAATATTTCCTTATAGGCATCCTCTACATTGCCCATGTTTCTTCTGAACCTATCTTTATCCAATTTTTCATTAGTTTCTGCATCCCAAAATCTGCAAGTATCTGGAGATATCTCATCCGCTAAAATAATATCACCTTTATATCTGCCAAACTCCAATTTAAAATCTATCAATTTAATACCTAACTTCAAGAAAAATTCCTTTAATAAGTCATTAACTTTCTTAGTAATAGTATAAATCTTCTCTAACTCATCAAAAGTTGAAAGGCCTATAGCCACTGCGTGATAATCATTTATCAAGGGGTCTCCAAAATCATCGTTTTTATAGCATATTTCATAAATTGTAGTATTTAGCTCCATACCTTCTTCTAGGCCTAATCTTTTTGCCATACTTCCAGCAGCTACATTTCGAACTATAACCTCAAGCGGCACGATTTCAACTTTTTTGCAAAGTTGCTCTCTGTCGCTAATTTTTTTTATAAAATGTGTATTGATGCCGTTTTGCTCCAACAATTCAAAGAGCATAGATGTTATGGTATTATTCATTACACCTTTATCACCAATCTGTCCCTTTTTTTCACCATTAAAGGCTGTAGCATCATCCTTATAATAAACAATTACTTCATCTTCCTTATCTGTATAAAAAACTTTTTTAGCTTTGCCTTCATACATCATCTCTTTTTTAGCCATTAAAACTCAACCCCCTGATTATTTTCATTAACAAATTTTGCTTTCATGTCTTTTCTATACTTTTTTAATTTCTGCGAAAGCTCCCCATCTCCAATCGCTAGCATTTGAACTGCCAATAATCCAGCATTGTAACTATTATTTATACCTACAGTTGCTACAGGAATAGATTTGGGCATTTGCACGATAGATAATAATGAATCTAAACCATTTAAGGCAGCGTTTATTGGCACTCCAATTACTGGTTTGCTCGTATGAGATGCTATTACCCCTGGAAGATGAGCAGCTAATCCTGCTCCAGCAATAATACATTCACAGCCTGCTGCTTCTACATCTTTAATCACTTCCAAGAGTTTTTCAGGCACTCTATGAGCAGATAAAATATATGCCTGATATTCAACATCAAACTCTTTTAGAGCTTGTGCTGCTCCCTTCATTATATCTTTATCAGATTTACTTCCGAATATTATAGCTACTTTCATGTTAACCTCCATTATTTAAAGTATTTAACCCCTGATTCAAAAATCTTTTGATCCATATTTCCCATAATGTTCTTATATAAATTTTTTCCTATACGTTCGCTATGACCCATCTTACCTAATATTCTTCCATCGGCACTAGTTATACCTTCTATAGCGTACATGGATCCATTAGGATTGAAAGGCATATTACTTACTGCATTTCCATCAAAGTCAACGTATTGTGTTGCTACTTGCCCCTTATCAAACAACTCGTGGATAAGATCTTCTTTTGCTACAAACCTTCCTTCACCATGAGAAACTGGCACGGTATAAATATCACCTACTTTTACACTACTAAACCATGGGGATAATTTAGATACAATTTTTGTATTAACCATGGTGGAAACATGTCTGCCTATCTTGTTGTAGGTTAGCGTTGGACAATTCTCATCAATTTCTCTGATTTCGCCATAGGGTAATAAACCTAACTTAATTAAAGCTTGGAATCCGTTACAAATTCCTAATATTAATCCATCTCTATTATTGATTAAATCCATAACTGCTTCTTTTAATTTTGGATTTCTAAATACGTTTGCTATAAATTTACCAGAACCATCTGGTTCATCTCCTGCACTAAATCCACCAGGAAACATGATAATTTGAGAATCTCTAATCTCCCTTTCCATAAGAGCTACAGAATCTTCTATATCCTTAGTAGTTAAATTTTTGAAAACTTGAACTACAGGCCTTCCTCCAGCATTTTTAAAAGCTCTTGCTGAATCATATTCACAGTTAGTACCAGGGAAAACTGGTATGAAAATTTTAGGACTAGCTCCCTTTAAATTTACGTTACAGCTTCTAATAGTTTTACTTTCATAAAGTTTCTCTTCATATATTTCTATATTTTCCTCAACTTGATGAGGAAATACTTTCTTAAGAGGATTGGTCCAATGTTCAATCAAAGCTTCTAAGGATAACTTTACATCATATACTTTTATACAGTTTGAATCTTCGGTAAAGCCTAGAACTTCATAGTTTGTGTTTTTTAGAAGCAACTCTTCGTTAAAGCTATTATCCACTTCTAAAATGAAAGAACCATATTTAAGAGAAAATAATTCATTATGGTCTAAACTATCCGTGAAGACAAAACCTATTTTGTTGCCAAAACACATTTTACTTATAGCTTCACATATACCTCCATTTTTAATAGTAGAACAAGCTTTTATTAGTCCTTCTGACTGAAGTTTCTTTATCAAATTAAAATTATTTTCTAGGTTTTCGAAGTCTGGCAAATAATCTTCTTTCACATTAGTTTCTATTAAAATTACTTTTGAACCACTTGATTTAAACTCTGAGGAAACTACATTACTGCAATCTTTTAAAACATCTACAGCAAAGGAAACTAAAGTAGGTGGAACATCTAGCTCATTAAAGCTTCCGGACATACTATCCTTTCCACCGATTGAAGGAATATTAAGTCTTTTCTGAGCATAGTATGCTCCTAGCAAAGCAGAAAAAGGTTTTCCCCATCGTTTAGGATCCTTGCCAAGTCTATGAAAGTATTCTTGAAATGTCAGTCTTGTTTTTGAATAATCTCCCCCTACTGCTACAACTTTTGATACTGATTCTATTACAGCATATAGGGCTCCATGGAAGGGACTGATCTTTGATATTGCAGGATTAAATCCATAAGACATAATAGAAGCAGTAGTGGTTTCACCAGATAAAACTGGCAATTTAGCAACCATGGCTTCAGATGGAGTTAGTTGATATTTTCCGCCTAAAGGCATTAATACTGTTCCAGCACCAATAGTACTGTCAAACCGTTCCATTAATCCTTTTTGGCTACATACATTTAGGTCTGACAATCTATTAAACCACTTTTCTTCAAGGTCCTTTCCCACACTTGAATTTGCAAACACTTCTTCCAAACCCTGAATTTTTTCAACTACTACGTCGGTTTTCGATTTTGCTCCATTAGTATCAAGAAAATCTCTACTGATATCAACAATCTTTTTATTCTTCCATTCCATTACCAATCTTCTATTGTCTGTTACTTCTGCCACTACCGTTGCTTCCAAGTTTTCCTCTCTTGATAAGCTAACAAATACATCTACGTCTTCTGCAGCAACTACCACTGCCATTCGTTCTTGAGATTCAGATATAGCAAGTTCTGTACCATCTAATCCTTCATATTTTTTAGGTACCTTATCTAAATTTATAATTAATCCTTCCGCTAACTCTCCTATAGCGACAGAAACACCGCCAGCACCGAAATCGTTACATCTTTTAATTAACCTTGTCACTTCTGGATTTCTAAAAAGTCTTTGTATTTTTCTTTCAGTAGGAGGATTTCCTTTTTGAACTTCTGCACCGCAAGTTTCAATAGATTCTTCTGTATGTTTTTTTGAAGAACCTGTTGCTCCACCACAACCATCTCTTCCTGTCCTACCACCTAAAAGAATTATTTTATCCCCGGACATAGGTCTAAGTCTAACTACATTTGATTCTGGAGCAGCCCCTATAACTGCACCAATTTCCATTCTTTTAGCTACATAACCTTCATCGTATATTTCTGATACAATTCCTGTACCTAAACCAATTTGATTACCATAAGAACTATAACCATGAGCAGCTTCTGTTGTAATTTTTCTTTGAGGAAGTTTACCAGGTAAAGTATCCTCAACGCTAGTTCTTGGATCACCACTTCCTGTAACTCTCATGGCTTGATAAACATAGGATCTTCCTGATAGAGGATCTCTTATAGCTCCTCCTAAACATGTAGCTGCGCCACCAAAGGGCTCAATTTCTGTAGGATGATTGTGGGTTTCATTTTTAAACATTACTAGCCACTGTTCTTCTTTTCCATCAACCATAACAGGAACTTTTATACTACAAGCGTTTATTTCTTCAGATTCATCCAAATCTTCTAGTTTTCCTTGGCTTCTTAATTCTTTCATAGCCAATAAAGCTATGTCCATTAAACTCATTGCTCTTTGTTTTTCTCCATATATTTTACTTCGTCCTGACTTATACTCATGGAATGCTTCACTAATACAAGAGTTGTACTTTCCTTCTTCTATTTTTACTCCATCAATTTCTGTAAGGAAAGTAGTATGTCTACAATGATCAGACCAATAGGTATCAAGTAATCTAATTTCCGTTATGCTTGGATCTCTATCTTCACCCTTAAAATATTCTTGGCACATTATAAAATCATCTATGGTCATGGCCAAATTTAGATCCTTGTGAAGGTTGTGTAATTCCTCCACATCTAAGCTAACGAATCCTTCTATTGTCTGAACCATGGTAGGTGTTTCGTATGTTTCTGTCAATGTCATATATTTATCAAGGGTAGCTTCCCTTGTGTCTACAGGATTTATACAATAATTTTTAACTTTTTCAATATCTTCTTGATTTAAGGAACCATTTAATATGATTAATTTAGAACTTCTTACTATTGCCTTCTTTTTATAGATAAGTTGTAAACATTCCATTGCAGAATCTGCTCTCTGATCATATTGACCAGGCAAAAACTCCATGGCAAATGCTACTTCATTAGACTTAAGAGGTATGTTATCTCTATAAACATTATCAACTGTTTCTTCTGAGAAAATAGTTTTGATAGAATATTCAAATTCATCTTCTGTCAAACCAGCTACATCATATCGATTTACTATTCGTACATTAATTAAATTATATAAATGCAAATTGGTTTTTAAATCACTTAAAAGCTGCGCACCTTCTACGTTATATTCTGGTTTTTTTTCTACTAGTATACGGTATACTTTTTCTTGCATAAATAAAACCTCCTTAAAAAATATAAAACCACAGTATGAGTAAATCCTGCGGTTAACAAAAAGAGGTGTATATGTAGTATACTACCCACGGATTTACCCATAGCCAGAAAGTTTATGGCTTTCTGTAGAAACTCCCGAACCATATTATCAGGATTATATGGATAAATTATTCATATTTATTTAATTTATCAACTTTAATTTTATAGTATCACTTAAATGCAATGTAGTCAATGATAACTTAAAAAAATGATACAACGTTCGTCATTTGACAAACATTGTATCATTATGCATAATTTAATATTCACAAAGCGTGTTTTGCTACTTCTTTAACATATCAGCTACTGCTGCTATGCTACCTAAAGATGAAATAGCTTCATTAGGTAATATTAATTTGTTAGCAGGATTCTTAGACATTTCTGTTAAGGCTTCTACTTGCTTTAAAGCGATTACTGTTTCGTTGGTACCAGATTCTAATATAGCCTTATTAACTTTTTCAATAGCATCTGCTTCTGCTTGGGCGATAATTTCTATAGCCTTAGCCCTACCTTCAGCTTCAAGTAATTGAGATTCTCTAAGACCCTCTGCTCTCCTAATATTAGCTTCTTTTTCTGCTTCAGCAGTAAGGATTTTAGCCTGCTTTTCACCTTCTGCTCTTTCAATTTCAGCCTGTTTCTGACCTTCAGCCTGCAATATAGCCGCTCTCTTATCTCTTTCTGCCTTCATCTGTTTTTCCATAGCATTCTGTATTTCTGCTGGAGGCATTATATTCTTGATTTCTACAGATAAAATTTTAATTCCATAGGCATCAGTTATTTCGTCAATAATTTGAAGAAGTCTTGAATTAATTCTGTCTCTACCAGATAAAACTTCATCTAAAGTCATATCACCAACAATATTTCTCATATTTGTAATAGTTGAGTATATAATACCATGAGTATAATTTTCTATATTGTACTCAGCTTCCTTAGGATTCATTACTTTATAGAATATTACATTATCAATAGAAATTTTAACATTATCCTTAGTAATAACACTTTGAGGCTCAATATCTAGAATTTGTTGCTTTGTAGAAATTTTGCGTTTTACAAAATCAATAAAAGGTATGGTGAAATGCCATCCTGGTTCTAACACTTTGTAGAATTGGCCTAATCTTTCAAGAATATAAACATAACCAGTATTAACTACCTTTATAGATGATATTATGGCAATTAACACAATTACCAACATAATTCCAATAAAAATTTCCATAGTAAATTCCCTCCTAAATTATTATACCTTTTTAACTAATAGCTTATTACCTTCGATTCCAGTAATTTTGATTTTGTCACCTGATTTTATTAGGTCTCCTTCATTTTTAAATGTCCAATAAATCCCGTCAAATTTAATAGTAGCTCTTTCGTTTATGTCTTCATCAACAGTAAGCTCTCTACCTATATATCCTTCTTCCTTTGTAGGTGTTCGGACTACTGTTTTTTTTATAGTATTTTTCATTAATGGGTAACCCACAGCCGTAAATAGTAGGCTGACAAATATAAATGTTAAGAGCTGCACTCCAAATGTGAAACCTAGTAAATTTGCAATGATTGCTGCTATGGCACCAATTGTAAACCAAACAAATAAAAAAGCGCTAGTTATTAAATCTACAACTAAAAAAATTACCCCCACAATAATCCAAAGTATTAAGTGATTATTCATTTCCCCCCTCCTTTCAATAAAATAAACCTTATGAATTTCTTTCGTTAATTAATTATACAATATTTACAGAAAAACTTGTATTAGTAAGTGTTTATTCTTGAATTAAATTGGAAACAAAATAAAAAATATTGTTTCTATAATTATTATACATAATTTCTTACCTTTTGTAAAGGTATATTTTAATATTTATAAGGTTATTTGTTACCTCTTATCGCCAAATCACTTTCTTAACTTATTCCCCTTTATTGTCTAAAAGGCTTTTGCAAGGTATAATAATTTTATATGACAATATAAAATTATTACTTAAGTAGCAAATGGTAAACAATCTTATAGCAGAGGTGATAATTAGTGGAAATAAATAGAGTTGGCAGAAAATCTCCTCTAGTCTCTGAAGAAAAGAAAAATGTAGAATTCAAAAAAGATTTTTCACAGAATTTTAATTTTGCCAGAGAAAAGAGAAGCGAGCAAGAACTAAAAAAAATGCAAGAGGACATAAAAAAGAGAGGTGCCAGACTTGTAATTACAAAATGTTATGCTGATGTTAGGGCCTATAAAAATCTTATAAAAGAATATCTGAATTCTGTATTACAACATATGTATAATGTGAGAAAAGATATTAGCTTTTGGCAAACTCAATACTTTATCACTGTGGAAACCATTGATAAAAAGTTAGAGGAACTAACAGAACTTTTGTTAAAAGAGGAAATTGATAACTTATCTGTAGCTAGCACTATTGATGAAATATCAGGATTAGTTGTAGATATTTATAGATAAAGAAAGGCTTTTCATATATACAGCAAGGATCACTCCCTTTAGGAGTGATCCTATTAAATATAATTTACTATAGTTTTTACTATTTTATCCAAATATCTTTCGTCTAGCTGGGAAAAACAATTGAATTTTGGACTATCTATATCTAATACTCCAATTAAATTTTCTCCTTTTATTAAGGGAAGGACTATTTCCGAATTAGATGCACTATCACAAGCAATATGACCCTCAAAATTGTGAACATTATCTACCCGTAGAGTTTTCCTATAAAGAGCCGTTTTCCCACAAACTCCACTTCCTATATCTATTCTGCAGCAGGCGGCCTTGCCCTGGAAGGGTCCAAGGACTAATTGATTATCTTTATACAAATAGAATCCAACCCAGTTAGAATCTTGTAAACCTGCCTTTATAATTGCAGAAATATTACTTAGGTTGGCTATAAAATCCTTTTCTGTTTTTAGCTGACTTTCCACTAATAAATGCATTAACTTATATTTTTCTTCCAGGGATAAGTCCTTAAATTCATCTGTATTAATCACAATATCACTCCATTTTATATATCTGATTTAGTTAAATATTTCTCTGCTAACTTAATATAATGTTCTGCCGAACTACTAAGTTTTTGAATTTCATCTTCTCTTAGCTTTCTGACTATTTTAGCTGGAGATCCCAAACACAATACACCCTCAGGTATTTCCTTACCTCCAGTTACTAAAGCACCAGCTCCAATTATGGTGTTTTTTCCTATTACACATCCATCTAAAATAATGGCCCCCATGCCAATTAGGCATTTGTCTCCAATAGTAGCCCCATGAATAATTGCATTATGTCCAATGGTAACATAATCACCAATAAGAGTAGGGTTTGTATCCCCTGTAACATGAATCACCGCATTATCTTGTATATTTGTCCCCTTCCCTATTTTTATATTGTTATCATCACCTCTTAAAACAGCACCAAACCATATGCTACATTGACCTCCTATAGTGACATCCCCTATAATATGACACCCTTCAGCCAAAAAAGTACCTTCAGATACTTTAGGATTCATATTGTTAAACTCATGTAACATTTATATCCTCCTTACTTGTCAATTAATTGTTGATTTAATTCATAGTTAAGTTTTTGCTTTTATAGACAAAGTATTCTAATCTTTCTTTAAAGAATGATTGTAATTATAGAAAAAATAACTTATAATAAATACTGTATACACAATATGTAGTGTTTTTTGAAGTTCGTAATACTATATATTGGGTTAATATGTATGGAGGTGTATCATGAGTAGTTTAAAAGATTTTCTTACTAGATATTATACTAAAGAACTAGAAAAAAATAAATCTATTACCGTGTACGATTTATTTAAATGGAAAAAGGTCGATGTATTATTAAAGGACCATAAAACCGGAAGAGTTATTGTAGATATGAAGGATTTAGAGTTTCCTGAGCATTATTCACAAAACGCCTGTGATATAATCGCATCCAAATATTTTAGAAAAGCCGGTGTTCCTAATGAAGTTGATTATGAAAATAGTATGAAATTACTAGCACACAGAATGGTTAAATTTTGGTGTGCAGCTTTAATAGATGAAGGACTTATTGACAACGAAGAAGAAGAAGCTATATTTTACGATGAAATGGTGTATGCCCTATTAGCTCAAATGTATGCCCCCAATTCGCCTCAATGGTTTAACACAGGATTGAATTTAGCTTATGGCATAACTGGTGAATCTAATGATACATACTACTATGATCCAGAAAAAAAGAAAGTTGTCAAGTCCAAGGATGCTTATTCAAGAACTCAAGCTTCCGCATGTTTTATATTGTCCATTGAAGATAAACTTTTAGGTAAACATTCTATTACAGAACAATATGTTACAGAAACCAAGCTCTTTAAGGGCGGTTCTGGTACAGGAACAAATTTCTCAACTATTAGATCCATTGGAGAAAAATTGTCAGGTGGCGGTGTTTCTTCTGGTCTTATGAGCTTTTTAAAAGGTTTAGATAGAAATGCTGGTGCTATAAAATCTGGTGGCACTACTAGACGTGCAGCAAAAATGGTTTGTTTAGATATTGATCATCCTGAAATTGAAGAATTTATTACCTGGAAATCCAAAGAGGAAGCAAAAGTTAAGGCCCTTGCCAAGATGGGATACGATACTGATATGGATGGCGAAGCTTATCAAACTGTTTCAGGTCAAAATAGCAACAATTCATTAAGGCTTAGCGATGAATTTATGGAAAAAGTTTCGAATTTAGATAAAGATCCTGATGCTACTATAGAGCTAAAAGGACGAGTGGACTCTTCTGTTAACAGAGAGGTTAAAGTTAAGGATCTGTGGGATAAATTTAATCAGGCAGCTTGGGAATGTGCTGATCCAGCACCACAATTCAGTGATACCTTTAACGCATGGCACACATGCCCAAATGGTGAGGATGGGGTTTATAATGCACCTTATAACAGAATAAATTCCACAAATCCATGTGGTGAATATGCTTTTTTAGATGATACTTCTTGTAATTTAGCATCTATAAACGTATATAAATTTTATAATAATGAAGATAAGACCTTTGACCTGGAGGGTTACATTCATATAGTTTCCTTAGTACAGTTTATCTTAGAAGCATCCATACATTTCGGACAATTCCCTACAGAGGAAATTGCCAGGAAAACTTATATGTTTAGGACTACTGGATTAGGAATTTCTAATCTAGCTTCTTTATTTATGGTTATGGGCTATCCCTATGATTCAGAAGAAGCAAGAAACTTAGCTGCAGGGTTAATTTCATTACTTACTGCACAATCCTACCTAGTTTCTTCAATGATGTCTAAGAAAATAAAACCTTTTGAAAAATTTGAAATAAATAAAGAACATATGCTTAAGGTTATTAGAAACCATTGTAGAGTTTCTGGGACTCTAAAAGATGAATACGAAGGTTTAAATTATAAACCAGTAGAAATTAATCACAAAACTTTAAACAATTGTAACTTAGGAAAGCTAAGTGAGAGGCTAAAGAAAACCTGGTTAAATGCTTTAAAATCAGGTGAGGAATATGGCTATAGAAATGCACAAGTATCTGTAATAGCACCAACAGGCACTATTTCTTTCGCCATGGATTGCGGAGCAACTTCAATTGAGCCATTCTTTAGTCACATAGTATATAAGAAACTATCCGGTGGCGGTTTCATGACTGTGATTAACCCTGTTATAGAAGTAGCATTACAGAATCTTGGTTATACAGCAGATCAGATTAAAGATATATTAGATTATGTACTAAGAAGCGAAAAGATCAAGAATGGTTCTATAGAATACGAAAAAATTATTGATGGAAAGATAGAAGGTGCACCACATTTAAAGGAGGAACATTTACCTATCTTTGATACTGCTAATAAATGTGGATCTGGAACTAGATATATACAAGCTTCAGGTCATGTTAAAATGATAGCTGCATTAACTCCTGTAATATCTGGTGCTATATCTAAAACTGTAAATTTACCTAAGGATGCTACAGTAGAAGACTTTAAAACAGTAGTTTTAGATTCATGGAAATTAGGAATCAAGGGTATAACTTTATATAGAGATTCTTCCAAGGCTAGTCAACCTTTAAATACTTCTTTAGAGGAAGGTAAGGAAGTAAATCTTGAAAGCTTAACCTATGATGCCCTGCTTAAATATACAAAGAACTTACAGGCTAATTCTGTATACTCAAAGAGGGACAAACCACAAGGTATTCGCACTGGTACAACCCACCCTGCTCAAATAGATGATGTAAAGATCTATACTACTGTTAATAGAGATGAAAGTGGTAGAATTTGCGAGATTTATATAACTACAGATAGAGAAGGAACAATTATAACAGGATTGTTAAATTCCTTATCTAAATCAATTTCTGTTATGCTTCAATATCATGTACCTCCAAAGGATATTGCTAGAATGTTAAGAGGACAAAAATATGAACCTTATGGCTTTGTTCAAAGACATCCTTATATTAAGCATGTAACATCTATATCTGACTTAATAAGCAAAGTTATAGATATTGAACTTAATGATTTTTCAAGATGTCAAGTAAAACCTAAACATGTAACAATAGAACAACCGTCAGTAGTCGTAGAAAAAGGTGAGCGTATTTACGGAACTACCTGTAAAAACTGTTCAAGTACAAGAATGGTTCGCAACGGCACCTGTATGGTTTGCTTAGATTGTGGTACTACTACTGGGTGTAGCTAATATAGTAAATACTTCCAAGTAGATTATCTAGTTTTAAATAATTAGACTGTCTACTTTGGAAGTATCATATCAAAATGTCACCTTTCTTATATTATAATTGTATAATCAATATTAGGAGAAAATTCAGTGAGTTCCAAAAAGAAAAAAGACAGAAACAATCCATATGATAATTACAAAGTGTTTTATGGTATTCCCCATTGTCATACTTCTGTTTCTACAGGAAAAGGTACCGCTAAAGAGGCTATTAAGCACGCAATAGGAAATGACTTGGATTATATAATAATTACAGATCATAATTCATATTTAAATAAAAATTATAAAAAAGGAAAATCATATTGGCAACACCAAAAAGATCTTTTAAAAAAAATTAGAAAAAAGCATAAAGGATTTTTGTCTTTTATTGGATTTGAATACAAACTCTGCTCTAGGCTTGATATTAATATTTTAAGTACAAAAGATTGTATAGGGGAAAAATTAAATTTGAAAGAACTATTATCATGGATTCAAGATAATAAAGGAATAGGGATTATTAACCATCCTGGTTCTTATGTGGATAAGATAAAAGAACAGTTGGATTTAAATAAGACTATTAAGTGTATAGAAGTAGGAAATGGCTCCCCTCCTCATAAATATAGACGATATTACAATCAATATTTTAAATTATTGGATTTAGGATGGAAATTAGCCGCAATCAATGGGCAAGATAATCATAGAAGAAACTGGGGAGACACAGAAAATGTTACGGCAGTATTTTCTAAAAAGTTAAACAGCAAATCTTTGTTAGAGTCTTATAAAAAAGGTAGAACCTATTCTACAGATTCAAAGAGTCTAAGAATATTTTTCTCAATAAACCAAGCTATAATAGGTGATACTATAAGTAGCAACAAATGTAATAAATTAAATTTTAAAATTTTAGCTGTAGATGATAAGTATTTAGTAAAAAGCATGAAAATTATAACTAATTCCAATGTTACAGTTAAGGAGAAAGTTGCTGAAATTCCTACTCACTCTATGAGCCTTATTTTTTCAGCAGATTGCCCTAAGGCTTACACTTGGTATGTAGCTCATGTTTTGTTAGAAAAAAATAAGGAGGCAATTACCTCCCCTATTTATATTGAAGCCTAAGATAAAATACTAACATGGATTTCAGATAATAAATATCCATATAAGGTAAAATAGAAAGAGGAATTACTCCCCTTTCTATTTTTTTATGTTTTTTACCCTATTAGGCTTTGCCTTAGGCCTAATCTGGATCTTAGTCTTTTTGTTGGCCTTCTCCTTACTAAGAATATTATAGAACCACATAAAAGGCATTATTGTTATAACAATGGATAAAAGCTTAAGCAGTGTATGCAGTTTTGTTCCCATTAAAAAAGTTGATAAAACAAATAAAATAACCCCTAGTGATAATACAATCCATTTGTTGATTCGAAGCTTATCTAATACAAATATATATAAAAGGTTGAATGTAATCATTGTAAATAAGCCCAGTAAAATTAATAACAAGATATCCCAAAACATATTTGAAATTATCCCCCCTTTTTTATTTATTATTGTATACATAATAATATTATTTTATAGCAAAATAGCTTTTATGTAAATAATATTTATAAATATGATAATATCCATTGTATTAATAATAACTTTTACAAAAAAATATTAAAAAATTATCAAATTATCATTATTTTCTGGTATAATTATATAAATACATATCAGATGAGGTGATCCTATGAATTTAACATCAAATCCACAATTAGATGAATTAGACTATCAAATACTTGAAATTTTAATAAATGACTCTAGAACTCCATATTTAGAAATTGCAAGAATGTGTCATGTGAGTGGTGGAACTATTCATGTTAGAATGAAAAAAATGGAGGACATGGGTATAATTAAGGGTACAAAATTATTAATAAATACTTCTAAACTCGGTTATGATGTCTGTTGTTTTGTTGGAATATACTTAGATAAATCTTCTTCCTTTTCTAATGTAGTGGAAGAAATGGAAAAGATAAAAGAGATTGTAGAATTACATTATACTACCGGTGAATACTCCATTTTTATAAAGGTAATTTGTAAGAGTATAGCCCACCTTCAAGATTTAATATTAAACAAAATTCATGTAATTAATGGTATTGAAAGAACTGACACTTTGCTTTCATTATCTCAGCCTATTGATAGAAATATTCAATTTTAAATGGAATTTTCAAAATAGAAAAAAATAGAGAGAATACTTTTACTTGTATACTCTCTATTTTTCTATATTGCTTTTTCTAAGGTTTCAATAAAACGTTCTAACACATCTTCTTTAGAAGTTTTTAAATAATATTTTATTAGTAGTATAACATATTCAGTTAAATGCTGACAGTTACCTTTGCTTTCCAATAAACACTTTTCTATTTGCAATGCATATTTTTGAAATAAATTAAGCTCACGGCCCTGCAAAAATATATTAAAAAGTGATCTATAGCAGGTTAATTTATATTTCTGCTGCTTATACAATTGGCAGTTTGTTAAGGCAAAATCAAAGTATTTTATAGAGTATTTCTCTATACCATATTTACCGAATTCCTCAGCTAATTTTATAATAATCTTAGTATTTTTTTCATTACAATTCATAGATAAATAATTTATACAATGTTTAATATAATTTAGTCCTTCATTGCTTTTATCCAAAAGAAAATATGCCATGGCCAATTTATGATACACTAAATAATGGCTTGTACCACTAGTAAGTGCTAAGGATTTTAAAACATTTACAGCTCCAGAGTAGTTTTTCTCATCTATATAGATTATTCCTTTAAATAAAAGAAATTTTTTCTTTTGAGCATTTGTGAACTTTCTGCTTTTAGATAAACTTTCTATAATCTTCAATCCTTCAGAATTTCTTTTTGTACTAACTAAAACTTTTAACAACTCAATATTGTATTGAAATAAAAAAGAATTAATTAAACTTTTCTTAAGTCCATCTAATTTAATTTTTTCTAAATAGTTTTCTGCTTTATCAAATTGGCTAAGCTCATTATAAAGTTTTACCAATAAAAGAAGAACCTCAACTTCACACTTATGATTTTGAGTAAGTTTAAAATATTCATAAGCTTTTTCATAAGCTTTTGCAGCTTCATGTAAGTTATCTGCTAATGCAAAATTGTCCCCCTTAGCCTTTTCAATCTCCGCTATAAGTTCAAAGCAATTATGTTTTTTAGCTTTTACAAGAAGTCTATCGTAGTCTGCATTAGATCCTCCATCTTCCACTAAGGATATAAAGGTGTTTTTAAGATCCCTTTCATAATCTTGTCTGCCGTTACCTAACAGGTCTTTAAGTGTTAAATTTAATTCTATGCCTTTTTCTGCAGCTATTTTATTAAAATTATCAGAAAGAATCATAGCAGTTACTGTAGTCAGTTGAACTTTCCCACTTTCTATTAAACTAATCATGCTATGAGAAAGCCTTCCACAAGCTGCTTCTTTTTGAGAAATATTTAACAATTTTCGATATTTTTTAATGATGTGGCAGTTGCCATTTATTCATTCTCTCCAACCCCCCCATGAAAGTAAACCCATTATTTATTCAATTTATTATATTTTACTACAAATTCTTTAGATAAAACAATAAAATATTGCTAAAATCCATATATTTTATAAAATAAGTTAAATTATTCTTTATATATCGTCACATATTTCACAAATAATGCACATATTATTTTTATTTTTGTAAAAAATAATTGTAGAAAGTAAACATAAAGGAGATGTTTAATAATGAAAGCTTTAGACACAATAGCTCTTTTATTAGTTATAATTGGGGCAATTAATTGGGGACTTATAGGATTTTTTCAATTTGATTTAGTAGCTTCACTTTTTGGAGATATGTCTGGTCTTACTAGAATAATTTATTCTTTAGTTGGTCTTGCTGGTCTTTACGCAATATCCTTCTTTGCAAGAGATAGGGATAGTTCCAGAGAAATATAAATAAAACCTCCATTTAGGAGGTTTTATTTTTTATAATTATTTTGTATAACTTCTTTCGTTTTTTCAGATAAATTTTTACGTTCTTCCTTTGATAAACTATCAATTATTATAGGTCTTCCAATAACTAAAGTAACATCTGTAGGAGAAAATTTGTTATTGTTATTTTCATAGGCCTTGTAGCTACCACAAATGGTTATGGGTACAATTGGAACTGCTGATTTTAAGGCTAACTTCATACTCCCTTTTTTAAATTCTCCAATTTCATCACTCTTGCTTCTAGTACCTTCCGGAAAAATTAATATAGAACAATAGTTTTGTAGATTATTAGCACCTTGGTTGATTGATTCTATAGCTTCTCTTACATTGTCCCTGTTTAAAAAAACGCAACGAATCTTTTTCATCCAATAACTTATAAAAAATACCTTTTCTAGCTGTTTCTTAGCTATAAAACCTATAGGTTTATCTATTTGTGAAAGAACAACAGGAATATCAACATAACTTTGATGGTTACCTACAAAAAGACAGTGTCCATCTGGTATGTTTTCTAATCCCACTGTATGAACCTTTACACCTATTGTTTTCAATGTATAATTGGCCCAGTTCCTAACTATTTTAGAATGAAAGTTTTGCGCCCTATCAGTTTTTTTAGTAAACAATAGTTTAATTCTAGCAATTATCATATAAGCAAATATCTTGGATATTTTAAAAACAGTTACCATCAATGGAGCCACCTTTCAAAATCTATCAATATTATTTAAAAAATACTTTAAAGCCATTAGCGTATGTGTTAAACTGGTTTCATAAACATATTATGGAGGAAACTTGTTATGAAAAAAATAATAAGGCAATTAGCAATGACCGTGCTAATTCTTTGTTTATTTACCTCATGCAATTATAACACAAGAAATACAGGTGATACAAATAAATCCCTAAAGGATGAAAAAATACTTAAGGTTCATTTTATTGATGTAGGTCAAGGTGACGCAACTTTAATTGAATTGAATGGTTATACTGCTCTCATAGATGCTGGTCCCAATTTTTCATCAAAACGATTAGTAAACTATCTAAGAGGAGAAGATATAAAGAGGATAGATTATATCATTGCAACACATCCTGATGAGGATCATATTGGTGGTATGGATGAAATATTAAAGGAGTTCAAGGTTAAAAATTTTTATGCACCAAAACTTACTAAAAACACAGAGACTTTTAAGAAGATGGTAAATGAACTAAAAAAGCAAAATTTAAAAATTATTGTACCTTATCAAGGTATGGAGTTAGACTTAGGAGAAGAGGCTAATTTAATATTTTTAACTCCCTTAGAATATCAGTGGAACAATGATAATAATTTCTCCTTAGTTACAAAGATTAATTTTAAAGATACTTCTATTCTTTTTATGGGAGATAGTGAGTCCGAAGTTGAAAGGCAGTTATTGAAAGATTCCCATGTACTAGAATCAAATATAGTGAAACTAGGACATCATGGAAGCAAATCATCCACAAGCATCGCTTTTCTAGATAAGGTAGCTGCAGACTATGCTATCATATCATGTGGCAAAAATAATAAATATGGTCATCCTCACAAGGAGACGATTGATAAATTAGATAAATTAAAAATAAAGTACTATAGAACAGATTTGGATGGGAACATAATTTTTAGAAGTGATGGTGATTACATTATTAAAGACTAAGCATAGCCTAGTCTTTAATAGGATATTATAAAACTTTACTTAAAAAATCTATAGTTCTTTGATTTTGTGGATGATCAAAGATTGCTGTAGGTGTTCCTTCTTCCAATATATTTCCTTCATCCATGAAAAGAACTCTATCCCCTACCTCTTTAGCAAAGCCCATTTCATGTGTAACTACTACCATTGTCATGCCTTCAGCAGCTAACTCCTTCATTACATTGAGAACTTCTCCTACCATTTCTGGGTCTAATGCAGATGTCGGTTCATCAAAGAGCATTACTTCTGGTTCCATGGCTAAAGCTCTCGCTATAGCTATTCTTTGCTTTTGTCCACCGGATAATTGGTTTGGATAAGCGTTAGCCTTATCTTCTAAACCTATTTTTTTAAGCAATTTAAAAGCTATTGCTTCTGCATCCTCTTTACTCAATTTCTTTACTCTTATTGGAGCAAGAGTTATATTCTGAAGAACAGTCTTATGTGGAAACAAATTAAATTGCTGAAAAACCATGCCCATTTTTTCTCTTAATTTGTCTATGTTAACGGTCTTATTTGTAACAACCTTTCCCTCGAATTCGATTTTACCACTTGTAGGTAGCTCCAACAAATTCATGCATCTTAGAAAAGTACTTTTACCAGAGCCACTAGGGCCAATAACTACCACTACTTCTCCTTTTTTAATATGACAATTAACACCTTTCAACACGTCTAGTTTTCCAAATCGTTTTTCAAGCTTATTAATTTTAATCACTGTTCTTCATCCTCCTCTCAAGTATGGCCATAAGTTTTGATAAAGTAAATGTTAATATGAAATATACAATAGCTACAACTATATACGGCATAAATGGCATAGCGTTTTTACCAGAAATAATTTTTGCTTTAAACATTAGATCAGCAATTCCTATTACAGCAACTATAGAGGATTCTTTTATTATAGTTACAAATTCATTACCTAGAGCAGGTAGAATATTTTTAATTGCTTGAGGTAAGATAATTTCTTTCATTGCCAAAGAATGTTTCATTCCTAAAGATCTCGCAGCTTCCAACTGTCCTTTATCAACTGCTTGAATACCAGCTCTAATTATCTCTGCAACATATGCAGCGCTATTAATTGATAACGTTATAACACAGGACATAAAATCAGAAAAATTCATACCAATAACCGGATCTAGCCAGTCGGCATTTGGGAACTCAATACCTATTTTTGAAAGACCAAAGTAAATTATTAATATTTGCACATATACTGGAGTTCCACGAATAAACTCAATATAAGTAGCCGAAATTGATTTTAGCATCCAATTTTTAGAAAGCCTCATTAAAGCTAGAAGGGTCCCTACCAAAGTCCCTAAAATTACTGTAAACAAAGCAATTAAGATAGTGTTTTTTGCCCCTTCCAGATAGTATAGGTAATATTTTGATATAAATTCTATAAATCCCAATACATACACCTCCCTCATTTTAACATAACAAACTCCTGACCTGTTTGTCAGGAGTCCATATGGATTATATTGTTCTATTGATCCTTTTGTTCTTCAGCTAGTTTATTTGCTTCTGTTAAGAATTGATCAATTTTACCTTCTGATATCAATCTATCAATAGTTTTATTAGCCTGTTCAACTAGCTCTGTGTTTCCTTTTTTAAAGGCAATCGCTGAACCTCCTGTTTCATCCGTTACTTCTACAGAGGTTAGTGCAATATCATTATTTGACTTTACATATGATTCTGCAACAGGCTTTTCCATAATGATTGCATCTACTTTTCCTGTTTTTAACATAAGTACAAGATCAGTAATTTTTGCAACTTCTTTTATTTCTTTTGCCTTAGCAACTTTTTCCTTGGCCATATCTGCTTGAATGGAGCCTTGTTGTACTCCAACTACTTTTCCGTTCAAGTCCTCAAGTGCTTTAACACTGTCGGCGCTATCTTTTTTCATCACTATACCGTGAGTTGCTGTATAATATATTTTTGAAAAGTCTGCGTTTTGTTTTCTATCTTCAGTTGGAGTCATACCTGCAATAACCATATCAGCCTTATTCGATGCCAAAGCTGCTAAAAGCCCATCAAAATCCATATCCTTTATTTCAAGTTCAACATTCATATCCTTAGCTATTTCTTTAGCTATTTCTATATCAAAACCAACTATAACATCTTCTCCATCTATATTAGCATGAAATTCATATGGTGGATAGTCAGCGCTTGTAGCTACAATAATTTTATTTTTTTTATCACCACCATCGGCTTTATCATCCTTCTTAACACATCCCACTGTAAATAACACAGCTGAAAGAGTTAATGTTGCAATTATCTTTTTCATAATTTTTTTATTCATATAATACCACTCCTTTTCCCCTTATGCGAAATATTATACAACTATATTCATAAATATGCAACACTTTTTTTATAATAAATTTAATAACAAGTGTTTTATCGCAATATTTGCATTTTGTACTTAAATTTATGGATTTTTATACAAAAATGAATGAATAATAGGAATAGATCTCAGAGCTTATATTGACTTTAACTTTCCATTAATATAATATTTATGTTAGAATGTTAGAAAGCATTATACCGCTCCTTTTAATGGAGTTTTTTATTTTATAAATTGGGAGTGAAATGAAATGTCAATAAAAAAAATTAGAACTAGATTTGCACCTAGCCCTACAGGATATATGCATGTAGGAAATTTAAGAACAGCACTTTATGCCTATTTAATTGCTAAGCATGAAGGCGGAGATTTTATTCTTAGAATTGAAGATACGGACCAAGAAAGATATGTAGAAGGAGCTGTAGAAGTAATCTATAAAACTCTACAACTAACTGGTTTAAATCACGATGAAGGACCAGATATAGGTGGAGAGTTTGGCCCTTACATTCAAAGCCAGAGAAAGAATATATATAAAAAATATGCTAAGGAACTTATAGAAAAAGGTGAAGCTTACTATTGTTTCTGTGATAAAGAGAGACTAGATTACTTAAAAAACAATGCAGAGAATGCAAAGGGAATTGTAAAGTACGATAAACATTGCCTTCATCTTTCTCAAGAAGAAGTAAATAAAAAATTAGCAGAAGGTATACCTTATGTAATAAGGCAAAATAATCCTACCGAAGGAGCCACCAGCTTTGACGATGTTATATACGGAAAAATCGAAGTAGATAATTCTGACTTAGAAGATATGATCTTAATAAAATCCGACGGCTTGCCAACATATAATTTCGCTAATGTAGTAGATGATCATCTTATGGGAATAACTCATGTGGTAAGAGGCAGTGAATATCTTTCCTCATCACCTAAATATAACCGACTTTATGAGGCCTTTAATTGGGATATCCCTATTTATGTTCACTGTCCTCCTATAATGAAGGACGCTCATCAAAAGCTTTCGAAAAGAAATGGAGATGCCTCTTTTGAAGACTTGCTTGAAAAAGGCTATTTAAAAGATGCTATAGTAAATTATATTGCCTTATTGGGGTGGAACCCAGGAACAAACGATGAGGTATTTAGCTTAGAGGAATTAGTTAAAGTATTTGACTATAAAAATATAAATAAATCTCCTGCTATTTTTGATAATGGAAAGCTAAAATGGATGAATGGAGAATATATTAAAAAATTATCCTTAGAAGAGTTTCATGAATTAGCACTACCTTACTATAAGCAGGTTATTAAGAATCCTTCTATCGACTTGAAGAAAATATCCCAATTGCTTCAGACAAGAGTGGAACTATTAAATGAGATCCCTGAGAAAGTAGACTTTTTTGATAAACTTCCTGAATATGATATAGACCTTTATATCCATAAAAAAATGAAGACTAGCGTGGAAAATTCCTTATTAGCTTTAGAAAAATCTTATGAAAAATTATCTAATCTTGAAACTTGGACATTTGATAAAATTGAAAGTAGCTTAATGAACTTAGTAAAGGAAATGGAAGTTAAAAACAGTCTAATTCTTTGGCCTGTAAGGACTGCATTGTCTGGCAAAAAATCATCACCAGGTGGAGCTTTTGAACTTGCTGAATTACTTGGAAAAGAAGAATCTCTTAATAGAATTAAGATAGGCATAGAAAAGCTAGCAAATAAGTAGAGATAAAAAAACACATACTAAATACTATCTGTAAGTATTTAGTATGTGTTTTTTTTATTGAAATTTCTTGCAAAAGAGTCCCAGTTAGCTAATATTTCAAAAAGACTAACCACGTCTTGTTCATTGTACAACAAAATTGTTTGGATCTTTTCCTTAGGCATTCTATTTATATAATCCTTATCTTTCATGATTTTACTAAAAGTTTTAGCCAAATTAGCTCCGCTTATAGGTCTGTTACCCCGTACAATATTAAATTGCTTTTCTATAGTTTTAAGACCTGTGCATATACCTGTAGTTTCTTTAAAAAGATCTTGGATATCTACTTTAATAAAATTGTCAAAGTTAAAAGACACTTTATATTTTTGAAACAAATAGTTAATCACTGTATAATCGTTGTTACCAGAAAAAGTAACTATGTGGATTTTGCCATTCTTATATGCATTTTGAAAATAATCTTTAGCCATTTTCACAATTACTGGTGCATCTTTATTGCTTTCAATCATATATTGAGTTACTCTTAAAACATTTTTTTGAGAATCATAAAAACAGGATCCAAATACACCAATACATATAGGTTTCTTATATACATAGTGTTCCAAATCGAAAAAAATAGCCTTATTAAATATATCTTCATAGCCCTCTATTTGCAGTTTATCTGTAGATATAAGATCCTTAATATCAATTATATTTTCTCTAATTATCACCTTATCACTCTTTTCTACAACAAGCGAATGTTTTTTGCAGTCAAACTATAAATTACATCTTTTCGCTCTACTGCAATTTGCACTTTTTCACAAATCACATTATCCTCTAAAACCTTCTTCAGCAACTCTCTAGTCGGATTAACACAAATAGGATATTTAACTTTTTTAAACATTGAGAAGTCCCCAGAAGTATCACCGTAAGCATAGCAAAGATCCAAATCTAAATCATATTTTTCAGCAAAATAATCTATAGCCTTGCTCTTACTTTTGCTATCCCACATTGGTATAACCTCACCAGTATATAAGCTATTTTCATCTATCACATACTCAGCCCCTAAATAGTCGTCGAAACCGTGTTTTAAAGACATCTCTCTCACTAATTCTTTGGGACTTCCAGAAATGGTGATAACCTTATGGCCCTGCTCCTTATGCCATTTAATTTTGTCTCTGGTAAAGGTATAAACTCTGTCCCCCTTCTGTTCAACAACTCTTTTAGCGATAAAATCGATTTGTGACTTATGCAATCCCTTAACAGCCTCAGTATATATATCCGCTATTTTTAATAAATAATCGTCGTAATTACCTTGTCTTCTATCCCAGCGCTGATATTCAGGCCTTACCTCATTATACCATTTTTCTGGTTTTATAATATCAGATTTCACTAACTTTTTAAATATTTCTGCAATAAGCCCCTCTCTATAAAGTGTTCCATCAATATCAAAAAATGCAGCACTATTACCCATATGACCCTCCTTTAAAACTTTCTTATATTTTATTATAGTCCAATAAGTATTTTTTTAAAACCAAATGTTTTCACGGCATTCTTTTTTCGTTGACAAGCTTTCCTACTAGTGCTATTATTTGCTTGAGAATGATTTTCATTATAGGAGTGACAAGTATGAGCATTAATGATTTAGATATAGGACAAACTGCTTATGTGAAAGAATTATCAATGGATTCTCCTTTTACAAAAAGATTACTGTCTTTAGGCTGTATTAAAGGCACTAAAATAAAACTAAAAAAAATAGCTCCTTTTGGCGACCCCATACTTATAAATTTCCATGGATTTGACTTAGCTATAAGAAAAAAAGACGCTGCAAATATTCAAGTCACTGCCACTAAGGAGGAATAAGATGATAACTGCTGCTTTAATTGGTAATCCTAATGTTGGTAAGACTACCCTATTTAATTTATTGACTGCTTCTAATCAATATGTAGGAAACTGGCCTGGAGTTACTGTGGAAAAAAGAGAAGGAATTTTAAATAAAAACATTAAAATTGTTGACTTGCCTGGAATCTATGCCATGGATACATACTCTAATGAAGAAAAAGTTTCCAAGGAATTCTTACAAAAAGAAAAAGTAGATCTTATTATTAATATTGTAGATGGTTCTAATTTATTTAGAAATTTATATTTAACCCTTCAGTTAAAAGAATTTAAAATTCCTATTTTATTGGTTATCAATATGATAGATACTGCAGAATCAAAAGGTATCACTTTTGATTCAAATAAATTAGCACAGTCTCTTAATATAGACATTCTAGCTATATCTGCTGCTAAAAATAAAGGGGTAGATAAAGTAATTGACTATTTATCAAAGGGTAATTTTAGAAGTGATGGCCTGGAAAACCCTTATAAATTTTCCACTGAAGAAGAAAGCTATAAATATATAGAAAAGATATTGGATTTATCCGTAAAAAAGGAAGAAGGTAATGGGTCAACAGTTACAGATCTAATAGATAATCTAGTGTTAAACAATTGGTTAGCTTACCCTATTTTCATCTTTATGATGATTTTAATCTTTAAATTTACATTTAGCTGGGTTGGACAACCACTTGCAGACCTGCTGGATATAGGTTTGAATGATCATTTAGTTCCCTGGGTAAGGGGATTCTTGGCTACAAGTAGCCCTTGGTTTCAATCACTTATACTAGATGGAATAATTGGCGGTGTAGGTTCCGTAGTTGTCTTTCTTCCCATTATTCTCACCTTATTTTTAGGAATATCTTTACTGGAGGAAAGTGGCTACATGGCTAGAGGTGCCTTTATCATGGATAAACTCATGAGAAAGATGGGCCTTTCTGGTAAAGCTTTTATACCAATGATTGTAGGTTTTGGTTGCACTGTGCCAGCCATTATGTCTGCAAGAACTTTAGAAAGCGAAAAAGATAGAAAGTTAGCTGCTTTATTAGCACCTATGATGTCTTGTAACGCTCGATTACCAGTATACGCTTTATTTGCTTCTGTTTTCTTTTCAGGTAAAGAAACTATAGTAGTTGGTTCCCTCTACCTACTAGGTGTAGTAATGGCTTTTATAATTGGAATACTTTTTAAAAATACCTTATTCAAAAAAGATGAGGAACCTTTCATTATAGAGCTACCTGAGTATAGAATACCTACTTTTAAGAACGTAGCCTCTAATACTTGGGAAAAAGGAAAAGGATTTTTGAAAAAAGCAGGTACTTTAATATTTTCAGTTTCTGTAATTGTTTGGTTCTTATCTAATTTTAATCTTAAAGGTATGACTGAGATTGAAAATAGCCTATTAGCAACTATAGGTAAGTTTATTAGTCCTTTTTTCCAACCTTTAGGCTTTGGTGAGTGGCAAGCTTCAGTAGCCTTATTAACTGGTTTAATGGCGAAAGAAGCGGTTTTAGGTACTATGGGAGCAATATATGGTAGTAATTTAGAACAGTTGCTTTTGGGACATTTTACACATATATCAGCATATAGCTTTTTACTTTTTGTACTTTTATACACTCCCTGTATATCTGCAGTGGCTACAATGAAAAAAGAGTATGGTACTAAGCTCATGACCTTCTCTATAATATATCAGATCGGATTAGCATGGATAATTTCTTTCATATTCTATAATATTGCAAACTTGATTATTTGATATTAAATGGGGTGACTTAATGATAGAAATCCTAGTTTCTCTAATAATAGCAGGAGCAGCAACTTACTTTTTATATAAAAATATAAAAAATAGATCTAAAGGTTCTTGTAATTGCGGTAGCTGTTCCTCACATTGTCCTGAATATGATCAAAATAAAAAGTAAAGCTGACAATAGCCAGCTTTACTTTTTACATTTTTTCAACCACATCTATGCCTAATAGGCCTAAACCATTCTTTATTACCTGACAAGTAGCCTCAACTAGTTTTATTCTAGCTTTCTTTAGCTCCTCATCTTCTACATTTAACACACTATGTAAGTTATAAAATTTATTAAATGCTTTAGCTATCTCAATAATGTGTCGAGTAACTACAGAAGGTTCATTTCTTTCTATACTTAAGAAAATTGAATTTTGGAAGTTTGCAATTAATTTAATCAACTCATACTCATCCTGTGTTGATAGTTTAGAATAGTCAGCATTTTCAGGTAAAGTTTCCACTCTTCTAAGGACACTACAACCTCGGGCATATGTGTATTGTACATAGGGGCCTGTTTCTCCATCAAAACTCAACATTTCTTTCCAATCAAAGACTATATCTCTTTCTCTGTGATTTTTTAAGTAAGTAAAAATTACAGCCCCAATTCCAATTTTCCTAGCTATTTCTTCTTTATTTTCTAGCTCTCTATCTTTCATTATCTCCAATGTTTTTTCCACTGCTTCATTAAGTAGATCTTCTAGGAAAATAACATCACCTTTTCTTGTAGAAAGCTTCTTATCTGCAAACTTTACAATACCAAAACCAACATGAACACAGTCATCTGCCCATTTGTGTCCCATTAATTTTAAAGTAGTAAATACTTGTTTAAAATGTAAGGCTTGTGGACTTCCTACTACATAGATATTCTTATAAAAATCGTAGGTTTTCTTTCTATAAATTGCAGCTGCTAAATCTCTTGTAGCATATATAGTAGCTCCATCTGCTTTTTTAATAATGCAAGGAGGCATATTATACTCATCAAGCATAACAACCTTTGCTCCATTACTTTCAACTAATAAGCCCTTACTATCAATTTCCTCAACTACGGTATCCATTTTATCGCTGTAGAAACTTTCACCAGCATAAGAATCAAATTCTACATTTAACATCTTGTAGATTTTATCAAACTCTTTTAAACTTAAGTCTTTAAATTTATTCCAAAGCTTAACCTCTTCTTCAGCGCCATCCTCCAATTTCTTGAAGTACATTCTAGCTTCATCTTCATATTCAGGGTGTAATTCAGCCTCATCGTGGAACTTTACATAAATTCTTAGCAATTCATTAATTGGATCCTCCTCAAGTTTCTTCTCATCTGCCCACCCCTTTTTATAAGCAGCAATTAACTTTCCGAACTGAGTTCCCCAGTCTCCCAAATGATTTACTCTTACACAATTATAGCCAGCAAAAGATAATATTTTATATAAAGAATTTCCAATAGCTGTAGTAAATAAATGACCTACATGGAAAGGTTTTGCTATATTTGGAGATGAATACTCTACTACTACATTCTTTCCTTTACCTACATCTGAACTACCGTAAAGATCTTTTTCCTTTAAAACTTTCTCAAGAGTATTTTTTATAAATGTAGATTTATCTACAAAAAAGTTCAGATAAGGTCCCATACTTTCAATCTTTTCAAAGCCTTCTATATTAATTTTGCTTTTTAATTCTTCAGCAATCATATTAGGTGCTTTTCTAAAAACTTTTGCCATTTGAAAGCAAGGAAAAGCGAAATCTCCCATTTCTTGTTTTGGGGGTATTTCTATTAACTTCTCTATGGAAGCTAAGTCCATATCTATATTTTCTTTTAGGCTCTCAGCGATTAATTTTTTATAATCCAAGTTATCCACTCCTTAATTAATTTTTTATATATAAAAAGCCGCCTCTATCATATAGAGACGGGCTAATTCCGCGGTACCACTCCACTTGACTATATTTATAGTCCACTTAAAGCTTTAACGTAGCTAACGACTACCCTACTTTTTCAGGCGCTTCTCCGAGGCTCTCTTCATTTATTATATTCTATGGGGCTTACACCCTCCCCCACTCGCTTTAGAAATCTAATAAACTACTCTTCTCATCAAAGAATTTTTATTTTAATTTTTTCTAATTATATACTGAAGAAATGCTATTGTCAATATTCTTATAACCTTCATGTCTATTATATGTCAAATTTATTAAAAATATCTTTTAGACTTTTGGCTGAATTTTGGAAACTAATTAATTCATCTTGATTTAAAGGAACTTCCAATAATTTTTTTACTCCATCTCTTCCTACTATAGCAGGTACTCCTAAAAATATACCATCAACACCAAATTGACCTTCTAACAATGTAGAAATAGTAAGTATTGAATTTTCATCTCCTAGAATAGCTTCAACTATTCGACGTATTGCTAATGCTACAGCATAATAAGTAGCTCCCTTTCGCTCAATAACATGATATGCAGCATTTTTAACGTCCTCATGTATTTTATACTTAAAACTACCATCACATTGGCCACAGATTTGATTACAGTATTGCTCTACATTCATACCTGCAATATTAGTTAAACTCCAAGTGGCAATTTCAGAATCACCGTGTTCTCCCATAATATAAGTATGAATATTTCTAGCATCTACATCAAAATGCTTACTTAGTAAATATTTTAATCTAGAAGTATCTAGCACAGTTCCTGAGCCAATAACCCTTTCTTTAGGAAATCCTGATAATTTATAAGTAATATATGTTAAAATGTCCACAGGATTAGATACTACTAACAGTATAGCATTTGGGCTATATTTAACTATTTCAGGAATAATACTCTTAAAAACTTGAATATTTCTACCTACTAAATCTATTCTAGTTTCTCCTGGCTTTTGGTTGGCACCAGCAGTAATTATTATTATGTCTGAGTTGGCACTCTGCCTATAGTCTCCTGCAATTATATTAACAGGACTAACAAAGGAAGCACCATGAGACAGATCCATGGCTTCTCCCTCTGCCTTTTCTTTATTTATATCAACTATAACTATCTCTGATGCTAAACCTGAGTTCATGATTGTAAAGGCAGTAGTAGATCCTACGAACCCTGCTCCTACTATCGTAATTTTTGAACTTCCAACTCTCATATGATCACCTCTTCTCTTATTACTAACATTATATATCATTTGATAATTACTATCAACTACATTTGTCAATATACACCTAAAAACTAAGAATATTGAAAAAATTCAATTTGTACAACTATATTTTACTCCTATTATATACATTACTTTAAACTTGAATTCTATAATTATTGCAAATAGATTGTTTATGAAATAAGATAACTATATAAAGTATTAATATGATTTCAAGGTTAGTGAAATTATATCTGCTTTTATTTGATCTATAAGGAGCTGCCATCTATGAAAAAAGAGGTTAAGAGTGAATTTTTAAAATTATACGAGGACTTAAAAAAAACTAAAGATAGCAAAGCTTTTAGTTTACTTGTTGACGCCTTATATGTTTTTTATAGAGATATTTGGGTAAAATGCAGTGAAGATTTTGCAGATCTTCAGTTCCCTGTATATAAAAAGGTAGAAAAGAAAAGGAACGAAAAGAAAGTTGACGATTTTCTAAATAAGATTTTAATTGGTCTAAAATCAGTTAATAACCGTAATGATTATCTAGCTAGAGATAAGTTTAAGAATACTTTTTTTGATTACTTTAATAATAGCAACTTTTTCAAAGACCCTATTAGCTGTAATTACCCCTATGACTTTATCTCATCAACTAATGACTTTATTAAAAAAACACAAAAATTTGATTCCACTGTGACTTCAGCTGATATTTTTCAAGCTTTAAGAAATGTGTGGACAATGAACTTACTCCAAACTATTTTTGCTATGGATATAAAATTAACTTATCCCATATTTTCTTACAGCATGCTTTATCCCTATACTGATAATCTACTGGATAGCACTCATGCTAGTTACTTAGAAAAAAAAGAACGTAGTAATAGATTAATGGATAGATTAAAGGGAAATAAACTAATTCCACACGACTTTTATGAAGAAAAGGTCTTTAGATTAGTAGAAATAATTGAGGAATGCTATCCAAGAAGATACTATTATTGTTTATATCAAAGTTTGCAGGCTATTAATTCTTCTCAGGTAGATAGTTTGAAACAATTTGACAAGAAAAATAATAGGACCATGGAAGAAATAATTAAAATATCCTTCAAAAAAGGTGGCTTATCAGTCCTTACCGATGCTTATCTTATTAAGGGAACACTGTCCTTAGATGAAATTATAGGAGCTTTCGGTCTTGGTATTGCCTTACAGCTTATTGATGACTTGCAAGATGTAAAACAGGACAAAAGGTCAGGAAATTCAACTATATTTACATTTTCTCAGAGTGATCACTCCCTTATGGATGCTACTGTGAAATTGTTAAATTTTATAAAGTGTATTATTGATCTTTTGCCTACGGAAAAATCCCCCTATAAAGAAAAAATAGAAAAAGTTCTAAGTATAAATTGTTATTTGTTAATCTTTTTTTCTATAAGTAGACTTTCAACTGGATATACTAGAAGTTTTAGCGATAAAATTGCAGTTTATTCCCCCTTCTCCCCTACATATATGAAAAACTTTAATTCAAAATTAAACTCTAAGTGGTCCTCTATTAAGAAGTTAAAAAATATCAGCGCTGCTAAGATTTTTGCTATACTATTAGAAGACGGCTCTAGTAAAGTTTGCAGTTTATAAGGTCCTGGAACTATAATATGTAAAACAAAAGTTAACAATTCTGCCTAGTACAGAACTGTTAACTTTTTTATAGCTCAATGTTTAATTTTATACTAATATATTCTTATTCTATAGGAACACCTTTGTGGTTTTGAAATTTCGGAGGATTTTTAGGTGAACCTATTTCCTTTTCTTCAGCAGGTTTTATACCATCATGCTTCCCAGCTTTTTTATGTTTTTGTCCTTTGTATGCTCTCATTAAGCTACCTCCTTACCTTTAATAGTGTGACCCATTATCATTATTCCTCATAGCTCTCGCCTTTGCGTGAACTTGAGCATCATTTCCTGTATCTTTATAACCAGTTACTGAATTCAAACTATTAAGATCCTTAGCTGCTATAATACTACTTTTCTTGTCAATCCTATTTTTTTTACTTCCCATTTTGTCAACCTCCTTTATTCATAAAATGCCCCTTAAATATTTTTTTATCCTATAATAAATTTACTGAATATACGTAATAATACATAGGAAAGGAGAATAAATATGCTGTATCTAATTGTATGTTTAATAAATGGCAATGCTAAAGACTTCCACCACCATCTAGTAGAGGATGTATGTCAACGTTTTAATGTTAAACGACAAAGACTTCAATCCCATATTACCTTAAAGGCACCCTTTAAAATTAAGGATCTTACACAGATAGAAGAAATAACGGAAACTTTCTGTCTTAATCATAAAGCATCGTCTTTTACTATGAATGGTTATAACCATTTTAATGAGAAAGTTATTTATATGGATATTCACCCATCAGTTGATACCATAAAAAATTGTGAAGAATATAAAAACTTATTAAGGAATATTGAAGGAATTGAGTGGAAAAGAAATGAAAGTGGAAGGCATAAATTTCACTGTACTATAGTGTCCAAACTTAATAAAAATATCTACAAAGATATCTGGACTTATGTGAATCAATATCCTTATAGCTTTGATTGTAGTTTTGATAATATTACCATCATGGTTTTAGATAAGGATGGATGGAATGTAAAGAAAAGTTATAAGTTACAATGAAATAAAACAATTTTCTTATAAAAGAGAGGAGAAATTCCATAAACTCTCCTCTCTCCAAAAGGTAGATTTAACCAGATTCTCTGCTAACAGTCAAATAATTAAATCTGCATTTTATACTATTTATAGTAGAGAGAACTATATGTTAAAATTTAAGCATTGGCTCTTAAAAACACGAAAATTTTTATACTGATTAAATCTACCTTGTATTATTATTATGTCAAAAATAATATAAATTATCCTAATTGTTGGTGTTAGATATCTATAAAATTGTTTTTTAATTGCCAGTTAAATTATTCATGTGTTATTATATATGGGACAGGTATTATATAAGGATAGTTTTTCCTATTATCTAATTAAGCAATGTAATTTTTTATTGTACATCAATGTATAAAGGAGAGATTGTTACATGAAAGCAAGTAAACTAATTATAAAGGGCTCTTTCGCTGGTATATCAGGGGACTTAGCAAGACACATATTTGTCATTATTGCAAATATTGTCATATCCATTGTCTGTAAAATATATAAGAATAGCTTATATGAAAAACATGACATAAAAGGAAACTTTTTAGAATATCTATTAACTTTTGATGAACTTTCTGTAGTAATTAAATTAGCAGTGGTTAATTTAATTGTAGTAATAGCCTATATACTTATTATTTCTGCAATTTTTAGGGCTATAAGCACCTTTTATTATATTCCTAGAAATGTAATTATTGATTACGAAAATGGTAAAATCATAGATAAATCCCATTCTTTTTTTCTAATAAAAAATACAGATGAAAATAAATGTAATGAAATCATTAATGTAAACATTGAGCAGAGTTTGTTCCAAAGAATATTTAATACTGGCACCATATACGTAGAATATGTTGCTAACACAAAAGTTGATTCACAATTAAGGCATTTAGAAATACCTTGTATATCTAAACCATTTATGCAAAAGAATAAACTGATATAAGAAAAGAGGCGTATAGCCTCTTTTTTTTAACAGTAGCTTTTAGGTTTCCAAAAACAGAAAGCTAAAGCGATTAATATAACTATCCATAACCAGCTTCCGCTGCCAAAACCTAATCCTCCTCCGTAGCCCCCACCAAATCCGTAACTGCCGAAGCCTCCACCGTAACCAGGTGCACAAGGATTACAACATGGGTCACAACATGGGTCACAACATGGATCACAGCATGGATCACAGCATGGATCACAACAACGATCTTTTTTATGACGTCTACTCATTAATGTACCTCCTTTTTAACTTCAGTATATAAAATCTGTAAAAGACTTAATATATCATATTCATAGTCTTGTTTTTTGGTCACTATATATTATCAGATAATTGGATAACAGAATTTATACATGAAAATATTAAACTAGTTTCATGAAAAAAGTATAAAATGTAGATACTGTTAAAAAATAAGTTAAGAAGAGTAAATTATAGCTGGAAAACCCTTTGTAAAAACTACAATTTTCGACCAAATTCAATATTATTCTATCTATAGTTTAAAAATTAACAATATTATATGGACAAAATTTAAATTTAATTATAGAATATATCTGAAGTATGCAATTGGAGAGGTGGAACAATGAACAAAATTACAAACATAGTAATTCTTGGTGCTGGATACGCCGGAGTTACTGCTGCAAAAATACTCGGCAAAAAGTTCAAGAAAAATGATAGTGTTAAAATTACACTAATAGACAAACTTCCCTACCATACCCTTATGACAGAACTTCATGAGGTAGCGGGAGGTAGAGTTGAACCTGAATCTGTTCAAGTTGATTTAAGAAAGATTTTTCATAGATCTAAAGTTGAAATTGTAACAGAAGAGGTTCATAAGATCGATGTAGATAATCAGAAACTTCATACAGACTTTGCTGAGTACCAGTATGATTATCTTATAATAGGCACAGGAAGTGAACCTGCATATTTTGGGGTGCCTGGCGTAAAGGAAAATGGGTTCTCTTTATGGTCAATGAAAGATGCATTAAAAATTAGAGAACACATTCAGAACATGTTTAAAAAGGCTTCTAAAGAACGTAATGCTAAGAAAAGACAAGCAATGTTAACATTTGTTGTAGCTGGAGCCGGTTTCACAGGTATAGAATTAATTGGGGAACTTGTGGAATGGAAAAAGAAATTAGCAAAAGAATATAATGTTTATGAGTCTGAGGTAAGGCTGTTAGTAGTAGAAGCTATGGGACGAATATTAAACATTCTTGACGAGAAAGGTGCTAAGAAAACTGAAAAATACTTGAATAAAAAAGGAGTAGAAATACTTACTAATGCTTCTATTGTAAGCGTTTCAGAAGATAGCATCACATTAAAAGATGGTAGTAAAATTCCTACTAACACTCTTGTATGGACTTGTGGTGTTCAGGGTAATTCCTTTAATTCAAATTTAGGATTAACCTTAAATAATAGAGGTAGATTAATTGCTAATGAATATATGCAAGCTTTAGATAAAGAAAATATTTATGTTGTTGGCGATTGTGCTTTTGTGGAGGAAGGTGAATCAAAAAACCTACCTCAAATTGTTGAAGCAGCAATGCAAACTTCAGCAACTGCAGCTCATAACATAATAGCCGATATCAATAACAAGGAAAAGAAAGCCTTTAAGTCAAATTATCATGGATTTATGGTTTCTGTGGGTAGCCACTATGCTGTAGCAAACTTAAGTGGAATTAAGCTTTCAGGTTTCTTTGCAATGTTAATGAAACATTTAGTTAACCTTCATTATTTATGGGGTGCTGGTGGATTTTATTTAATATTCAAATATTTGAATCATGAATTTTTTAATATCAAATATAGACGCTCTTTTGTAGGTGGGCATTTATCTGCTAAATCTAATGTTTTATGGTTAGTTTTATTACGTGTATACATTGGTGTTCTTTGGCTTTTAGAAGGATTAAAGAAATTAGTTGGTGATAGTACTTGGAAAAATGCAAAGGGACTCAAGAAACTTACAGCTGGCATTGGTGAAGATAGCTGGATTCGAAAAGGTAATGTTAAAATGCCTTTTGAATGGTTGTATAAAACGCAGGAATCAGGTTCTGCCACAGATGCTGTTTCTTCAGCTTCACAGACAGCCACAGATGCAGCAGCCTCTGCTTCACAGACAGTAACAGACACAGTAACTTCTGCTTCACAAGCAGTTACCGATGCAGCTTCTAATTCATGGCCTGAACCAATAATTCAAATGCCAAACTTTTATAAAAAGATTATGGAAATATTTATGCCTAATGCAGAAATTGCAATTTGGTTCCAAAGATTTGTGGTAGTTGCGGAAATAGGTATGGGTCTACTACTCATTGCTGGTTTATTTACTTGGTTGGTTAGTGCCGCCTCTGCCTTCATGGTTGTTAACTTTATACTTTCCGGTATGGCTGGATGGGATATATTATGGTACTTCTTTGGATCAATTGCTCTTATGGCTGGTGCTGGTAAGGCCTTAGGCTTAGATTATTTTGTAATGCCTTGGTTAAAAGGTTTGTTTACTAACTTTTGGCTTGGCAAACAAAAGCCTATTTATGATAAGTAATAAATAATATTAAAATTACATTTATTAAGGCACTGATTTATGTGTAAGTAAATCAGTGCCATTAATAATATCACAAAGAATATTCTTATGTAATTAGGTAAAGATATTAAAAAGGGTGATTCAATGAACAATTATTGGAGTGAATATACTCAATTATCAAAAGAGTTAACAGAAGTTAATAAAGTTATTCTTAAGAATATAAAATCCAGAAATAAGCTTATGGAAACTGCACTAACAGATTTATTAAATTCCGGAGGCAAATTTTTAAGGCCAGCCTTCGTGCTAATATCTCATAGCTTTGGTAAGGAAAAAAGCAAAGATATTTATACTATTGCAGCAGTTATGGAAATGTTTCACATGGCCACTTTAGTCCACGATGACGTAATAGATGAATCTACATTAAGGCGAGGAAAAGAAACTATGCAACATAGGTACGGTAAAAACTTCGCTGTCTACATGGGAGATTATCTCTTTTGTATTTGCTTTAATCTATTATCAAAATGTAGTTCTATGAAAAATATAGAAGTAGATACCATGTCCCTATCAAGAATTTGTATTGGTGAAATTGAACAGTTTCAATCTAAATTCAAAAAAGATGTTACAATAAAGGAATATCTAAGAAGGATATCCTATAAAACAGCTGAGTTATTTTCATTAAGTTTTTATTCCGGTGCCGTAGAGGGTAAGTGTGATAAAACGCTGACTAGAAAGCTTCAAAATATAGGCCACAATATAGGTATGGCTTTTCAAATTATCGATGATCTATTAGATTTTAAAGGTGATGAATCCATTGTAGGAAAACCTGTTTGTAGCGACCTTAAACAGGGTATCTATACCCTACCCATAATATATGCCTTACAAGATAAAAACAAGAATATAATAAATCATTTATCTAAGAAAGAACTTACTGATAAGGATGTAGACAGTATTCTAAATATTTTAAAAGAATCTGCTTATTTAAATAAAGCAGAAAAGCTTGCTCAGTCATATACAAATAAGGCCTTTAAACTGATAGATACCTTACCTGAAGGCAAGAGTAAAGATACATTAACTAGCTTAACTAATAAACTATTAATAAGAACCTTTTAAAGGAAAATCAAGGGGATAATAAGATAACTATTATCCCCTTTTCAATAATATTTGTTGGCTACTTCTCATCGATAAATTTTTGATAACAATAATTTATTATATCGCTTCTTTTAATAATACCGATGAATATACCATGATCATCCACTACTGGTACAAAATTTTGGTTTACTGCTAGGGAAATTAAACTTTCTATTTTAGAATTAATTGTTACAGGCTTATTAATCTTTTTTCTTTTTATATCACAAATTTTTATTTTATTTAAATTGTTAAAACTTAAATCCGGATTGTTTCTTAACATCCATAAAAGATCTCCCTCGGTAAGAGTGCCAACATATCTACCTTTACTATCAAGTAAGGGTATTGCGGTGTAACTATGGTACTCCATTCTTTCCATAGCTTGCCTCATTGTTGAATTTGAATCTTCCCAAATTACATCGCTTTTAGGTGTTAGAAAAAATGCAATATTCATAAGCATTCCTTTCTTTCATTTGATTTTTTTTGCTATTATCCATATATATTTTAACACATTTATGGAATACATTAAATTTATTTGTAGAAAATTTATAAATTATTAAATATAAATGGCTATTGGAATAATTTCACATTTAGGTCTGATATCCTTCCCTATATTAAATTTTCTAAGTTTTGGCCTATTTTTTAATAAAGGACAATTGCTTTTTTGAAGTATCTCAAAATTTAAATTGTCAAAAAAAGCTCCATTTGAATAAAACTGAAGATCCTCTTCTCTAAGAAAATTAGTTTCAGAAGAATTATTATGGTCCACCATGGATTGTACTACTTTACCCAATATTGTTACATTACCACTTAGTATATAATCCTCATGGTCTAACAAGCTCCCTAATTTTATTGGTACTATAGCTTTTAAAGAGTTATCTATACCAGTACCAATATACCTAATACATCTTTTTTCTTGATGTGTATTTAAACTTTTTTTTAAATAGCTTAGCAATTCTTCTCTTTTAATTAGAGATGCACTATTCTTAATTTTACCCAATTGGTCAACTGTTACTTCATCCTCCACTCCATCTAAGGTACCTTCAATTTCAAGGTAATTTATTGCGTTTATTAAGTTTTCAATATAAGGATTTCTCTTAAGTTTACAGTGAAATTCAACATAATCATTAACGTTTATATTCTTATAACTAGTATTGTTGTCTACAACTTTTAATAATTTTTCTCTTGTTAGAATGTCTTTTAGTTTTTTTAATATAACAATTGTTGCAGAAACCCTTTCTTCTGTTCTTTGTTTTACAAATTCATTTTGAATTTGTATAGTTAAATCCCCTTGCACATGTTTACCAAATAAATCATGTGAAAATTCGCTTATTGGTGTCTTTACTTGTGCACTTAATATGTCTTTTGTACTGAAACTTTTTATTTCAACAAACTCTTGTATCACAATAGTAAAAAGATTGTTTAACATTTCAGTATTTAAATATAAAGGAATTATAGCTTTATTAATAGTCATATTTGAACCCCGTATTAAGATATATTTCTTGTATTATATTATGAGCAAAAGTAACTAATGATGATATTAATAAGCTTTAATAAGCTTTAAAAATCTTAAAAACCATTGTATAATAAGATAAAAAAATGTTTAAAAAGCAGGTGACTGATATGAAAGGAAGAATTCATTCCATCGAAAGCATGGGATTAGTAGATGGACCAGGAATAAGAACTGTAGTGTTTTTTCAAGGTTGTAAGTTAAGATGTGCATATTGCCATAATCCAGATACATGGGCTATGAATGGAGGTACTGAAATTGATGCAGAAGAATTGTATAAGAAAATTATACGATTCAAACCCTATTTTGAACGTTCAGGAGGTGGAGTAACCTTTTCTGGAGGAGATCCATTAATGCAAGCTGATTTTTTAATTGAAACACTAAAATTATGCAAAGAAAATGGAATTCATACAACAATCGATACTTCTGGCTATGGAACAGGTAAGTATGAAGAAATTTTAAAGTATACTGATCTAGTTTTATTTGATATAAAACATGTTACATCAGAAGGATACAAAGACCTTGTTGGAGCAGACGGAAGTGAAGCATACAAATTCTTAAATGCGGCTCAAGATTTAGAAATTCCTCTATGGATTAGACACGTGGTTGTTCCTAATATTACTGATAGTAAAGAACATCTACAAAATCTAGCTTTAATTATTAGTGATATAAAAAACATTGAAAAAATTGAACTACTCCCCTACCACACTTTAGGCGTTAATAAATACGAAACTATGGGCATAAAGTATAGGTTAAAGGACACAGAGCCAATGTCAAAAGACGAACTTAAGGAAAAAGAAAAATTCCTCTTAGAAATGTTAAGAACAGACCTAAAAGACAAACTTAAGCTTACAGAATAAAATTATCCCTTAATTTTTAGATAGGCTTTTAAATTCCTTTTGGATAAAACCTAGCCTATGAGGAAACATATAAATGGAGTACTTAATTTAATTAAGGGGAGGAATTCTATATGAGAGAAGGATTAATACCTACAGCATTAGGCACTATTGTAACAACAGCTGGAGCAATTGTTGATTATAAAGCTATGAAAATGAAGCCTAGCAAGAAAAATGATGTGATAAAAATGGCTGCTGCCGGTGTAGTAGGATTTGGATTAGCTCATGTGGTTTTAGGAACTATAGATTTAATTGAACATTAAAGAAATAAAAAAACTGTTATAATTTATTATAACAGTTTTTTTACAGTTATTTCATAAGCGCAACTTCATCTCTACTAACTGTAGAATAAGTTACCATTGTATTATCTTTCTTGTAAGTACCTTTTTTATGTTTTACAGATTTCTTACTATCTTCTATGGATTTTAACTCCATAGAAACTACCTCAAGGTCAGCTCTTCCTAGTTTGATTATGTTCTTATGATAAAACCCTTGAACTAAATCAAGGACGGTGCTATATGATGGACATGATATATAGCAACTTATGGAATCTTTAAAAATTATTTTTCCTTGTTCTACTTCATACTTTTTACAGAACAATGGTGAAAAAAATAGTTTGTCCTTTTGTTTCTTTTCTTCTTCTATATCGGGATACCGCTTCCTATTAAATCTTATAAGTTCTCTACATAAAGCATTTAATCTTGGTCTATAGTTTATATTAATTGCTGCTCTTTTCATAGGTTTTAGTTTAACTTTTAAGCGAAACATATTCCCCCCCTAATCAAATGATGACATCTTTTATTATACCATCATGTTAGTTCAAATCCAATAATTATAATAACAAATTTTACTATACATTTCTCCAAAATATATGGTTGTTTTCAAATGAAATCTTTTTTACCCTTTAGGTTTAAAAATTAAGGAGGCTATAAAAGCAAAAATAATAGCTGCAGAAATACCACCACTTGTAATTTTGAATATACCAGTAAATACACCAATATAACCCCGTTTTTCCGCCTCCATCATAGCACCCTTAAATAAGGAATTACCAAAACTACATATGGGTACAGTAGCCCCTGCCCCTGCTAACTCAATTAATGGTTCGTAAAGTCCTAAACCTCCTAATATAGCTCCCGCTACTACTAAAGCACAAGTAGTATGAGCTGGAGTTAATTTGAATACATCCATTAAAATTTGACCAATTACACATATACCTCCACCAACCAAAAATACCCAAATTAACTTCGATAGATTCATAACTTTCACCCCGTTATTATTAATTATCAGCTTTTTAATTTACATAAATAAGACTGAGTTATCCCCAGTCCATTCTTTATATCACAAATCTAAAGATAAGTAGTTATAACCAGTCTCCTTAGCACGTTCAATTGCTTCACCTTTTGATAATCCATTAGATATGAGATTATCTTCTCTTGAACTTAATTCCACGATTCCTTTGACAATTGAAAGACCATCTTTACCTTCATTCTGCATATCCTTAATTTGATTAAATGTATTTTGGCTTACTTCCTTAATTGCACATAAATCTTCATTTTCAACTAAGATTACTGCATATTCTTCTCTTTTTGCCACAAAATCATCTCCTTTTACAATTTTACTCTCTACTCCTAATGATATTATATGTAAGATTGTGAATAATATTTAGATTCTTGAAGCTTTTAAATTAAAACCTAGTAGATAAAAATATTGTTTTAAATTATAATCTTTAATAGACAAAATAATTTTTTTAAGGAAAGGATTGTACTAACCTTAATTAAATATTTTAGTAAAAAATATGATTTTCTATTTATTATTATTTGCTTATATTCTTAGACTTATGTGGGTTTTATTCATTCCTTTATCTTTATCTAGTAATATTGTAAAAAAGCCTTACGATCAAGGACTTATTATTGATTAATATAGATTTTGCCTATATAATTCTTTTGTTTTGTATTGTTAAAGTAATAACTATAAATTATAGTTATTTTAGGAAAGGAATTAGATAATGTATAAACAATTGTTCAAATTTGGTATAGTAGGGATTATGAATACTGCTATAACAGCTCTTATCTTTCTAATCTTAACTAGCAGAGGCCTTAATCCCAATATTGCGGAGTGTATTGGATACCTTGCTGGTGCCGTCAATAGTTATTTCTTAAATAATTATTGGGTTTTTACAGCCAAAGACAAAAGCAAAGAAGTACTAATCAAGTTTATAGTAGTAAATTTGCTTACTCTTGGATTAAGCAACATTCTACTCTTATTTTTTATGAACAAGCTAAATATAAACGAAAGATATGTTCAAATATATCTACGTCCTATTACTATGATATTCAATTATATTCTTAATAAATTTTGGACCTTTAAAAAAGGAGGAAGAACTAAATGAAAGAGGATTTTTTATTATCAGTTGTAGTACCAATGTATTTTGAAGAAGAAGTTGCTGAGGAATGCTATAAGAGACTTACAACTGTAATGTTAGAAAATGCTTTTAAATACGAATTAATATTTGTTAATGATGGAAGTACAGATAAAACACCTGATATTTTAAAAGAAATAGCCCAAAAAGATTCTAATACAAAGGTAGTTAACTTTTCAAGGAATTTCGGCCATCAAGCTGCCGTTACTGCTGGTGTACAGGTAGCCAAAGGAGATGCCATAGTAATTATTGATGCTGACTTACAGGATCCACCAGAACTTATAGCTGATATGGTGAAGCTTTGGCAAAATGGCAATGATGTGGTTTATGCAAAAAGGAAAAAAAGAAAAGGTGAAACTTGGTTCAAACTTACCACAGCTAAATACTTTTATAAGTTTTTAGATTCTATGTCTGACACTAAGATACCTCAAAACACTGGAGACTTTAGATTAATTGATAAAAAAGTAGCTAACGTCTTCCTTCAATTACCAGAAAGAAACAGATTTATAAGAGGAATGATTTCTTGGCTAGGCTTTAAACAAATAGCTATTGAGTACGTTAGAGACGAAAGATTTGCTGGAGATACAAAATATCCTTTAAAGAAAATGATCAAATTTGCCAAGGATGGAATTATTGGTTTCTCTAGTAAGCCTCTGAAATTAATAACTACCCTCGGTTTATTTTCTGTTATTATTTCATTTGCTGTGCTAATATATTCTTTAGCAAGCAAAATCTTTCAAAGAGATATTGAACAAGGATGGACTTCTATCATGGTAGCTATCTCCTTCTTTAGCGGAGTACAACTATTATCTCTAGGCATAGTTGGTGAGTACATAGCTAGAATATATGATGAAACTAAAGGCAGACCCTTGTATATAGTAAAGGATACATATAATATTTCAGAAGAAAAAAACGAAAAGACTTGTTAAATATTAAACTACTAACATATTGCATAAATATACATCATCTGTAATAAATACTTGTTTTATTTTGTAGATATAGTATAATATTTTTACAATGATTTCAGTAAGATATCAAATCCATGAATTCGATTAGTGAGGTGCATAATTATGAAAAAGTTGAAAGTTGGCATTCTTGGCGGTACTGGTTTTGTTGGACAGAGATTTATAACTTTGCTTGACAATCATCCCTACTTCCAAGTTGTATCAATAGCTGCTAGTGCAAAATCAGCTAACAGATCTTATGAAGATGCAGTTAGTGGTAGATGGAAACTTGATATACCAATGCCTGATGCAGTTAAAAATATAATTGTAAAAAACGTTTATGACATAGATGAAGTTAAGAAAGAAGTAGATTTTGTTTTCTGCGCAGTAGATATGTCAAAAGACGAAATACAAAAATTAGAAGAAGCCTATGCTAAGGCAGAGATTCCAGTAGTATCAAATAACTCTGCTAACCGTCTTACAGCAGACGTTCCTATGATCGTTCCAGAAATTAATCATGATCATTTGAAAATTATTGAGGCGCAAAAGAACCGTTTAGGTACTAAAAGAGGTTTTATCGCCGTAAAACCAAATTGCTCAATTCAAAGTTATGTTCCTGCTTTAAATGCATTAAAGGAATTTGGTCCTAAGGAAGTAGTAGTTACAACCTATCAAGCTATTTCTGGAGCGGGAAAAACCTTTAAGGATTGGCCTGAGATGGTTGACAATGTTATCCCTTTTATAGGTGGAGAAGAAGAAAAAAGTGAAGTAGAACCTCTAAAGGTTTGGGGACATATAGAAAACAACGAGATAGTTCTAAGCAGTTCCCCTAAAATTACAACCCAATGTCTAAGGGTACCAGCCTCTGATGGACATATGGCAGCTGTATTTGTAAATTTTGAAAAGAAACCTACTAAAGAACAAATACTTGAATGTTGGAAAAATTATTCTGGCAGACCTCAAGAATTGTCTTTGCCTAGTGCTCCAAAACAATTTTTGAACTACTTTACAGAAGAAAATAGACCTCAAACTAAGCTTGATAGAAACTTAGAAAAAGGCATGGCGGTATCTATAGGAAGATTGAGGGAGGATACAATTTATGACTATAAATTTGTCTGCCTATCTCATAACACCCTAAGAGGTGCTGCTGGTGGTGCTGTGTTAACAGCAGAATTGCTTTACGCTGAAGGATATTTAAACTCTAAAGAATAATAATAAAGACAGTCTAAATTGGGCTGTCTTTATTTTATACTCCTTTTCAACTCTTCAAATTGCTGTTTTGTTGGAAATTCCTTGTTTAAAGCTACACCATTAGCAATGGAGATTGCAGCATCTTTTTTATTACCAGCTTTAATTTGAGCCTCAGCCAAATAGTACCAAGCCCAAGCATTATCATTTTGAAGTGAGCAAAGGTTCTTGTAGTATTCTACAACTTTAGTGAAATACTTTTTAGTTTGGTCCTTTGCTTCCACTAACTCCTTTCCATTCCAGCGAACCAACTCTATCTTAAAACAGTTTTGTTCTAGCCTATTCCAAATTGCCATGGTAACGGAACCATCTTTAGTATCCTGTAAAATATCTAGCTTATTATATGAGTAAGAAAATTCTTTATGTATTTTATTTTTACCATAAGAATATACCGTTAATTCATTTAGATCTGTGCCTGTTTTCGTACCTAAGACTATATCCTTCTTTCTATCTCCATTTATATCATGAAATTCTAACCTTTCAATGCTATGCCCCTCCCCTTTTACTCTATAGGCAGTACTAGCTTTATCATCATAGTTAATTAATAATAAAAAAATTGCCTTATCTATATTCTTTTCTTTAAATGGTACTATAATTTCCTTATTGCCTTTCCCATCTAGGTCTTCAGTAAAATAGTTTTTCCTATTAAAAAGAATTTTTTCGGCCTTAGATGGTAAATGCTTATTTATATATTCTTCTATAGGATTATTAAATATGCTACTTTTCACATTTATTAAGTTCATAGAACTGCTTAAAAAACTTATTAATAGTATTTTAATAAAAGCCAAATTCACAATAAACCCTCCTTGAAGATTGTTCAACTTCAATTAATTTTTAAATTAAACAATACACAACCTAACCTTTTTATGGTATATTATGTTTAAATATACCATGAGCAATGGAGGTCCTCTTATGTATTGTAGCTTTAATGAATTTATTACAGTAATAAATTCTCTTTCAAATGATATAAAGATAGATTTGAATTATTATATTTTAAAGAACAACTTTCTAGAAAACCACTTTTTGTTTTATGACACCTTATACGATAAGTATGCCAAACCAATATTTTTTTTATGCAATCTTAAGGATCAAGATATATTTATGTTGAAACATATTCATATCTACGGTTTTTATGGCAAGTACTTTTCGCACAACGATTTTTTACAAATGGAATTATGTTTAAGGTTAAATGAAAATAATACAAGTTTAGAAGTGATTAAAATACATTCAGGTGCTAAAAAAAGACAGGGAAGAGGATCTTTAGCCTTAGAGTTTTTAGAAGATTCCATTATACCCTATCTAAACAATAAACTGAAATCTGTAACAAATGGCTATAAAATCAATTGTATATATGGTATAAGCGCAGACTTGTCAGATGATACTACACGTTTAGACAGAGCAAAGTTCTATTATAAAAACGGATTTGAACTTATTAATAATCATTTTTATAAGTATCTTTAAATAATCAATTCAATGTATAAGAATCTATTTAATTACAGATAATATATTACATCTTTACGGATAAGAAAAGCATTAATCATTAATAGTGGTAATTGAGCTGGTTTTTTAAAAAATATTGAAAACTTATCTAGTATTTAGTTGTGTAAAGATTTACATAACATTGCAGAAATAATCATTAATTGTTATTATATAAATATAAAATTAAACATTTAATATAACTAGGGGGTAATTATCATAGAAACTATAGTTACAGCTAAATTTGGGGGTAGTTCTCTTTCAGAAGCAGGCCAATTTGAAAAAGTAAAGCATATTGTAGAATCGGATTCATCAAGAAGATACATAATTCCTTCAGCTCCAGGTAAAAGATTCTCATCAGATTATAAAATAACGGATTTATTGTATTTATGCCATTCACAGGTTCAAGATGGAATGGCCTTCAGTGATGTTTTTGATATTATTGCAGCTCGTTTTAAAGAAATTGTAGCTTGTTTAATATTAAAGTATAGCCACTTAAAAGAATTAGATATAGATTCCATATTGGAAAATGTTAAAAAGGAAATTGCTAATGGTGCCTCTGCTGATTTTACTGCAAGCAGAGGTGAGTATATTAATGGTATAATATTAGCCAAACTGCTAGGTTATGAGTTTGTAGACCCTGCTGAATTAATTATTTTTGATGAGTCTGGAGTTTTTGATGATGAAAAAACCAATTCAGCCATTAAAAACAAGCTAGGCTCTATTGAAAGAGCAGTAATACCAGGTTTTTACGGATCCATGCCTGATGGTACCATAAAAGCATTTTCTAGAGGAGGATCTGATGTTACAGGCGCCATAATTGCTCGTGGTACACAATCCAATATATATGAAAACTGGACTGATGTTTCAGGCTTTATGATGGCAGATCCTAGAATAGTTCCCGATGCAAAACCTATTGATATAATCACCTACCGTGAACTAAGGGAACTTTCTTATATGGGTGCTAGTGTGCTACATGAGGAAGCTGTTTTTCCTGTTAGAGAAGCAGGTATACCTATAAATATCAAGAACACTAATAAACCAGAAGATAAGGGTACCCTTATTGTAGATGATAAGACAAATAACACAAAAAGTTCAACAATAACAGGTATAGCAGGTAAGAAAAATTTCACAGTAATAGCCATAGAAAAGCATTTAATGAATAATGAATTAGGTTTCTGTCGAAGAATCTTATCAATTTTCGAACATAATGGTATTAACTTTGAATGTATGCCTTCCGGTATAGATAGCGTATCTTTAGTTGTGGAAGATAAGTGTTTTGGAAACAAATTAGATTCTGTTCTTGAAGAAATAAAAAAACAATGCAAACCTGATTCAATTGTAGTACATCCTAATATGGCCCTAATTGCCACTGTAGGAAAAGGTATGTCAAGAACTAAAGGAATAGCTTCAACTATTTTTTCTGCTCTTGCTGCAGAGCAGGTTAATATCCGTATGATTAATCAAGGTTCCTCAGAAATAAATATCATAGTAGGCGTAGAAGTTGAAGACTTTGATAGGTCAGTGAGTGCTATTTATAACGCTTTTATGAAAAAATAAGCTTTCTTTAAACTTTATCTTTACAGCTTGTAATATTATGCTATAATATATTTAAATTAAATAGAAAGAATACTATGAAGAGAAGAGTAAGCTTTAGGACATTAACAGAGATAGGATGCATTAGCTGAAAGCATTCTTTAATGAAATCTAGCTGAAGACCACCTCTGAGTGACTTTAATAAAGTCCGGTAATACCGTTAACATAATTAAGTGGTTTATTATTAACAAATTGGGTGGAACCGCGGGAAGATACTCTCGTCCCTTTTCTTATGAAAAGGGACGAGTTTTTTTATTTTGTATATATTGAAAGAAAGGATTGATATACCATGAAAGTAACATTAAAAGATGGAAGCGTAAAAGAATTAAATGAAGCAAAATCCGTATATGAAATCGCTAGAGAAATCAGTGAAGGATTGGCTAGAGTTGCTTGTGCAGGTCTAGTAGATGGAGAGGTCGTAGACCTAAGGCATATAGTAGATAAAGATTGTACATTAAGTATATTAACATTCGATGATGAAGAAGGAAAACAAGCTTTCAGGCATACTGCTGCACATATCTTGGCTCAGGCAGTTAAAAGACTTTTCCCAGATACTAAATTAGCTATTGGACCAGCTATAGAAAATGGCTTTTATTATGATTTTGATAAAGAAGGTTCTTTTTCCGCCGAAGAACTAACAAAAATAGAAGAAGAAATGAAGAAAATTGTAAAAGAAAATCTAGCTATAGAAAGATTTGAACTTTCTAGAGAAGAAGCTATTGCCAAGATGAAAGAAGCTAATGAAGATTATAAGATTGAACTAATTGAAGACCTACCAGAAGATGCAGTAATCTCCTTCTACAAGCAAGGTGAATTTGTAGATCTTTGTGCAGGCCCTCATCTGATGAGCACTAAGCTTGTAAAAGCCTTCAAATTAACTCTTGTTGCTGGTGCCTATTGGAAGGGAAATGAAAACAATAAAATGCTCACAAGAATATACGGAACTGCTTTTACAAAAAAGTCTGACTTGGAAGCTCATTTGGTCCAATTAGAAGAAGCAAAAAAACGAGATCACAATAAGCTAGGTAGAGAATTGGAACTATTTACAACTGTAGATGTAATTGGTCAAGGTCTTCCCCTACTAATGCCTAAGGGAGCCAAAGTTGTACAGCTTCTTCAGCGTTTTGTAGAAGACGAAGAAGAAAAAAGAGGTTATCTTCTTACTAAGACTCCTCTTATGGCTAAAAGTGATTTATATAAGATTTCTGGCCATTGGGATCACTACAAGGATGGTATGTTTATATTAGGCGATGAATCTAATGATAATGATGCAATGGCCTTAAGACCAATGACTTGCCCCTTCCAGTTTATGATATACAATGCCAGTCAAAAGAGTTATAGAGATCTACCATTAAGATATGCAGAAACTTCTACCCTCTTTAGAAATGAATCCTCTGGAGAAATGCATGGATTAATTAGGGTTAGACAATTCACAATATCAGAAGGTCATTTAGTTGTTACTCCTGAACAATTAGAGGAAGAATTTAAAGGTGTGGTAGACCTTATAAATTATATGATGACAACTCTTGGCATCGAAAATGATATTAGCTATAGATTCTCAAAGTGGGATCCTGATAATAAAGATAAATATATCGACGATCCTGATGCCTGGGAAGCTGCTCAGGCAAAGATGAAGAGAATATTGGACAGCTTAGAAATTGACTATAAAGAAGCTATTGGCGAAGCGGCCTTCTATGGTCCAAAGTTGGATATTCAATTTAAAAATGTCCACGGAAAAGAAGATACTATCATAACTGTACAAATTGATTTCTCCTTAGCAGAACGTTTTAATATGACTTATATTGATAAAAATGGAGAAAAGAAGCGACCTATAATTATTCATAGAACTTCTATCGGATGCTATGAAAGAACACTTGCAATGCTTATTGAAAAATATGCTGGAGCCTTCCCTACTTGGCTAGCGCCAGTTCAAGTTAAGGTACTTCCTATTTCTGAAAAGTATCATGACTACACTGAAAATGTTGTAAAAACATTAAACAGTAAGGGTGTTAGAGTGGAAGGTGATTACAGGGCTGAAAAGATTGGATATAAGATCAGAGAAGGCAGAATGGAAAGAGTTCCTTATCTTCTTATAGTTGGAGAAAAAGAAGCTTTAAACAATGAAGTTGCTGTTAGAAGCAGAAAGAACGGAGATGAAGGTGCTGTAGACTTAAATGCTTTCACAGAAAGAATTTTAAAGGAAATAGCTTCAAAAGAAAAATAATATTTAAACTTAAAGGCTAGTTTTTATAACTAGCCTTTTTTCTATCCACCATATTCCATTATAATTAATTAATGATTTGAAAACAATAAAATTAATGCATTGACTCATTTGGAGGTGATATGGTGAAATCAATAGGAAAAAGAACCCTTCTCCTGTCTATAATTATAATTGCCCTTATACCTTCTATAGTTGGTTGTGCTGTAAGTAGGAATAACAACATAGCTAATAATAAACTTAATCCTATTAGCTACAGTGAATTTTCTAGTATCCCTCGAGCTAATTCTACATTAATACCTGAGGTAGTAGAGAAAGTAAATAATGCTGTAGTAGGTGTAGCAACTAGAAGTATTATAAATGACGGCATTCGTAATGGAGCTCAGGTAGAAGAAGGTATCGGTTCAGGATTTATAATTAATGAACAAGGATATGTATTAACTAATCATCATGTAATTGCCGATGCTAGTAGCGTAAAAGTTATATTTAGTAATAATACTGAGGCTGAAGCACAAGTAGTAAATTTTGACGAGAATCAGGATTTGGCAGTACTTAAAATAATTGATGGTTCTAGCATACCTGGCGTAGTGGAACTAGGAGATTCAGATGGACTTAAAGTTGGTGAAACAGTTATAGCCATCGGTAATCCTCTAGGAAAAGAGTTTATCGGCACAGTTACTTCTGGCATAGTAAGTGCTGTTAACAGAGATATAGTAATTAATAATAGGATCCTATCTTTTATTCAAACGGATGCAGCAATAAATCCTGGTAATAGTGGAGGTCCCTTATTAGACACCTCAGGAAAAGTTATAGGTATAAATACTGCCAAAATTGGTGCCACAGGCATTGAAGGCATAGGCTTTTCTATTCCAATCAATATTGTAAAAGGTAGACTAAGTGCTATGGCTACTCCTATACCTAAACTAGGTATGATTGCTATGAAAGTCACTCCAGAAATGACTAAGTATGAAAATGTTCCAACAGGAGTCTTTGTTAATAAGGTTAATAAAAATGGTTGTTGCTGTACAGCTGGCTTAAAATGCGGTGACATTATTGTAAAGTTTGACGGTGAAGAGGTTAAGTCTATCGATGAAATTAATGCTATTAAAGAAAAACATAAAGTCGGCGATTCTATAGAAGTAGTTATTTATAGAAATGGCTTTTATAGAACTAAGAAATTAAGGTTGACTGAATAAAATGGAGTAAGAGGGAAATAAAATTCTCTCTTACTCCATTCATATTGGAATAACTATTATAATAATACTTAGATTTCCTTTAAACCTTTTTCTATAATTCCCCCACCTAAGCAAACTTCCCCATCATAAAAAACTACTGCCTGCCCCGGTGCTATACCTCTTTGTGGTTTATCAAAAATTACTGTACAAGTATTATTCTTTCCTAAAACCACCTTAACCCCCTGATCCGGTTGTCTATATCTAAATTTAGCGGTGCAAGTAAAAGTTTCAGGCTTTTCTTTTTTGCTTATCCAATTCAAATTAGAAGCTTCTAAACCAAGGGTAAAGGCTATAGGATTATTTTCCCCTTGTGCTACATATAAGATGTTGTTTTTTACATCTTTATCTATTACAAACCAAGGTTCCCCAGTGCCTCTGCCTCCGATACCTAGTCCTTTTCTTTGACCTATGGTATAGTGCATTAAACCTATATGCTTACCAATTATCTCACCATCAACAGTTTTCATATAACCTTCTTTTGCTGGCAGATAATTATTTAAGAATTTTCTAAAGTTCCTCTCTCCAATGAAGCATACCCCTGTACTATCCTTCTTCTTAGCTGTAGTTAAATTGTATTTCTCAGCCACTTCCCTTACTTCTCTTTTGGTCAAATGGCCAATTGGGAAAAGTGTTTTTGACAAAGCCTCTTGATTTAACATGCAAAGGAAATATGTTTGATCTTTATTGTTATCCACTCCTCTTAGTAAGCGATACTCCCCATCGTGGTAATCTAGTCTTGCATAATGACCTGTAGCCATAAAAGAAGCTCCTACTTTCAGTGCATAATCCAGAAAAGCTTTAAACTTAATTTCCTTATTACACATTACATCTGGATTCGGTGTCCTCCCCTTCTTGTATTCATCAAGAAAATATGAAAAGACCCTATCCCAGTACTCTTTAACAAAGTTTACAGAATAATACCTAATACCGATTTCGTCGCAAACCCTTCTCATGTCCTCATAGTCCTCTACTACGGTACAAAGTCCTTCATCATCTTTTTCATCCCAATTTTTCATAAATACACCGATTACTTCGTAACCTTGCTCCTTTAACAGTAGAGCCGCTACTGATGAATCAACTCCACCAGACATACCAACAATAATTCTCTTATTATGATTATTCACTTTATACACTGCCCTTCTAAAAATCTTCTTAATAAACATTAACAATAAGTTTATATAAACTGTATACTGTATAACAAATATGAAATTTGGAGGTTTATATGAATATCTACAGAAATCATTCATTTAGAGTTCAGTCATCTTATGAAATAGTAGTAAACACTAATAAATTTCTACTATCATTATTTAAAGATGGTAAGTTGTTTAAAAACTATCCAATAGCTATAGGCAAACCTTCTACTCCTACTCCCAAAGGCACATTTACAATAGTAAATAAAGCTCATAATCCAGGTGGACCTTTCGGAGCCAGATGGCTTGGTTTAAGTATTAAAGGTTATGGGATACACGGTACAAACGACCCATCATCTATTGACAAAGCGGTATCTAATGGTTGTATTCGAACTTATAATGACAACATAATAGAATTATATAACACTGTACCTATAGGCACCACTGTGAGAATCTTATAATTCTGTGTACTCTAGTTCTTCTATTACAAGTTTATCAAAGTCAATTGATTCAATAAAATTATTGCAATCAAATGTGACTTTACTCCGTTTATTAAACTCATCAACATTATACGGTAGCCAGTAAGGTTTTTCTATATCAAATTCTTCACAGAAGGTTGTTATGCAAGCTTTTAAGTTGGCTTGATAACCACCTTCTATATTTGAACTTACCACCTTATCTTTTATTATTTTGTTGTTCTTTACAACTTTTACCCATACTTTTAGCATATTTTATACCTCGCTATATATAATTATTCATTCTAATAATTATTATCGTGATTGTAAACAAAGCTAATATAAATTTTATCACATTATATAGGATTTTTCATATTTTATATTGTAATACTTATTTAGGAGTGTTAAGTTTTGTACAATAGCTATCCTTTTAATAATTTTAGATTTGATGATTCAGAAGACATAGATGGGGTAAAGGATATAAAAGAACTTTATGAACTTGAAAGGGAAGGACTGCCGGCTCAATGTCCCTACAGACAAGTTATGCCACCATTTTTCCCCTTTACTGGCTATGGACCTAATCAAGGCGGTACTCCTACTTCAGCTCCACCTTCCTTTACTCCAAGTAAAACAGGCCCTCAAGCTTTTGGAGGACCATCATTAAAGGCTGTGGATCCCGGAGCTATAAGGCCATGTACCTTTAGGTTTGTATATATCTGGCCTAAGAGAGGGCAAGGTTTTTGGGCATATCTAACCTTCGTAGGAAATAGATCAGCATCAGGTTTTAGATGGACACGAGGGCAATGGAGATATTTTGGAATAGATCTTCGAAGAATTGACAGTTTTCAGTGTTTTTAATGGGAAAGTGGCTAAGGCCACCTTCCCTTTATGCTTCATTTAAAAGCCATATGTAGTAATTTAGTATACTTGAGTAAAGCAAAATAGTTATGTAAGGTAACATAAGTATAGCTGATACCTTGTGTTTTTTATAAAATCCTATAGTAGCTAAAATTGCCGTAAGTATTACTAGTAAAGAAAAAATAAAGGATATCCCATAAAGATTCAATCTAAAAAATATAAAAGGCCACATAAGATTTAAGAAAACTTGAACTATAAAAGAAAACAGTGGTTTTTTAATGTTTTCTTTTACCTTACCATTTAGCAAAAACAGATAGAGAGCTATAGATATTACTAGGAATACAAGAGGCCAGATGATAGATAATATTACTGGAGGAAGAGCAAAAATTGGCTTTCTTAAGAGCTCATAATATCTCCCAGCCCCCTTATTAAAAAGACTAGCTATGAAAACTAACCCTTCAATAGTTAAAATAATTATTACTAATGTCCCCCAATCGTGCTTTTCCAAGTTTTTTTTACTACTCATATAATCAACCCCAATAAATATATAAATCAATACTCTATTATATTTATTAATACAATCAACATAATATGCTTTAAAAGATTGTGAATAGTAATTTTCTCGACAACAAAAAAATATATAATGGAGCAAACTATTTGTATATTTATGCTATAATATTATATAGAATTTTATGAAAGTGGTGATATTATGAGTACTTTAAAAAACCTTGATTGGAGTAACCTAGGTTTTAGTTACATAAAAACTGACTTGCGATATATTTCAGTTTGGAAAGATGGTCAATGGGATCAAGGAAGATTAGTAGAAGATAATATGTTAACTATAAGCGAAGGATCAACAGCTCTCCATTATGGCCAGCAATGTTTCGAAGGCTTGAAGGCTTACAGGACTGAGGATGGTTCCATTCAACTTTTTAGACCAGATGAGAATGCAAAAAGAATGAACAATACCTGTAGAAGACTTTTAATGCCTGAATTGCCTATTGAAAAATTTGTAGATGCAGTAAGCCAAGTGGTTAAAGCTAACGAGGGATATGTACCTCCTTATGGTACAGGTGCTACCCTTTATATAAGACCTTATGTAATCGGTGTAGGTGACAATATTGGCGTTAAACCGGCCTCAGAGTATATTTTTGGAGTATTTTGCGTTCCTGTAGGACCATATTTCAAAGGAGGCCTAACACCTGTAAACTTTCTAGTAACAGATTATGATAGAGCCGCTCCTAAAGGTACAGGTGGAGTAAAAGTTGGGGGAAACTATGCGGCAAGCTTACTTCCTCATGAAGAAGCAGCAAAAAAAGGTTTTGCTGATTGTATATATTTAGATCCTGCAACTCACACCAAAATCGAAGAAGTTGGAGCTGCAAATTTCTTTGGAATAACAAAGGATAATAAATTTATAACTCCTTATTCTGAATCAATTTTACCAAGCATCACAAAGTATTCATTGATGCATATCGCTAAGGAATATATGAATCTTGAAGTTTTAGAAAGAGATGTTTATATAGATAAGCTTGATGAATTTTGTGAAGCTGGTGCTTGTGGTACCGCTGCTGTTATAACACCTATCGGAGGAATACAATATAAAGATAAGTTACACGTATTTTATAGCGAAACAGAAGTTGGCCCAATTACTACAGAGTTATATAATACTTTAACAGGCATTCAATTTGGAACTGTTGAAGGCCCTGAAGGTTGGATATATAAAATAAAATAATTTACCATTTAATGCCAAAGATGTGGCTATAAAGCCCATTTCATCTTTGGCTATTTAACTTTTTCTATACTTTTCAAGGAAATTGTTTTATAATTTAATTGTATAGGTTTTTATAGGAATTATTTAAACACTTTATTAATATTGCAATTTGAGGGGATTTTATTATGAACACTGGACTACCTACACCAAAAAAGACCTTTCTAAAAAAACTTACTAGAGGTTATAGCCTAAGAAAAGATGGTAAATTACTTAGAAATATAGATCCAATGAGAAAACTTCTACCTTATCTTTTCACAACTCGAAACGGAAGTATTGTACACGCTCCAGAAACTGTTGAATTTGATAGTGCAAGAGAATTTATAAGAAAAATAGCTCGAGAAAATCCATCTCTAAGTATAGGAACTTTTGAGATAATAATAGCTGCTTTAGTGAGGACCTTATCACAATATCCCTACTTAAATCGCTTTGTAGCTGGGAAAAAGCTTTTTGCTAGAAATGATGTTTCTGTCTCCTTTATAGTGTTGAAATTAGAAAATGGAGAATATAAAGAAACCAATGCGAAAGTCTATTTTAATAAGGAAGATACTTTATTTGATGTTGCTAAGAAGGTTAATGAAAACATAAAACTATGTCAATCTAGCTCAGACAAAACTGATGATACTCTTATGAATATAGTAACCAAATTGCCTTCTCCTATTATCAATTTCGCTGTAATATTGGTTAAAAAGTTTAGTGATTGGGGCTTACTACCCCTAAGTTTTATAAAGGCTGTGCCTCTTTATTCCACAGCATATGTTTCAAACTTAGGTAGTATCGGCCATAGTGCTTTAAACCATCATTTATATGAGTGGGGTACCACTTCTCTTTTCTTAACTATGGGGAAACTAAAAAGAACTAATGAAATAAATAAATATGGCCAAGTTGATACGAAAACCTCATTAGATATTGTGGTAACCTTGGATGAGCGTATTGCTGACGGTATATACTTAGTTAAGGCCCTTAGGTATTTTAAGTCCTTACTAAAACATCCTGAGAGATTATTGGAACCACCTAAAGTTATAGTTGAAGACGATGGCATCTAGATTTTTGCTATTACCTTACTTTCTTCCATAAATTACATGGTCAAAAAGGGGAGTGTTTTAACACTCCCCTTTTTATTATTGTTCCCTATTTTTATATTCTGTATGCAAGAGAGCATGAGCTAAATCGCTATTAGGCTCTTCCAAAAACTCATGGTATAACTTTTTAACCATAGGATTTTCATGAGACTTTCTAATAGGCATATTTTCATCGGCCTTATATAAAACTTCCATTCTCTTTTCTAGTATTTCTCTATTTGCTCTTATAAATGGTTGACCTCCACCATCTATACAACCACCAGGGCAAGCCATTACTTCAATAAAATCATACTTACACTTGCCAGCTTTAATGTCATCCATAACCTTTTTAGCGTTACCTAAGGAAGATACTACCGCCAAATTCAAATCAATATCATTTAACTTAACGCTAGTTTCCTTGATTCCTTCTAAACCTCTTATGTCGTTAAACTCTAATTTGCCTAGTTCTTTACCAGTTATTGTCTCATAAGCAGTTCTTAGCGCAGCTTCCATAACACCTCCGCTGTTACCGAAAATTACTCCAGCTCCTGTAGATTCTCCTAAAGGATTATCAAATTCTTCTTCATGCATATTTGTAAGATCCATACCAGCTTCCTTAATCATTTTAGCTAACTCTCTTGTAGTAATAACTATATCCACATCTTTAATGCCATTGTTCTTAAATTCCTCACGATTAGCTTCATATTTTTTAGCTACGCAAGGCATAACAGAAACTAATACCAAGTTCTCTGCTTCAATTCCTAACTTATCTGCTAAATATGTCTTTGCAATTGCTCCAAACATTTGTTGAGGAGATTTGCAAGTAGAAGGATAATCTAACATATCGCCATAATTTGTTTCCAGATAATTAATCCAGCCAGGACAACAACTTGTAATCATAGGTAGCCTGCCACCATTTTTTAACCTGCCTATAAGTTCATTAGCTTCTTCCATGATGGTTAAATCTGCAGCAAAATCCGTATCGTATACCTTTTTAAAGCCTAAAGCCTTTAATGCCCCTACCATCTTTTTAGTTACATCGGCGCCTGCAGGCAATCCAAATTCTTCTCCTAAGGCCGCTCTAACTGCAGGTGCTGTCTGTACTATTACATATTTATCTTTTTCGCTTAATACCTCCCAAACCTCATCATAATTATAAACTTCTCTTAAGGCGCCAGTAGGACATACCGCCAGGCATTGGCCGCAATAAGTACAGTTAGTATCTACAAAAGGCTTGCTCATAAAGGATGAAATTACAGTTTCAAAGCCTCTGTTAACAGGAGTCAAAACATGAGTTTTTTGAATGTCGTTACATACGGTAGCACATCTTCTACAGAGAATACATTTATCCATATCTCTTATTACAGAAGGTGAAGATATATCCATAGGATAAGTAGATACTTCCCCCTCATATTTAATTTCTTTTACTCCTAAATCTGCAGCTAACTTTTGAAGCTCACACTTTAAATTCTTTTCGCATTTTAAGCAGTCTTGTGGATGATCAGAAAGTAGTAGCCCTACTATATTTCTTCTAGCATTGATTGCTCTAGGAGTATTTGTTTTTACAATCATACCTTCTGTCACCGGAGTTGAACAAGCTGGTGCTAGATTTCTCCTTCCTTCCACTTCAACTACACAAACTCTACAAGTACCTTTACAATTCTCAGTCTTACCATCCTGCATATCCATATGGCAAAGGGTAGGTATTTCTATATTCAATTTTTTAGCAGCTTCTAATATAGTCTCCCCTTCTTTAATTGCAACTTCTCTATTATTAATTGTTATCTTTACCATAAAACCACCTCCTAGGCCTTAACAATTGCCTTTACAGGGCAAGAATTAAAACAGGCACCACATTTAATGCATTTATCTTTGTCAATAACGTGTTTTTCTTTTAACTTACCCTTTATAGCGTCTACAGGACACATTCTGGAACATTTTGTACAGCCAACGCATTTATCGGTTATTTCATAACTTAGTAGTCCCTTACATTGACCTGAGGAACATTTCTTTTCTTTAATGTGTTCTTCATATTCTTCCATAAAATACTTCATAGTGCTTAGCACTGGGTTTGCAGCAGTCTGACCTAAACCACATAAGGCTGTATCTCTAATGGTTTCAGCTAGAGATTCCAGTTTCTTTAAATCCATTATATTAGCCTTTCCTTCAGTTATTTTATTTAAGATCTCCAACATACGTTTAGTTCCAACTCTGCAAGGTGTACACTTACCGCAAGACTCATCAACTATAAACTCTAAATAGAACTTTGCTATGTCAACCATACAGTTATCTTCGTCCATTACTATCATTCCACCAGACCCCATCATAGAACCGATATTGGTAAGCGAATCATAATCTATAGGAACATCCAGCATTGATTCAGGTATGCATCCACCTGAAGGGCCACCAGTCTGAACAGCTTTAAGTTTTTTACCATCTTTTATGCCCCCACCTATGTCATAAACTATTTCTCTTAAGGTAATACCCATAGGTACTTCAACTAAACCTACATTATTAATTTTTCCTGCCAGAGCAAAAACCTTTGTTCCTTTAGATTTCTCTGTACCTATCTTATTAAACCAAGAAGCACCCTCGTTAATAATTTTTGGTATATTGGCAAGAGTTTCTACATTATTTACACAGGTTGGTTTGTTCCATAATCCCTTTTCAGCAGGGTAAGGGGGTTTGTTTGTAGGTTCTCCACGGGAACCTTCTATAGAGTGAATCAAAGCAGTTTCTTCACCACATACAAAGGCTCCTGCACCTAACTTAATTTCAATATCAAAGCTAAAATCCGTTCCAAAAATATTTTCTCCTAATAAACCATATTCCTTGGCCTGATTTAAAGCTATTTTTAACCTATGTATTGCCAGAGGGTATTCCGCTCTAATATAAATAAATCCTTTATTTGCCCCTATAGCATAGCCACCAATAGCCATGGCTTCAATAACGCTGTGCGGATCCCCTTCAAGTATTGATCTATCCATAAAGGCTCCAGGATCTCCTTCATCAGCATTACATATTATATACTTTTCAGGACTATGGTAAGACTTAGTGAACATCCACTTCTTACCTGTAGGGAAACCTCCTCCTCCTCTTCCTCTTAAACCAGATTCTAAAATTTCATTTACAACATCCTCTGATGTCATATTAGTGAGAGCTTTCCCCAAAGCTTTGTAGCCATCACAAGCAATATATTCCCTTATATCTTCAGGATTGATAATACCACAGTTCCTCAAAGCAACTCTTAATTGCTTTTTATAAAATGACATCTCTTCTTGAGAGTTTACTTTTTTACCTACTGTAGGTTCTTCGTATAAAAGTCTTTCTATTATTTCTCCTTTTACTATATGCTTGGAAATAATCTCCTCTGCATCTTCAGTGGTTACATGTATATAAAAAATGTTATCTGGCAAAATATGAACAATAGGTCCCTTAGCACAAAAGCCGAAACAGCCCGCTAGTACAACCTTAACACTATCTTCTAAACCATATTTCTCAATATTACTTTTTAATTTATCCATTATTTCGTCTGATTTAGAAGACATACAACCTGTACCTTGACAGACCATTATATGTCTTTCACTAAGATCATCACTTAATTTCTTAATTCTTCTTGCAGAAACTAAATTTTTATATTTTTCTGATAAACAATTTAACTCTTCTAAGTTTTTTACCTGGCTCATATTATCACCTCCATTATTTATATTCACTAAGCACTTTATCTATATCGTTTTTAGAAAAGTGCCCATAAACTCTATTATTAATCATAACAACCGGAGCCAAACCACAAGCACCAACGCATCTTAAAGTATCTAGCGTATATAAGCCGTCCTTAGTTGTCTCCCCTTCTTTGATCTGCAAACGTCGTTTTAACTCATCCACTATTTCACCGGAACCTCTAACAAAGCAAGCAGTTCCTGTACAAACGTTGATGACATATTTACCCTTAGGCTCCGTAGTAAAATAGGAATAGAAACTTATGACTCCATATACCTTTGAAACCGGGATACCTAGCTTATCAGCTACAAAGTTTTGTACTTCCTCCCCTAGATAACCGAAGAGTTCTTGAGCTTTGTGGAGTACTGCAATTAATTCGCTTTCTTTGTTTTCGTGTGCTTTAATAAATTCTTCCAATTCTATAAATCTGGGATCATTGCACATAAACATTACCTCCTATATGGTTTATTATCCCTACATAGGATATTATATCAAATTGTTAATGTTTTCACTACATTTATTAATAAATTTAATTTTTATTAGAAAAAAACTTGCTATTAGTAATTTACAGACTACTAATAGCAAGTTTAAATACTTTTTTACAATTTTACTGTTTTAATGATATTATCCTTAGATATAATATAAATTTCACTTTTTTCTTTAGAATATTGAACTTTATCTTCACCTATTTCCATTAGTGGTTCTTGACCTAATCCATAAAAAATATCATCTGCTAAGGTTTTTATCAATTCTTTTCTTTCTTCATCCTGAAACTTTTCCCAGATGTTTTTTTCCATGTTTAAGAAACTATAAATATCTTCTATAACCAATAAAGCGGATGCAAGCTCATCGATTATTCTTTTGTATTCTCTAGAGAATTTTAATGACATTTTTAAACTATCCTTTCCTTTTCAAGCATATTAAGGGCATCTTGTCTCTCTCTGTTGAATCGATTATATACACTTTTTCTAACATCTACAGAGCTACTTCTAAAATATTGATTAACCTTCTGCCTTTCATTATAAACTCCATTGATTATTTCCTTATCTGAACCATTTAAATTAACTTTTGAAAATACATTAACAGACCCATTTACACCGTGTTGTACTGCTGTGGACCACAAAACATTTTTAAGAGCATTAGATCTGCTATTTATATCGAAATTATAAATATTCCTTAATTTTTCTACTGCCCTATCATAAAAAGCATTTTTTACATAATTATGCTGTAAAGCATAAAAACCTTCATTATCAACTTTAGACAAATACTGCCAAGCCTTATCGAAATTACTTCCGTAGCTATTCCCATCTAAAGACTTAGCTTGTACTAAAATATTGTAGTATTCATAATTAGTATCTTTTAAAGAATTAATAAAAGATTGCAGAGAACCTGTTTTAGAGGAAAACTGCCATGCCCCATAAGATTTTCCACCGTAGTCTCCAGGATTGTTTGCTATAACCCCAGGTCTTCCATTAGATTCATACTTAGCAGATAAATCACCAAGACTTGAAGTATTAAGATAATTTCCATTCACTTCATTAGTATTAATCTCTTTTTTCAAATGTAGCCTTGTGTTCATATTAAGGGAACTAGAAATATCTAAAGCTGATTGTAAATTCACATCATATTCTTCATTAATTTGTGATAAAAATAAAGTACTCATTAAGCTAGCAGAGCTTGAACTATCCCCTTGAAGCATCATTTCATATATTTTTTGAAAAGCTATAACAGCTAATTGTTTCTCTACCTCTACCTGGCTATTTCCTTTACCATTAGATAAACCATTGCTCATTAACCTTGTCAAATAATTGATATTTAAAGATGTATTATCCATTATACATCCTCCTCTTTTAAAACTGTATATATGTTAGTAATTTTGACTAAATTATATCATAATTCCCCTCGTTTATAAAGGAAATATGGAATAATGAAATTTTCTCAGCTTTTTTACCAAAATCATTATGTTTTCCTGGTTTAGAATAATTATGCATAAAAAATAATACTTATTATTGAATTATTTTTATTTTTATAGTATTCTGATTATTAGATTATAATTTAGTAATAAATCCACAATCTAACTGTTTTATTTTATTAGCAATATTTTTATTGAGAAAGGTTGACTACATTATGAATATTAAATTTATCAAAAAACTACCTACACCAGAGGAAATTATAAGAGACATCCCTCTTAGTAGCGAATTATCCAAGGTAAAGAAAGATAAGGATAGTGAAATTGAAAAAGTTTTTAGGGGTGAGAGCGACAAATTTATCCTTATTATTGGTCCTTGCTCTGCCGATAGGGAAGATTCTGTTTTAGATTATATTTACAGGTTGGCTGAAGTACAAGAGAAGGTTAAAGATAATCTCATTTTGATTCCTCGTATATATACCAATAAACCTAGAACTACAGGCTTAGGCTATAAAGGCATGGCTCATCAACCTGATCCTAATAAGGCTCCTGACATTGAAGAAGGTATAAGGGCCATTAGAAGGCTCCATTTAAAAGCCCTAGCGGAAAGCCACCTAGTAACAGCAGATGAAATGCTATATCCTGAAAACTATACCTATTTAGCAGACTTGCTTAGTTATATCGCAATCGGTGCTAGATCTGTAGAAGACCAGCAACATAGGTTAACTGTTAGCGGAATGGATATACCTGTAGGAATGAAAAACCCTACATCTGGTGACATTACCGTAATGCTTAACTCAGTAGTAGCTGCACAAAATGCTCACACTTTTCTTTATAATGGATATGAAGTGGAAACAGAGGGTAACCCTCTTTGTCACACCATTTTAAGAGGTGCAGTTGACTCTTATGGCAGAAATATACCTAATTATCACTACGAGAACCTTCTAGACTTAGCCAAAGCTTATGAAGAGAGAGACTTATCTAACCCTGCTATTATCGTGGATACAAACCACTCTAATTCTATGAAGAAATTCTACGAACAGCCTAGAATAGCCAAAGAAGTTCTCTTCAGTAGAAAATGGGACTCAAAGTTAAAAAAATTAATAAAAGGACTAATGATAGAAAGTTATATAGTCGAAGGCAGTCAGGATGTTAATTGTAATGTATATGGGAAATCCATAACTGATCCTTGCTTAGGCTGGGAAGATTCTGAGAAGCTTATATACTATATTGCAGAAAACATTTAAATTAAATTTTTTAATATAGTCAATAAAAACACCAGACCCAATGGTATTAATCATTGGTATGGTGTTTTTATATTTATTAATTATTAATCTCCTTACCGGATTTTTAAATACTAAAGTTACACATCCTCCCCTTCACACATATTATAAATTATATTGTATTAATTACAAAAGGGAGGGTTACCATGTACAGGTATGATTTCCGTCCTTACCTTAAATATAGGGATAAATATTTACTATACATGAATGAATTACATTATCCAGCTATTAAGAAAATTAAAATAAATAGAATTAAAGTATTTGATGGTCGAAATATTTTTTCTCATAATAAGTGTGTTCTATTGGATATAGTGGAAGTCTGTAGCGGAACAATCTAGCAAGGTTATTAAGGTTAGCAACACTAATCAACTAATCATTTTTCCTTATGATTACAAAGAGACCTCAATAAAAGCTGCATTATTGGCTGTTAAAATAGTAAATAAACTACTTTCTAATAATAGCCTAATTATAGACAATGAAATTAATGAACTTAAGTCCATTATGTATAGAGAAATGCCTGGAGTTAGTACAAATGCTATTTGTGAAGAAGCAAAAAAAATTAGGCATTCCTATTTTAAAGCTTGGTAAAACTGGCATGTATCAATTAGGGCTGGGAAGGTTTTGTAAAATTATTGATGCAACTATTTGTGAGGACACCAGTGCTCTTGGAGTAGATATTTCTTGCAATAAGATCTTAACCAAGGAAATACTTAAACTCCATATGCTTCCTGTACCTAAGGGAGCCATTATAAAAAATCATGATGAATTGATCAAAGCTTACTATTCATTGAAAGAAACTTATAGAAATATTATTTTAGAAGAATATATAAAAGGAAATGACTATAGGGTTTGTCTTGTTGATGGTAGAGTTGTAGCTGCATCCCTTAGATTACCACCCTTTATTATTGGTGATGGGAAAAGAACTATAATGGAATTGATTGAGGAGCTAAACATGGATCCTAGAAGAGGTGAAGGACATGAAAAGTCACTTTCTAAGGTTATTATTGATAATATCCTAATTAGTTGCATAGAAGAGAAGAGTTATAACCTAAATAGCACTCTTCCCTCCGGCGAAAAACTATTTTTAAGAAAAAATGCTAATCTATCTACCGGTGGTGTTTCTATAGACTGTACAGATGAAATTTCTTCAGAAAACCTTGAAATATGCCAAAGAGCTGCTAAAGCCATAGGATTAAACATATGTGAAATAGACATTTGCTGCAAAGATATTAGTAAATCCATTAAAGATGATGGAGCCATAATTGAAATCAATGCCGCTCCAGGCATCAGAATGCATCACTTTCCTTTTGAAGGTGAAAGCAGGAATGTGGCTAAGGCAATTGTTAAAAGCATGTTTAGAAATAGGCCTAAAACCATCCCAATAGTTTCCATTACTGGTACCAATGGAAAGACCACAGTAGCAAGGTTAATAGCCCATGTTCTAACACAAGCAGGACATAAGGTTGGTTTAACAACAAGTAGCGGAATTTTTATTGATGGCAAATGTATAGAGAAAGGTGATACTACAGGGCCTAAAAGCGCCCTGGCTGTACTTCATAATAGAGATATAGACGCAGCTGTATTGGAAACAGCCCGAGGTGGTATCTTACGTGATGGTATAGCCTATGATTTAGCCGATATAGGAATCATTACCAACATAACTAGTGATCATGTAGGAGTAGACGGCGTAAAAAACATTGAAAAACTGGCATTTATCAAAGCTTTAGTTGGAGAATCCATAAAGAAAGATGGATATGCAGTAATGAATGCTGACGATAATGAAATAATAAAAATTACTAAAATTAAGGATATAGCAATAGGCCTTAATGGCCTTCTTACTTATAATATAGAAAATGCAATGGCTGCCGCTAGTGCTATGATAGGTTTAGGTATAGATAATTCCTTCATAGCAAATGGACTCTCTACATTTAAGAATAATGACACCTTTAATCCTGGTAGATTCAACATGTATAGGATAAATAACAGAATCCTAATACTTGATTACGGCCATAATATAGGAGACTACAAAGCAGTAATCAAAGAAGCAAAAGCAATACAAGACAATAGTCTCATAGGTATCATAGGGGTACCTGGCGACCGTCTTGATAGTGATATTGTTAACATTGGGAAATTTTCCGGCGATAACTTCGACTATTTATACATTAAAGAGGACATGAGAAAAAGAGGATGAAAGGAAGGAGAAGTGGCAAGGTTACTACTAAATGGTGCCTTGGAATCTTCTATACCTAAAAATAAAATTAAAATAATTCTTGATGAAAGAATAGCACTATTAACTGCTATAGAAAATTCTAAGCCAGGAGATATCATAGTAATTTTCTTCGAAAATTACCAAGCTCTTATAGATATAATAAAAAAATTCGTTGATATAGACTAATTCTATCTTAAACAGAACCATGAGACTTAAAACCTATAAGAGTCCCATGGTTTATCTTTCATTTTAAACCTTTAATTTTTCCACGCAGGGCTTTGATTCTTCCATTAACATATTCAATTAACCTGCCTTGATCACTCTTTAGTTCTATAGGAGCCTTAGCAACTATATCAATAATATCTAATTTATTTCCCTTTATTTTATCTGCTATTTCCAGAGCTAGACACATGTTTTTAACCTTCCAATAAGCGTTATTAAACTCTGTTGCCTGCCACTTATTGTAATAGCCCTTTTCAATACCGAACTGAAATAAATCTGCTGCAGCTTCTAATTCATCTAAATCTTCTGCCTGAAGTGTCTCTTTTATTAACGTATCAAAAGCTTTCACCTTACCACCTCTTTACTTTTCAGTATAGATATATTTTAAACTTGTACAAAGCATTATATTCATTTATTAGCTGACATAGTAGTTATTTTTACTTTACTTCTAATATTCTTATCCAATAAATTCTGGATTTTTAACATGATCTGCCCTTATAGCTTTTCTCAATATGGTAAAATTAATCTTAGTATCTTCCTCTTCTAAATTAATTGGAAATTTACTCTTACAGCCTTTACATAATAAATATTCCTTAGACTCTGTTTTTTCTCTATTATCGAAGAGGAAAGGTAGCTCATCTGTTTTATCTAAACTTTCATTCTTATTATCATTATTGATTCTATATGAATATATATAAGTTACTTTTCTCTTAACTTCAAATTCCTCACCATGACATTGAGGGCAATGTAAGTTTTTGCACAAATCCATCCTTGAACTTCCTCTCTTATTTCCTTTAAATTACGTATTCCAATGATAGTAAATAAAAATTCTGTCTTGAAGCTATATATGTTATATTATTTCTTGTAAAGCTTATTTTATCCCTCTTCTAAACAAAACAGAAAAAAACAAAAAGAGCAAAGAATAATTTATTATCCTTCACCCTTTAATATACTAGTCAAGAAAATCAGATCCTTTAATCTTAAAACCGTTAATTTCAATATCTTCGTCTAACTCTATAAGCAAACACTTTTTACCATGCTTATTCCTAACTTGTTTAATCTTACCTAAAGCATTAGGTGCTATACTAATATTAGCATTTTCGCTTTCAATTTTAACTGATTTACTTTTTAAATCAGGCAAAATATTATCCACTTTAAAATCGAAATTAGTATTGCCTATAGTTCCTTCATAAGCTTCCTCTAATTTTTCAATATTCTCCTCTTCTATACCACTGCTTGCCAAAACACGTTTCACATCTTTTATTGATAATACTGCTTCCTCCCCTTCTTCTATTTCTTCCCCTTGTATAGCTATATTTTCATAAATTGTTTGCATTGTTTCAGGCTCTATTTCTTCTCCTACAACCTCTTTAATTATTGCATTAAAACATTTTTTTTCTTCTGCTGCAGTAATTTTTATAGTTCCATTTAACACTTCCTCTATAAAACCTAAATTAACTTCATTATTTTTACCTGAATAATACATAACATGGTTAACATCTGAATAATTATTGTTAAAGCAAGGAAACATAAAACCGTCCATAGGTGAATTTAAATTTATTATAGCATCTAAGGAGGAATTAGTTCTAAATTCTTTGTTTATATAATCAAATTGAATTGCCTTCTTTGGATATTCAACTTTATTTATACTACCTATGATAAATTTAAAGGAATAAACACTATCATCTTCAGCTTCATCTGCTTCTATACTCCTTCTTTTTGCTCCCTTCCAATACTCTCCATAAACAAATGTAATTACTATATCATTATCATAATTATAATTATTTGCCAGCTTGTTTACTATTGTGTCTAAAGACAGAAATTTTTCTTCTTCATCTTCACTCTCTAAAGCTGTGTATAAAAGTTTTTGAGAGTTATCTTCATTATCAGTATCAGAAAAGTCCAATTGAAAAAGTTTTGTGTCTAAAGCTCCTGCTAATATTTTTTTGAAATTTTTTATGTACAACTCTTGTGATTCTTCATCTAGCATATTAATGTTCTTAACTTCTTTATGAATAATTTCTAAATTGTCTTTTTTTAGATAGATACTATATAAATCATTAAATTGAAGCATAGTACTTCCTATTTTCATATGTTTTCTCATTTCAGCCAAATCTTTCTTTATCATCACTTACTTCTCCTTGTATATATAGTTTTTAACCAAAAGCTTTTCTGTATTAATGTATCATAAAGATTTTCTTAATTCAAATTAAATCCATCAAAAAAAACAGCATTTCGCTGTTTATTTTGATCTTATAGTATTCAATCGTGTTCCCTCCATGTACTGAACGGAAAAATTATAGCCTGAACCTAGTTGGGATAAAAAACTTTCCAGCCACACTTGTCTTAAGTCATAAAAATGCTGAACATTTCCTCCTGCTGCTTTCCAATTATCACTATGAATACAAACTGTTGATAGCCATACAAATTTTTTATCCTCATCTTCCATTACTCGGTCTACTGAATCACAGGGCATGCCCTCTAAAATATAATCGTTTATTACTTTATAAGCTAGCTTAGGTGAGGATACATTATACTTTTCATTTGCTTCTTTGCCCTTTTCCTCTCCATCCTGCCTAAAGATTTCTTCCAGTTTCTTTTTGTATTCAGTTTTTTCTGATAGGATATTTGTAATCCATGCTGCCATTCTAGATTCAGTTCTTGTTATTTTATCCTGCAACCATCCATGAATATTGGACTCATCTATAATTTCCTCTAAAGGTTTCTCTCCTGTAGCTGGTCCAAATTTACTAATGATATCCGACTTCCAATCTACTGCCTTTAGCAAGCCCTCTTCAAAAGTCCATTTTTCAATTTTATTTTCTAATTCCTCTGAATATCTTATTTTATCAAAAAGCCAAAAGTGAATTTTCCCTAAATATCTACTCATGTTTTTCCTCCTATACATTTGTAACTTAACTAATATAATTTCATTATTTAGTTTACTTCAAAGAAATTATATCATTCATCTATGGAGGAATCTGTATCATAAGTTACCTATACCTAAATAAAGGTTAGAAATTAGTCTTACAAAGACCTTTTAATCAGCATAGATATCGGAAAACTCCAATTGAATATTTTTATTATTTTCCTTTTGTATATCCTGTAATAAAGCTTCTTTAGGTTTAGGAGTTTCCTCAACTACTTCTCTTACAGGCAAGGTTATAATAAATTCACTACCTTCACCTAATTTACTTTTTAATCTTATGGTACCTTCATGCATTTCTATAAGAGATTTGACCAAAGATAAGCCTATACCGCTACCTTCTGTCTTCCTTGTAGTTGTTTTATCAACTTGAGCAAATCGTTCAAAGACATAGTCAATTTTGTCTTCAGGTATTCCTATACCAGTATCCCTTACTCTAATTTCTACAAAGTTACCTAAATCCATTATGTTAATAAATATTTTACCCTTTTCATTGGTAAATTTCACAGCGTTAGATAAGAGATTTAACATTATTCTTTCAATCATATCTTCATCAATTGCTAAATACTTCTCTTCAACCTCAGTATCAAAGATTATATCTATATTTTTTGATTTAATATACTCTGCCACAGATTGAGTTATGTCTTCAATAACAGATACTATATTATTGTTTTTTAGATGCAATTTAATATATCCACCATCTAACCTTGTAGTATCTATTAAATTATTAATAAGTCTTAGAAGCCTATAGCAGTTGTTGTTCATGATTTTTAAGTATTTTCTTATTGATTCCTCCCCTAGCTGTCTTGTAGGGTCTAGACTTTTGAGAAGTTGCACTGTACTGCTAATTACATTTAAGGGTGTTCTAAGTTCGTGGGAAATGTTTGTAAAAAACTCCGTTTTAAGCTTGTCATATTCTATAAGCTCGTCCATTTTTCGTTCACTTTCAGCATTTCTTAAATTTAAGTCCTCAACTTGCTTTTTTACAACATTCATATCTCTAGCAAGAGCTATAGCTTCTGCTACAAAATGTTTTAGATTTATTAAAGTTGTAACTCTTAATAATAATTCTTGCCTATTAAAAGGCTTACTTAAGTAATCATTAACTCCCCGTTGAAAAGATAATGTCATATTTTCAATCCTATTATCCGCTGTCATAATCAGTATAGGGAGCTCAAAACTTGATTTTTTTTCTCTTATAATTGATACTACTTCATATCCTAATAAATCTGGCATCATCATATCCAATATAACTAAATCCAAGTCGTTATTCTCATTAATAATCCTAATTGCATCTTTTCCATTTGACGCCTTAAATATTACAGTAGTTTGGTTAATCAAATAGTTTTCTATAACCCTTTGATTTATGTAATCATCATCTACTATTAAGATCTTTGATATATTCTTACTAAGAGCTGATGAATGAATTTTGTTTTCAATTACAGCCATATCATCGTAAGACTGCCTAATCATAGTAGCCTTATCTTTGGACTTTTTTTCAAGCTTATCAAGTTCATTTGAAGGACATATTGGCAGTGTAAATGTCACTTTTGTTCCTTTGCCAATGATAGAGTCTATGGTAATATTTCCCTGGTGTAACTCTACTAGCTTTTTAGAAATATATAATCCAAGACCGTTTCCACCATACTTGCTTGAAACTTCCTCCTGTTCATACATATCAAAAACTCTATCTAGTTTTTCTTTAGCTATTCCTATCCCTGTGTCTTCAATAGAAATTTCAATATAGTTCTCTTTCTGCTTGTAAGAGAGCGTTATACTTCCCTCTTTTGTGAATTTCACAGCGTTTCCTATTATATTGTACAATATTTGCTGTACCCTATTTTCATCACCATAAACTAAAGGTATCTTTTCATCAATATAATTAACAAACTTTACCTTATTTGTTCTTTCTATAGATTCACAGAATTTTATAATTACTTCAACAACTTTTTCAAGGTTAACAGGCTTTTTTTGAAGAATAATATCCTTATGTTTCAATTTTGAAAAAACTAAAATATCCTCAACTAGATTTGACAGTCTTCTAGCACTATGATTTATCAATTGTAAGTCTTCACTAATTTCTTCTGACAAAGTTTCCTGTTTATTAGATAAACAGCCTTCTGTCAGACCGATAATACCATTAAGTGGAGTTTTTAACTCATGAGATGTCACAGCTAAGAAATCGTCTTTTAATTTATTAATAGTTTCTAACTTTTTAGTCATCTTCTCTGCATAGGCAAAAGTCTGAGACTGACGCATAGCAAAAATATATGACACCGATATAATAAAAATTAGTGTACCTAATGGTGCAAAAGAACCAGTTATAATTACGCCGTATTCGTACAAGGTATCATTGATTCCAGTTAATATTAAGGCCCATACACCCATAGCCATAATATATTCACTTCCATAACTTTTTAAGTAACTTTTAGATAGCTTTATAAATAAATAAATCAATAAATAAACTGCTAGTAATTGATAAGGGATAATCACATCTATATAATTCTTCCATGGAGTTATCAAAATTAAAAGTCCATATAACCAAATAGATGCTTTTGATATTTTTACAACGGACTTTGACATAATAGATGGATAAAAGTTATTCATAAATAGGATGATAAATGGTACATACAAATAAAAAGTCCAATGCATTATTTTTCCTGATATTATGTAGCTAGAGTTTGGAAATAAGGTGATAAAAACCCTTCCACCTAAGAATAAAGTTCTAATAGCTACTATTGTAGATACAATTGATAAATATAGGGCACTTTTATCCTTTCTTCTAAATAAGTATAAACCCATAGCATATATAGCTGCTAAGACAGTAGCTCCAAATAAGACCATCTCAAAAGCAAGACGATTTTCCCCATATGTTGTTATTTGTGCCATATTTCCAATAAGTATATTATCAATAAAGCCATATTTAGCATAATAATTACTAACCTGCAATGTAATATACATTGCATTTCCCTCTCTGTGAAAGTAACCATTTTGAGGAAGAAGCTGTGGAGTCATACTAGTCTTATTTTTTCCAACAGTTCCTACTGAAATAATTTCCCTATCATTTATCCAAAGCCTATGGGCGCTTTGTACAAAATCCACGTTGACGGCGTAAATATCCATTGTATCATCAAGTAATAATTTCAACCTGTAAGTTCCATAACTATGTTGTCCAAAGGAGCCTGGTATTGTGTAGTTCTCACCCTTACCATTGTCTTCATTGTCGAAATTTTCTGGTTCTAATAGCTTTTCCTTGTAATACTTCCACTGACCATCTAATTTTAGCATACCATCATTGTTAAAATCCCAATTTCTTAAATCAATGACACCATTAATTGCTTTAGGTGGTGTTTTACTGCTATTTCTTCCTACTAATGAGTATCTTATAAAGCCTAAAATTATTAACGTTATTAATATCAAAACTGCAGTTAGTTTTAATCTAACATAACCTGTTCTCTTCATTGTTAACTTCCTTTTTCCTTAATATTTCATGTAAAAATATAATGATTTAGGGTGTATGAATGTTTATTAAACTTTTTATGGGACCCATGGTTTTTGTCATTAAATATCGATTTCAGTCAAAAAAGCTAATTTTTACTCATATATTATTATATCAATGGATTGCAATATATACTAGTATAAGAAGTGTTAAACTTATATATGCTTGAAAATTCTTTTATATAAGTTTCTATAATATAGGGTTCCTCATAGAAACTTAACTTATAGCTATCTTTATAACTAAAACTTGAGCAGTTTTAAAAGCCTATAAGTTAATAGTTTCCTTTGGAACCCTATGTCTTATACATTATTAATAGACACAGCCTTAAGCAAAAACTAGGCCTGTTACTATAATCTATCTTCAACGTTTTTTGATTAAATGTAAATTAATATTTGGACTTGGATATCTATAATTGCATTGTATACAAGATAAGAAATACAATGCAATTATAAATAATACTTCATTACTTATTTGAGGTATTTCATCCTTTCCCCTTCTATTATCTTTCCCCCTATTAGAAAATTGAAGGATGATTAATATTAAAATGGCTATTTCCGGTAAAGTACAAATACAAGGGTTTCTATATGGACTTATGGGTACTTGTATAATCTTTTCTTTTTTTCTTCTTCTACTCATTTTAACCTCCCCCTAATTATTTGAATATTTAAAGAGAGAGCCATTTAGCTCTCCCACCTTTTTTAATATGCTCCTTTTCCACAACCTGAACAGGAAAGGAAGAATAAAGCAATTATAAACAAGACTCCATTACCTACTAGATCTTTTCCCTGTTGCTTATCACAATAGTCCTTGTCGCCCTTGTTTTTTGAAAACTGGAGAACGATAAGAATCAAAATAACTAGTGTTGGAAAATTACATATGCACTTCTTACCGGGTCCTCCTCCATAAACAGGAATAGTAACTAGTTCTTTCTTACAGCACTTTCTACTCATGTGTACCCTCCTTTGTTATATTTTTAATGTTTTTTTATTTTCTATCTTAATTTTGATAAATATATATTTCTATATATTAACGTCTTCCACAACCTGCACAGGATAGGAAGAATATTGCTATAATGAACAATACGCCATTTCCAATTTGATCATATTTATCTTTTTGGTAGCAGTCGTAGTCGTCATCATCATGTTGATAGTTCTTATTTTTCTTGCTAAATTGAAGGACTATCAATATTAATATTACAAGGGTTGGAAAATCACAAATACACCTTGCTCCTCCTGCATAGCCACTCATAAATCCGCCACCATGACCAGCACCGTAACAGCAACTTGACATCTCTTTAATTCACTCCTTTTTTCTTGCTTAATGCTAAACTAATTTTCTTCTTAAGCTGCATATTCTTTAGCTTCTTAGTATATGCTATGATGGGTTTTTCACATTTGTCACAAATTTAAGCAGAAAAATTCTTTTATATACTTCAAAATCAATTGAAATTAAAAATTTTTAGTAGGATAATTATATAAAAAAGGATGGACAAACATATGAGACGGAAATTATTCTATAATGCAATTAATCACTTTAAGACAATAACAAATCACAAATTATTAGTAATGAAATATTGTTTTAAGGTCGGTCTATATAAACAGGGCCTGTTACATGATTTGTCGAAATACTTCTGGGTAGAGTTTTCAGCTGGGATAAAATATTACAAAGGAAACTTAAGCCCTAATGCCATAGAAAAAATTGAAAAAGGTTATTCAAAGTCATGGCTTCACCACAAAGGAAGAAACAAACACCACTTTGAATATTGGATTGACTACAGTACTAACCCTACTGATGGACTAATTGGAATGAGAATGCCAATTAAATATGTAGTGGAAATGTTCATAGATAGGATGTGCGCCTCAAAGAACTATCAAAAAGAAGCATACAGTGATAAATCTGCTCTTGATTATTATAACAAGGGTAAAGAATATTATATTCTTCATAATGAAAGCAGAGCCCTCCTTGAACTACTTTTAAATAAATTGGCAAAGGAAGGTGAGGAAGCAACTTTAACTTTTATTAAAAATGAATTACTAAAGTGACTTTTCCCTCAGTCGAAAAAAACAATATTTTGTGCTATAATATTTTCTAAAGCGATAGTGTAGGAGGTCTTCAAATGAACAATACAGATAAACAATATCTAACCTTAGTAAGAGATATTTTAGAAAATGGTTTTTATGAAAGTGAAAACAGAACTGGAATGCCTACTTATAAACTTCCACATAAAATATTTCAATTTGATCTTCAAAAAGAGTTTCCTATTCTCACCAGTAAATTTGTAGCCTTTAAGACAGCGGTGAAGGAATTGTTATGGATTTATAGAGATCAGTCTAATGACGTAAAAAAACTTCATGAACAAAATGTACATATCTGGGATGAATGGATGAAAGAAGATGGTACCATTGGAACTTCTTATGGTTGGGTTGTTAGGGAATATAATCAAATAGATAAGTTAATAGAAGATATAAAAAAGGACCCTCAAAATAGACGACATATTATGAGCCTTTGGCAAATTCCTCACCTAGAAGGTGGCTCCTTGTATCCTTGTGCCTTCATGACTATGTGGGATGTTACAGATGACAGATTAAACTGCATGCTGGTGCAGCGTTCAGGAGACATTCCTCTAGGAGTCCCCTTCAATATGTGCCAATACGCAGTACTAGTTCATCTAATAGCTCAAGTAACTGGCTACAAGCCTGGACTCTTTACCCATGTTATTAACAATGCTCATATTTATGAGAATCAAGTAGAAGGTATGAAACTTCAGCTTACAAGAGAAAACGACACCTATCCAAGCCCTAAGCTTTGGTTAAATCCTGAAATTAAAGACTTTTACGATTTTACTATAGATGATATTAAATTAATTGACTACGAGCATCATCCAGCTATTAAAATGGAGGTATCAGTATAATGCTCAGTATTATAGTAGCTATTGGTAATAACAATGTTATCGGAGGTAACAACGGTTTGCTTTGGCACCTTCCTGGAGATTTAAAAAACTTTAAAAAAATCACAACTACTGCTAGCAAGACTATGATTATGGGTCGTAAAACCTTTCAATCCCTTGGCAGAGTATTACCAGGAAGAAAGCATATAATTCTTACTAACAATAAGGACTTTCATGTTGAAGATGAAAATGTAGAAGTGTTCCATGATATTGAAAGCTTAAAACCATATATCGATTCTGAGGAAGAGTATTTTGTAATTGGTGGAGGTCAAATATATAAACTACTCCTCCCCTATACTTCTAAAATGTATATCACTAGAGTTTATGGTGACTTTCAAGGTGATACCTACTTTCCACAGTGGAATGAGAGTGAATGGAATACAGTTAATGAAACAGTAGGTGTTCAGGATGAAAAAAACAAATATCCTTACAAGCTGATCACCTACATAAGAAAATAATAGACTTTTCTTAAAAAGAGCCCTCTAAATGTTAAATTTTTTACCACTTAGAGAGCTCTTAAATATTTATTCAAAAATTAGTTCCATAAATCTTCTGTCAGTATTTCTATTTCTTTCTTTCTTTCTTCTGTTTCTTCTTTATCTATAGTAATATTATTTTCTTGAAGGACTAAAACATCTCCTTCCTTTGCTTCTACAGGAAGCTTAGACCTTTCAATATCAATCATAGATCGGTCAGGCTTTTCGCAAACTGCATACTGACCTTCGAACCTGTCAATTACAACCTTCATTATCTATCTCCTCACTTGAAAAGTATTTTATCTATAAAAGTTTTTACAGCCCTTTGATACTCTGTCATATTAGTTGCATATGAAGCACCGTGTCCCGCTCCTTCAATTAACAATAAGTCCTTATTCCCATTAACAGTATTATAAAGTTCATGGACCATACTAGTAGGTACAAAATTATCCTTATATCCATGAATAAAAAGTATTGGCAATTTACATTTCTTAAGCTGTTCGATAGCTGAGGCTTCTCTGAAATTATAACCTGATCTTAATCTACATAATAAACTAGTAGCAGGTATTACAGGAAACTTTGGTAATCCATACATTTTTCTTGCTTGATAGGTTAGAATCTTTTCTACAGAGCTGTAAGCGCAATCGGAAATGATGCCCTTTACATTTACCGGTAGTTCCTCTCCAGAAGTCATCAACACTGTGCTAGCTCCCATAGAAATCCCATGCAAAAATATTTTCTCATTTTCGCCTTTGCTTTTTACTATATAATTGATCCACTTAATAATATCAAGTCTATCATGCCATCCAAATCCAATATAGTTCCCTTCACTTTCTCCATGACCTCTTAAATCTGGCATTAAGACGTTAAATCCCAACTTTTCATAATAATATTCTGCAAAAAAACCCATATGCTTTCCTTTGCTGCTATATCCATGAACAAGAATGATTGTTACATCCGATTCTTTCTTTGACTCAATGTAATATCCCTTAAGCTTCAAGCCATCATGGGATAGAATACCAATAGTTTTGCAATGATTTTTCTCTATCCAACTTAGCCCACTATGATTTAATTTACTTATGTCTTCTGAAAAGTCATCATTATTAGAAAGAAACTTCTTTTCCTTTCTGAAGATTGCCAAATTATAAAAATACAGCGATGCTATAAAAATCGCTATTATCAATACTAATAAAGTAATACAAGAAATTAGGTATAATTTCACTGGAATATAACCTCCAAACTTTAATTCAAAATTAGTATATCAACTTTGTACTTTGTTTTCAATGTGATATACCAATATTGACAAGGCCCATATAAAAAAAGATGTCATCTGACATCTCTTTTTAAAGTTTCTAGAAAACTAGACCAGTACTCTTTTATATTTTATATTAATAAGATCTTTACTTCTCCCGGCTTAAATTTCAAATGTAAATTCCAATGGTCATCGAAATCATAAATATCATGATTCCATTCATATGGGGAATACATTAACCAAGCCTTTCTTGATGCATTGCCCGATTGTCTTCGTATATTCTCAAGATATAGAACATACTCTCTTTCATTATCAAGGTCAGTGTTACCTACTACTAGAAGCACATTATCATGAGTCTTCCATCTTCGGCCATCTATCATCCATGCCAGACCAATAGCAGGCACCTTTGGACTTTCAAAATGGACTGGAACGAAGTTTTCAGGGTTAGCTATAGTTTTTAAATATTGTCTCCTTATATTTGAAACTATTTCTAAAGTATCAGGCAGATCCCATCTATCGGGGTTTGTCCAGTGTAATTGGTACTTATCGAAGAAAGCTAACTTATCATAATAAGGGTCATCTTTTGGCAACCTTAATCTTTCATCAGGTTTACAATCTAGTCCTGTATTCATAGGTTGAGTCTCATATATTTCCAATCCCGAATTTATAAATGGTACAGCATTTGGTACAAAATGATTCATTATTGTTAGGAATTTGGAAAGTACTTTACCTCCATCACGAGCAGCTAGCCTTGGTGTATCTGCCGTTTCCGCACATGCAAAAACAGGCGCCTTATAATTTACTGCTTCATACATGAATTCATGAGTTTTAAATTTTGATATTCTTGGTTGAAGCCACCAACCAAAACCAATAATCATGTTATAACTATTTTTTCTTGCTTCCTCACCTGCTTCAGTTTGAAGCTCCTCAGCGATAAAAGCAAAATCTCTATCTAACTTTCTAGGTCTGTCTAATATCATTTCAACTAGTTCACTAGGTAAAGCATGACCCATATCCAAGCGAGCACCATCTATACCAAACTGTTCTTGATAATAAGGTATAATATCAGCTAAAGTATTCCATAATTCTTCGTTTCTTCGTTGACCCTTAAACATATTGTTTTTAATTGTATCAAATAGTATATATGGAGCTAAGCCTTTACCTGCTGTATATTTTTGTGATGCTACTGGATCATCTAAATATAATTTTACATATGTAACGTCAGTCCATGGTGGTTGAGGATCATTAATACAATCTGCAAAAGCCGGAGCTGTTGTCAATCCAATTTCTTCTTCTATTAAATCAAAAAAGTCTAAAGAAGGATCTTTTTTACACCTTTCTTTTATGCTTTTCCATTTTTCTGGAGCATAAACATCAGGTGAAGGACAAAATCTTCTAATATGTTCCCAAACTTCTGGAGAACGATAAATTAAGTGGATATTCTCAAAAGTTGGCTTTTCTGCTGGTGGAAGCCCTTCAACTGTAGGTGGTTTGTAGTATTGTAAATCATCTTTTTTAATCCAATAAAACCAATCTGGATGTTCTAATATTAAATCACTATCTCTAGAAGCAGTTCTTGGTATAAGATCTATCATCACCCTAATTCCAAGTATATGAGCCGCTTCCACAAAGGCTCTAAACTCTTCTTCAACTGTTAAATCATCATCTGTCATTGGATCTTTAAGATTGGAGTCTAATTTAAAATAATTCTTAACTGAATAAGGGGATCCTAACTCTCCTTTTTTAAATTTAGTGCTGTAAGTAGAAATTGGTAGCAAGTATATTGCTGTGATTCCCATTTTCTTTAAAAGTGGTAATAGAGCTATTGACTTAACAAAAGTTCCAGTATCTTTTAAACCAAACTTATCCTCTTCCTCAAGCTTTCCACTATCATCATGATCCCATGAAGTAGATGTTCTAATATGCATGGAATAAATTGTGCTTTCTTTTATCCAGTCCCCTCCCAAATAACCGTACTTTACTTTAAAATTATCAGTTAGTAAGGAAAGTGACTGGGCATAGTTTAATTTTTTATCGTAATTTTTCATTATGTAATCCTGAATGCAACTATAATAAAAGTGATAAGGATTAACATAAAGTAAGCCTTCCTTAGTTGTTAATATTTGCTCTTCCGGATAGCCAAAACAATTCCATAAATCCGGTACAGCGTAGTTTAAATCTTTACCTTCATCAATTTTTTTTCTTAGCTTATTCATAAGTTTAACTAAGCTACTGCCCTTTGTCCTTGACATTATTTTGCCTCCTTTTTATGTACGTACTTAATATTATACTTCAGATTATTAATTGATAAAATATTTTTTTAGTAATTTACCACTCGATTTGTAAAATATTTAGTATATAATCATATTATACTATATTTCTTGACAAAAATGTCTACGCATATTAATAAATTTCATGTATAATATAAACATAACTATTATTGGAGGTGATAATTTGAAAAAATTCCTTATTGTTTCAATTATCCTATTAATTCTTATAGGTTTTGCTGGTTTTTTTTCTGTTAAGTACTATGATTATCGAAATGGTAAAACGCTTAATTGGGTTGATAAGCACTTAAGAATAGAAAAGGATCTATCTTTTGAAGAAGGCATCGAATTATTAAAAGAGGAGTCTTATATAACATCAACAGAAGCCATAAAATACTACGCAAAATACTACAAGCTTAACAAACCAATAAAAGAAGGGAACTATTTAATAAGCTCAAGAACTAATCTTGAGGATCTTCTTGTGAAAATACAAAGTGGTAAATCCGATTTTGAGGTAGTTACAATACCAGAAGGATATAGCCTTTACCAGATAGCATCAACATTAGAAGAGAAAAATTTACTTAAAAAAGAAGAGCTATTAAATACAAAATGGGAAGATCTTCAATTGACTTCTCTAGTTGAACCATCCCCAGATATAAAGTATCATTTAGAAGGCTACTTATTCCCTAGTACCTATTATATTCCTGTAAATGCAAGTAAAGAACAAATCATTGATAAATTATATGGTGAGTTTTTAAAGGTATTCAATGAAGACCATCGTAATAGAACCAAGGAATTAGGGTTGACTGTTAATGAAGTTGTTACTATAGCTTCCTTAATTGAAAAAGAAGCTGCCAACGTCGAGGAAATGGCAAGAATTTCAGGTGTAATTCATAACAGATTAAGAATTGATATGTTGTTACAAATAGATGCAACCCTAATCTATGCACATACCTTTGGTGAAAAATCTTTTTCTCCAGGAAATAAACATAAGGAGATAGATTCTAAATTTAACACATACAAATATAAGGAAATTCCCCCTGGCCCTATAGCTTCTCCACGTAAAGAAGCCATAGAAGCAGCCTTGTATCCTGAAAGCCATGATTTTCTCTATTATGTAAAAGGGGATGACGGCCACGTATTTACTAAGACCTACGAAGAACATTTGATTAATGTAAATAAATACATCAAATAATAATGATATAAAGGTCCTCTTTATAAAGTCAACCTGTATAAGTTTGAGTTTATACAGGTTGACTTTATATAGTTTAACTATTTACTTTTGTATAAGATATTAAAAGAAAATTAGCTTGCACTTTTGTGCTTATACAAAACTGCTTTTATAGCAGAATACTCTATATTTGAAGGCAACGCTTCCTTAATAGGCTTTAATTTCCCTTTATGGTCCACTCTTTCTATAGCCTCCAGTATTATATTTTCATACTTTTTTGGAATCAAGTCATCTAAGTTAATGTCTAACCCTTCTTCATAACACTGAAAAATATGATTTTCCACAGTAAGTAATGTTAGTCCCCTTTCAGAGGATATTTCCTCTAAAGACATACCAGAATTATATAGATTATATGTTACCATATGACTTTTAATCTTATCTTCCTTGTTTTTTGAAGAAGTCTTTTCTTCTTTAATGGTTTCTTTATGTTCAAAGTTTCCTTCTATTCCTTTTTCCTTCATGTAATCTAAAACTAATTGGCATACTACGTCACCATACAAACTTACTTTTTTCTCTCCGCAGCCTTTAATGCTTAGCAACTGTTCTTTATTTACTGGTAGCTTTTCTGAAATTTCTTTCAAAGTGCTATCATGAAATACTATATATGGAGGAAGTCCTTCCCTAACTGATATATTTTTTCGTAAATTCTTTAAAAGTTCTAGTAGTTCATTATCTATTGTAATTTTTTCTTCAACTTTTTCAAGTTTCATAAATACCTGAACCTTGTTTTTTAAAACTTCTAAAGATTTAGGAGTAAGTTTTAGTACAGGGTAGAACTCTTCTGTCATTTTCAGATAACCATCGGCGCATAACTTATTTGTAATTAAATTAATCATATCTCTATGGTCTGTAGCCATGATACCGTAGGTTGAAAGCTGATCAAGATTATTTTCTTTAATCTTTTTAGCCTTTGACCCCTTTAAAATATCTATAATCATATTTTTCCCATATCTTTCTTTTGCTCTGTATACACATGAAATAATCTTTTGAGCCTCAATGGTAATATCTTGTAGTTCCCTTTCATCACAGCAGACACTACAATTGTTACAATTTTCTTCCTGACTTTCTTCTCCAAAGTAATCTAATATAAACTTTCTCAGGCAAGTAGATGTATGGCAATAATCTACCATCCTTTGAAGCTTTTGATATTCTGAAGTTTTTAAGTCTTCTGAAAGATTAGACCCATCAATAAAATACTTTTGGGTTTGCACATCTCCAGGGCAAAAAAGTAAAACACATTGACTATCTTCGCCATCTCTGCCTGCACGGCCTGCTTCTTGATAGTAGGCCTCCATATTCTTTGGCATATTATGGTGTATTACATATCTTACATTTGATTTATCAATACCCATTCCAAATGCGTTAGTTGCTACTATCAAATCAATGTCATCGTAAATAAAGGCTTCTTGAAACTTGCTTCTTTCCTCATCTGCCATTCCGGCATGATACATACCTACTTTTATTCCTTTTCCTTTGAAATAATTGTAGATTGACTCTGTTTCTCTTCTAGTAGCAGCATAGATAATACCTGCCTCCCCCTTATGTTCAGACACAAACTTACTGATATATCCTTTTTTATCTACTCCATTAACAACTGAAAACTTTAAGTTCTTTCTATCAAAACCTGTTAGAACCAGCTCAGGATTTTTTAGGCCTAATAGATTTATAACGTCTGACTTTACTCTTTCTGTAGCAGTTGCAGTAAGAGCCATAACCACAGGGCGATTTTCAAATTTGTTAATAAAGTCTGATATTTGCCTATAACTAGGTCTAAAATCATGGCCCCATTGGGAAACACAATGAGCTTCGTCAACAGCTATAATGGATACTTCCATTCCCATTAACCTGCTACAAAAACCTTGAGATTCGAGCCTTTCTGGGGAAACATAAACCAATCTATATTCACCCAAGTAGGCTCTATATAATTTATCCTCTATTTCGCTGGCAGAAAGAGTGCTGTTTATATAAGTAGCGGGTATCCCAATACTATTTAAAGAATCCACTTGATCCTTCATTAGGGCGATTAGAGGAGAGATAACTAAAGTTATGCCATCTTGCAACAAGGCTGGAATCTGATAACATAATGATTTACCTCCGCCAGTAGGCATAATAATAAAAGCATCCTTCTTCTCTAAAACACTGGTTACTGCCTTTTCTTGCCCTATTCTAAATTCATGAAAGCCAAAATATTTTTTAAGCAACATATTACACTGTTCTATCATGGTCACACCTCATGGTAAATATATTAAATTAACTCTCATTGATTATTAACAAAAACTAAAATTTTAATCATTTTTCTTATAATCTATAAGTCATTATTTGATAAAAGACTTAACTGCTCTATAGTATTAGCTTTAAGATTTGACACAGTAAGTCCTATTAGTCTAATTTTTTCTTTTAAATCAATTTCATCTAAAATTAAAGTAGCCTCATTACTTATATCCTCTTCTTTATTGGTATAATAATTTAAGCTTTTACTTCGCGTATGGTTCTCAAAAGCTGCTGTTTTTATTTTGACAGTAATATTATTACAGCTGATATTTTTTTCTTTTAATGAGGCTGAAATAACTTTTGAAAAGTAGCTTAAATATTCCTTTAATTCCTCTTTATTATCGGTATCTACCCTTAAAGTAGTTTCTTTTCCAATAGATTTTCTTTTCCTATGGACAGTAACAGGCCTTCGGTCTATACCTCTAATTCTTTCGTATATTTCCACACCTAGCTTACCGAAATATTCAACTAAAAATTCTTGAGGCAGTTTATATAGTTCTTCTACGGTGAATATAGCAATATCATTAAGCTTTTTTGTAGATTTCTTACCTAATCCATATACTTTGCTTATAGGCAGTGGAAATAGGATCTTTGGCAACATTTCTTCAGTGATTATTTTAAGACCATTGGGCTTATTCCAATCAGAGGCAATTTTAGCCAGAAACTTATTGTAGGAAATACCAACTGAAATAGTTAGTCCAGTTTCTTTTTTTACCCTTCTCTTTATAAATTGGGCCGCCTCTTCAGCTGTAATCTTTACATCTGATATATCTAAGTAAGCTTCATCAATACTTAAGGGTTCCACCAAATTTGTTAGCTCATAAAATATATTAAATATTTGCCTAGATACTTCTTTATAACGCCAATTTCTGGTAGGAAGAAATATTCCATTAGGACATTTTCTTTTAGCTAGATAAATAGGCATGGCACTTCTAACGCCAAAAGTTCTAGCCTCATAGGAGCATGTTGCCACTACACCTCTTTCTGAAGTGCCACCAACTATAACTGGCTTTCCCTTTAATTTAGGATTATCCAGCACCTCAACAGAAGCAAAGAAAGCATCCATATCCACATGCATTATTACTCTATCCACTGAATCTTTCCCCCCTGTAACATACCTTTATCCTAAGCTTTTAATTCTTTCCATAAGAAAGTTAATCTCTATCCTCTAACAATCTTAGGATATCTTCCTCTGATAAGGATGAGAATTCCATTTCAATAGTCTGATTATCTTCTACAACTTTAGATATTAATTTCTTCTTGTCCTCCTGCAAAGCAAGAATTTTTTCCTCTATAGTACCTTTTGCAATAATTTTAATTACCTCAACCACATTTTTTTGACCTATCCGATGTGCTCTGTCCGTAGCTTGATTTTCCACTGCCGGATTCCACCATGGATCAAAGTGGATAACTATATCTGCAGAAGTTAAATTTAAGCCCGTACCTCCAGCCTTTAAACTAATTAAGAATACTCTATTTGCTCCCTCATTAAAATCCTTTACTAGTTCCATTCTTTTTTTCGAACTTATAGAGCCATCTAAATAAGAAAATTTTACACCTTCTCCCTTCAGCCTTTTAGCTATATTTTTAAGAACAGATGTAAATTGAGAAAATACTAATACCTTATGGCCACCTTCATTACTGTTAGTTATCAATTCCAGCAGGGCTTCAAGTTTTCCGTTTCCTCCCTTATAATCTTCCATAACAAGGCTAGGATCTAAACATAGCTGTCGCAGTTTAGTAATATATGAAAGAACTTCTATTTTACTTTTTTTAAATTCGTCTTCCTGTACTTTCTTTTTTATAAGCTCTAGGGCATGATTTCTGTAAGCTTGATAAACCCTTTTCTGACTATCATCAAGAGATATGGTTAAAAGTTTCTCTATTTTTTCAGGCAATTCCTTAATAACATCCTTTTTCTTTCTCCTTAGTATAAAAGGCCTTATCAGTTTATTTAAGTCTTCAATTACTTCTGGCTCTTCCCTAAGTTTTTTATGGTACCTTACACTAAAGGTTTTTTCATCAAATAAAAATCCTGGCATAACAAAATCCATTATTGACCATAAATCCATTAAGGAATTTTCAACTGGTGTTCCAGTTAAGGCAAAACGTCTTTTAGCCTTTATGGCCTTAACAGCCAAAGCGTTTTGAGAACTTCCATTTTTAATGTTTTGAGCTTCATCAATTATGCAATAATCAAAATAGATATTTTCATATAGGTCCCAATCTCTCTTTAATAAATTATAACTAGTGATGATTACATCAAAGTTATCTAATTCCTTAATGATTTCTTCTCGCTCTAATTTGCTCCCATTCACTGCTGCTACCCTTAATGTAGGGGCAAACTTTTCAAACTCATTGATCCAATTGTATAGCAAAGAAGTAGGTGCTACTATTAAGGTCTTACTAGCTTCATTTGATAATATAAAAGATATAGTTTGTAAGGTCTTCCCTAGCCCCATCTCATCTCCTAATATTCCCCCAAAGCCGAGGTAATCCAAAGTCTTTAACCAATCGTACCCTTCTTTTTGATATTTTCTTAAAACCGACTCTAGGGATTCAGGTACTTTAAAATAGCTTTTATCGGCCTTGGTAAGCCTCTTTTTAATTTCCGATAAATTCTCTCTACCTTCAATGGAAAAAGAGTCTAGGTCCTCTATACAATCTTCTACATATGAAGCTTTACTTCTTGGTATAGTAACCTTGTTTTCCAATAATTTTTCTGGCGCTAGACTATTTAAAAGTTTTAAAAACTGCTTAAGCTGTATCTGCTCCAGATCTAAATATTCGCCATCCTTCAATTTATAATACTTGAGATTATCTCTGAAAGCTCTTAAGATTGCACTTATTTCCTTTGGAGCTAGATCCCCTATTTTAAAGTCCATTTCAAAATAATCGTACTTGCCAGACTTTATAGTACCTACCATACTACTTTCATTAATTCTTCTTATGCCTTTAAAGTTCTCTGAATAGTAAACTTCTCCTAACTTTTGAAGCTGACCTATCTCCCTTTTAAAAAAGTTGAAGATGTAATCATCGTCCTTCATAAGGTAGAATCGTCCCTTACGCTGCTGAAAACCTAAAAAGTTTAATTTTTTCTTTATATCATTTTCTTTTTTAAGATCCCTATAAATAACTTTTTCAGTGTAATCTTCAAAAATATTAAACTGGTAATTACCGTACTTAACTTTAAGTTTTAAAGTTACATCACTATCCTCCATATCAAAATAAAAACTAAACTGACAGGGTTCTCTTACAATTTTGTTTTCAATGGCCCTTGATAAGCTTACGTTAGAGGATAAAAAATTTAATTGTGGTATTAAGTTCCTAAGAAGTTTCTCTTCTTGAGTTACAGGTATTGTAACAACTTTTGCAGGGTTAAAAGCTTTAATATAAGCTGCAATTTTATAGCAAAAATCATAATCAGGAAGATAAATTATAGTACCATATAAAAAGACATCATTTTTACTGCCTAACACCATAGGCATTCCTCCCGGAGACTTTAAAACATAATTATCCTTTATTATCTTTAAATCAAAATCTACCGGCGGCTTTTCCTTCAATACTTCAGTTTCAACTGGCCTATGAAAGAAACCTTCGTTTAAATAAACACGATGGTCTTCAATAGTAGTGAATAAATCTCTTGTCATGTAGCTTGGAACATGAACATACTTTCCGTCTATAACAACTTGTTTGTTTTTATAAACAGTTGCAGCATAAGACATCTGTTTTAATTTATAAATAAAATCAATAAGTCTTTTGTCTTTAGTAGAAAGAAATTGTTCTGCTATATTAAAAGTAAAGTTCTTACCATAATAAATAGGCACTCTATGTTCTAAGGATACTAAAAATTGATTAAGGTCTTTTAAGCAGTACAAATTGTTAGAACTCATGTCATTAGTTCCTATTTTAAGCTCAAAGCTTATACCATCATCCCATTGATCTTTGTTAATATAAACCTCAAGTTTAATTAAAGTCTTATTAGCTTCCTCAGTCAGTAGCATATCTAAAATATTACTGCTTTCCCCTATAAGCTGTCCTGCCTTATCCTTTTCCAAAAGCAAGGGATGCTTTACTAAGTCCTCTAATGATTTATAAAAGACAGCATTTAAATGCTTGCAACAATAATTTTTCTTCTTATCTTTATATTTTGCAAAATCATCACAGCTGCAATAAGTGGACTGAATATGATTTTCTTCTGTATCAAAATTAATCTTCGTACTATACTCATTAAATAGATTTTCTGATATAACATTTCCACTAAGAATAATTACTTTTTTGTCCTCTAATATATCAACATTTGCTACTAAATCATTTTTTATAACTCTATGGGCATCTGCCTGCCTCTTACCACTAGTTTCCTCATTAAAAAACTGTAGCAACTGATCTTCTGTTATCATAACATCACCTACATAGGATACTTTAAATATAGATTTATATTGTAATTTATTATAACATAACTTTATAAAAAATAATTAAAGAAGCATAAAGCTATCTGTTAAACATAAGTTTATGCTTCTTTTATGAAGTCTATTAGAAGAGCTATTCTAACGACAATAGGAACTTACCATCTTTGATATCTATAGAGCACCTGCCTCCCTTATTAAGGTTACCAAATAATATTTCATCTATGAGCAGCGGTTTCAATTCTGAACTTAATATTCTTTGAATTTCTCTAGCACCGAATTCCTTAGAAGTACCTTTTTGGGCTATATACTCTACACAAGGATCTGTAACATTCATAACAACCTTCTTCTTAGACAGCTTTTCCCTGAAATTTTTTAACTCTTTTCTAGCTATATTCAAGGCCATTTCCTTGTTAATATGGTTGAAGACAACTACTTTATCCAAGCGATTTCTAAACTCTGGTGCAAAAACTTTCTTAACTTCTTCCATAATGGCCTCTCCACGGACTTCTCTATCACCGAAGCCTACAAGGTTTTTACCAATATTTCTCGCCCCAGCATTTGATGTCATGATAATAATTACATTTCTAAAATCTGCCTTACGTCCCTGATTATCTGTAAGAGTTGCATAATCCATAACTTGTAAAAGTACATTTAGTATATCCTTATGTGCTTTTTCTATTTCATCCAATAATAGAACACAATGAGGTTTCTTTCTAATGGTATCTGTTAGTAAGCCCCCTTCTTCATAACCTATATAACCTGGAGGTGAGCCAATTAGCTTTGAGGCAGCATGCTTCTCCATATATTCACTCATATCAAATCTTACTAACTCAATTCCTAAGTTTTTAGCTAAACTTCTAGCTATTTCTGTCTTTCCAACTCCTGTAGGTCCAACAAATAGCATAGAGGCCACAGGTTTATTATCCTCATTAAGACCTGCCCTTGACATCTTTATACATCGCACTACTTCTTCAATAGCCGAATCTTGGCCAAAAACATTTTCTTTCAGGAGGCTTTCAAAGTTTTTCAAGGCTGAAAGCTCATCACTTTCTACAGTTTTTTTCGGTATCTTGCACATTTGAGCTACAACCTCTTCTATTACTTTTTCATTAATTGTTATTGTCGCTTGTAACTTCCTCATTTTTATTGAAGCATAGGCACCTGCCTCATCCATAACATCTATAGCCTTATCTGGCAGATATCTTTCATTTATATATTTATCACTTAAAATAACAGCACTTTTAATAGCAGCTTCAGTGTATTCTACTTGATGATAATTTTCATAGTTCTCCTTGATTCCCTTTAATATTTCTATAGTTTCTTCCACAGTAGTTTCCTTAATATCTATTGTTTGAAATCTTCGACTCAAGGCCTTATCTTTAGAAAAGTACTTTTTATACTCATCGTAGGTAGTAGCTCCAATAAATCTAACCTTTCCTTCCATTAGATATGGTTTTAAAAGGTTAGAAGCATCTAGAGAACCACCACTCAAAGACCCGGCCCCTACTAGGTTGTGAATCTCATCAATATATACAATAGGATTAGGATGTTTTTTTATTTTTTCCAATATCTTTTTAATTCTTTCCTCAAAGTCTCCCCTATACTTTGTTCCTGCCAGGATAGACCCTATGTCCATGGCAAAAATTTCAGCATCTTTAAGTTTTTCAGGAACCTTTTCTTCTGCTATAAGTCTGGCTAATCCCATAGTTATAGCTGTTTTTCCTACGCCAGGCTCTCCAACATGTATAGGATTGTTCTTTGTCCTTCTGCAAAGCACTTGTATGGTTCTGTTTAAGATATCCTCTCTGCCAATTAAAGGATCCCTCTTCTTTTCCTTTGACAAAGCAGTTAAATTAACAGTGTATTTTTTAAGTATAGAACTTTCGGATTTCTTTGAAGACTTCCCTTCCTTTTCTCTTTCATTTTGCCCTATGTTATCTTCCTGTTCACTCTTTTCAGTATCATGACATAGTGCAAATAACAAATCTCGTAAATTAATCCCCTCTTCTTGCATATAGTAACTAGCATAAGAATCCTCTAATGTATAAATTGCATTTATAATATAATCTAGGGAAATAATATTTCTTCCAGAACTTTGGGCTTGCAAACCGGCTCTATAAATTATCTGCTTAAATGCAACACTCTCTGTTGGTTCAGCATCTTCCTTCTTTGTAATATATTCATCTATATATTCTTTTAATTTTGATTTAAGACTTTCTACGTCTCCTCCACAGCTTTCTACACTAGTTATAAATTCTTCTTGGAACAAGGAAGCATAGAGTATATGTTCCGGTGTAATAAATTCATCCTTATTCATTTTTGCCTCTTGAAAGGCTCTTAGAAAAATATCATTAACAGATTTAGTTATTTTCATAATTTACTCCTCTTCTACGGTAAGTTTGAAAGGATATCCTTCTTTCTCCGCCGCGTCCATAGCAATGGCAGTCTTCGACACTGCAATATCATAAGGATAAATCCCTGCAATACCTCTACCTTTTTCATGAACCTCCATCATGATCCTATTAGCATCTTTCAAGCTTTTATTAAAGACTTCAATTAATATATATACTACAAATTCCATAGTAGTATAATCATCATTATGCATAATTACCTTATAGTGCTTAGGTTTTTTAACTTTAATCTTGCTTTTCTCTACTATGGATGGATTATTTTCCAAGCTATTCACCCCTTCAACAGAGATTTTTATTTTCATTTGAACTTCATTGTTATATAATTATTATACATTATTTTTTAATCCTATTTCAAAATAAAAAGGGCCCTTTAGGTCCCTTTTACTTTTTTAGACTATCAAAGAAATCTAATATTATAGCTTTTTCATCTTCTTTAAATTCATAGTTATCAATTTCTCTAGAATTTATCCACTTAACCTTATTAACTTCCTTGTGCAAGGACACCATTTGTCTAATTCTCCCTGTGAAAACTTGCACTGTACCCTCCTCTTCAGAGTTTAACGAATACTCTTTAAACAGTGCTAAATCAAAAATTGTACAAGATAAATCTTTATCTATTACTTTTGTAGCACAGGTTTCTCCAGTTTCTTTTCCCCTTAAATTTCTTCCAAATATCCCCCAAAGTTTCGGAGAATCCTTTTTTCCTTTTCCACGCTCAGCAATAAGCACATTATTATAGTCATCGTAAACAATAACTAAACTCTTAATAACTTTGCTCATATGTCCCCCTCCAAAATATTAATTCATTTGTTAATGATATCTTTTCTAGCTATAATATTTTTCATCTTTTAGGAAATTCCTTCGACAATATTAATCATATCTTAAATTTCCTTCTTCTTCAACATTATCCTGCTCATATTCTAACCCTTCATCCACTTCTTTATTAACTTCCTCTAAAAACTCTTCCATATCAACAGTACTTTCTTCAACTTCATTAGAGATTGGCTCATGAACTTCAGGTGGTTCATCCCCCTCTAATACATCAGCAAACTTTTTTATATTATCAACTAAGATTTCTGTTTTCCTCATTTCTTTATCTAACTTTACAAGTAATTTTTCAAAAAAAGTTAGTTGATTAATATTTATCTGTCCTCCAAAACATTCCTTGGCCCAAGCTCTCCGCAACATTTCCTGCGTGAAGGACTTTTCCAAGTACCTGCTAGCTTTCTCTTGATTGCAACAACATATAAAGATTCCAATTCTTTTATTTAGTATCTCAGAATAGTTCTTATCACAAAATTTGATAATAGATTTTTGAATTTTTCCCAGATAAACTGAAGCAGCTATGATTACTCTATCATACTCTGATATATTATTTACAGGTTGATTTTCAATATTCACAAGCTGTATTTTACCAGAAAGTTTGCCAGCAAGACTTTTTGCACACCTTTCAGTTAATCCATATCTAGTGCCATAAACTATCAAGGTATTCATTAAAATTCCTCCCTATACAATTAAATTATGTATTTATCTCAATTGTTATATATTCCATTCCTTCTTAATAGGATTGTATATCAATCTTATCTCTAACTTCTTAATATTTACTCAATCTGTTTATATAATTATACCATATATAACATATTATGTCATTAATTATTTCTAACTGCTTACAATATTCAATTATCTTCTAGTATCTTTTTCAAGCTTTCAGGGCATCACTTTTACTGTAATAGATTTTAATAAAAGAAGGTGCTATCCTTGAAGATTGAAAAAAAAGCTATGAAAATAATGATACAAATTTTACTTTTATGTTTTATCTATAATAGTCCATTTATAAAGACTTTTTATGTTTCTGCATCAACGCCAGCAGAAAATTCCTATGATAAAATTATTCTAATAGATCCAGGTCATGGCGGTATGGATGGTGGAGCTGTCTCTAAAAATGGTGCTAAAGAAAAAGATATTAACCTAAGTATTAGTATTAAACTTAGAAAGGTTTTAGAAAACTATGGATACATTGTAATAATGACTAGAGATAAGGATCAAGGTCTATATAGTGATGAGAAAGGATCAATTTCTCGCAGAAAATACGAAGACTTAAACAAGAGATGTATCTTAAAAAGAGATTCTAACTGTCATATGTTTATTAGTATACATCAAAACTCCTTTCCTGAAAGTAAGTATTCAGGAGCACAGGTCTGGTACTCTAACTCAAAGCAAAGTGAAGTCTTAGCAAATATACTTCAAGAAAACTTAAGGCTTGACCTAAATAAGGAAAACAAAAGACAAGCTAAACGTTCTATAAATGACTATAAAATACTTCGTTGCAACCCGGAAATCCCTTCAGTAATTATTGAATGTGGGTTTCTAACTAACAGAGAAGAAGAAAGAAAACTGAAAGATGAAAGCTATCAGAATATAATTGCTGAATCTATTGCAAATTCTGTTAATCAATATTTCGAAACAGAATTATAGGCTAATGTATAGCTATTTATATAAAAGGTAAAAATATAATTACTTTATTATGATTGGAGGAGCTAGTATGTATAGTTTCTTTGGTTCAGCTGAAGATAATAGTAATGCAAATTCTAATAAAAATAATTCCAACAAAAGCCAAGGTATGGAAAGTTCAAATAAAGAAGATGGGAATAATGAAACTATTTGCCTTCACAAAGAAGAATTAGATATAAATAAAAATAAGGTTCAATCTGGAGAAGTTATCATAAATAAAGAAGTAGTAGAGGAGAAAAAAAACTGTAGAAGTACCAGTGACCCATGAAGAAGTAGTAATTGAACGAAAAGTTATAAACAAGGAAGTTACAGATACCCCTATTGGTCCATCGGAAACTATACGAATACCACTTAGAGAGGAACAAGTTCAAGTTAGCAAACAAACAGTTTTAACTGAAGAAATAACTGCAAAAATACGACAAGTTGAAGAAAATAAAAAAATAGAGGAAACCTTAAAAAAAGAAGAGGCTAATATAAGGACCAAGGGTAGTGCTGATGTAATTTCACAAAACTCAAGTTCACCATTGAACTAATTTTCGAGGTGAAAATATGGATATTAAAAGAAATGATGATGAGATTATCGCTAAACTTCAACTTAAAGAAGAGCATTTATCTATTTCGAAAAAATGGATGGAAGTTGGAGAAGTAGATATACACAAAGAATCAGTCACCATTGAAAAGACAATAACTGTACCTATAGTCCAAGAACAGCTAGTAATAGAAAAAAAGGACCTACATTCTAGGGATTCAAATTCAAAAGATGAAAATTTAGAAATTATAAGAATTCCCCTTAAAGAAGAAAGAATTGAAATTGTTAAACATCCAACAGTTCTTCAAGAGGTAGAAGTTTATAAGAAAAAATTCTTAGAATTACAATTTATAGAGGAAACTATAAAGAAGGAGAAGCTGAATATAAGCACTTCTGGGAAAGCGGTGGTCAAGGAAATCAAAACTAGTATCAGCCAAGGAGAATCTTAATAAAATAGTCCCTTTCTTAATAGAAGAAAAGGACTATTTTTATGAATTTAACTTCTGTCATCTAAAAAGGAATTTCGAGTTTCTTTTACCTCCATGATTTTCTTAATTTTAACGCCGCTTGTTTAACCTTATCTATTAAAATATATTTAGACTCCTGCAAAGATGAATTGCCTTCCATATGAGGGTATATATCTAACTCTTGTAGCTTATTACTAAGGGAAACTATAGTAGTTTCTTTATCGCTATAGAATTGGCTGCCTCTGATTCTAATGAAGGTCCAACCTAATCGCTCGAGGATTGATTGCCTTACCATATCCTCTTCAAACTTATCTTCTCCATGCCATCTTTCACCATCGCATTCTATAGCAACTTTTTTATCTCCATAGATTGCAACCATATCAATTCTATAGGAACCTACCTGCCACTGAGGTACAATTTTATAGCCTTTGTTAATTAAACCTTTCATAACCTCTTTCTCAAATTCAGATTCTGCTTTCATTGAAACTTTTTTGTATTCTATGTCCTTACCATGAGGATTCTTAAAATAAGCAATTAGTTCTTTTCTTATATCTCCTGCTTTTAAATCTTCCTCTGCATCTAAGGAATATACAAGCCAGATTTGATCTTTAGCTCGACTTACCGCAACATTATACCTCTTCTTAAAGAGATCCTCTGGGCCGTATCCGTTAAATCTCAATGGTCCTTCTCCCTCATTTGTGTCTACCATGGATAAGAAAATGATATCCCTCTCGTCTCCCTGGAAGTTAGCTGAATTTCCGCATAGAATTTCTCTTTTGCTGTATTCTGAAGGCTCCATTCTCTTTTGCAACATCCTATCAATTGCCGTGGCCTGCTTATCACCTCTTAAAGTAATAACTCCTATGGTCTTATCCTTGTATTCTTCCTGCTGGCAGCAAGCCAGTATTAAGGAAACTATAGTTTCTGCTTCCTTCTCATTAACTTTATTTTTGGAAATTGCCCCTTCTACTCTATAAGGAACTAAAGCAGGCTTAACAGTTACTTGGCTATCATCTCTAAGGGGTTTAATCTGTCCATTATATGAAAGGATATTTGAATACTGTATAATTTCCGGAACACATCTAAAATGTTCCTTTAATCTAATTGGTTGATATCCTGAAGCTTGTGCCAAGTCATATAAGGAGAACTTACCTGAATAGAGCTTATCGTTAGGAATATCATATAAATATTCTCTTATTAATCTATCCATATCTTCAGTTCTCTCGCCTATAGATAAGGGACTCACCTGCTCGTTGTCACCGACTATTATAGCCTTTTCTCCCAAATATAAAGCCGTTAAAGCCATAACATCAGATTGGCTAGCCTCATCGATAATCACTATATCAAATCTGTTTTCCACAGGATTGAAGCTTTCAACTACCTTGTTTAATGGCATTATCCAAACTGGTATAGCTCCTTGGCAACTAGGCATTAACTTTCTAGCCTCTGCCTTATAGAGCTCTGCTTTTTTACCCTTTCCATTGCCAATCTTTCTAATTAACTGTCTCCAACCTTCAATTGCCTGGACCTGCTTCTTATTATGCTGAAATTTAATCAATTTAGCTCCCCATGCTTTTTTATAAGCTAGTTCAGCAGTGCTTTTTTTCAAGCTATCTTCAAGTTTGAAGATTTGATTTTGTATATCTTCTAAGGATTGTCTTTTTCTTTCTATAATTTCTTGTTTAAATTGAATGTACAACCAAGCTTCTTTAATTCCAGTGGGAGGTTTCTCTCTTCCGTGAAGAGAATTTCTATTTTCTATTTCCTTTGCCCAGTTAGGAGCACTTTCCCTCAAGGTATTCAACAAATCTCTTCTTCTTTTAATAATTTCAGAAAGGCTCTCTAATCTCTCTAGAGCCTCATAATACTCTCTATAACTTTCTGGATTTTCCTCTATCAAGGCTTCTCTTAACCCTTTTAGGAAAACACTACTTTGATTGTGAGTAAAGCCATTTAAAAATTTATCGTAATCCTCCAACTGTCTTTTTAACTTCCTAAACTTTAGTCTATATATTTCAGACTCTAGCACTTCTATAATTTTATCAGCTAAGAAGTTTTTTATATATTTCAATCTACTATATTTTTCCTTTGATAGGTCCATATTATTATCTATAAGTTCAAGCCTCAAGCCTAAATGCTTAAGCCTTGCTATAAGAGGATTCCAAAGGTTCTCATACCAATATAAATTTTCTTCGATTATCTTACAATATTTTTTACAAACTAGTTCGAAATCTTCTCCCATATCCCTGCTATTATCAGCTCCTAAAGGGGCCATTTGTCTATTCCATCTATTTGCTAGTTGTTCCCTAGCTTTATTCAAATCATAGTACTTAAGTAAGGCCTTATATTCATTTAAGTTTTTAGGAACCCTACCATTTACGATACAGGAATTAATAGTTGTTTTCATTTCAGGATTCAACAAAAGATTCAATCTAGTAATTTTTCCACTAGCTTGAATTTTTTCAACTATATTCTCTAGCTGTCTTTTTAAATTCACTTTTTCATCAACAACTTTAAATTCAGGATTATATTTAATAAGATCCTCCATGGCCGTTAAACTCAGATTGTATACATAGTTAATTTCATCTATTAAATTCAACCAAGCTTCTTTCCTGACCTTCTCCCTGGATGCTTCCATTACTTCTAAGGTCCATTCCTTATCAAAATTTATACTGGACACCGCTCTTTTTATTTGAGCGATAATAGTTTTCAATTCCTCTATACTATAAGGTTTATACTTTTCAAGCGAATCTACTTCCCAGTATTCTGCAAACCTGTATAAGCCTTCTGTGAACTTACCCTTTTCTAATATTATTCTCTCAAATTCAATTGGACTTAACAAATTTTCTAGCTTAGGCCTATTATATGAATACTCAATTTCTTCTTCTGATGAAATTAGACTATTAGTCCTATACAGGTCTATTATTTCATCTTCTGTCAAAGGAATACCAACTCCCTGATCTACAGGCATAGGTATCCAAGAATTGCTATCTTTATACTGGGATAAATATTTTGCTGCATCAATAGGTTTGTATTCCACACCGTTAACAACTATCGCCCTATACTCATTAAGTCTGGTATTTTTTAATTTTAATTTTAATTCATCTAGCTCTTTGATTTGATTTTTCCTCTTGGTTTCTAAATCTTCAATTTGCTTTTTTAAAACCATAGGATTTAGTCTAGATCTTATCTCGTTTATCTCATCTAAGTTTTTCTCCATCTCTTGTCTACTTTCCGTTGAAGATAAAAGACTTAGACACAGAGACTGCAAACTGGGATGAACTTTGCTTTTTAAAACTGAAAGAGCCTTTTCGCTAGAGCTAGTTACTAGTATGCTTTTGCCCTGAGCTAAAAAATGCCCTATTAAATTAGCTATAGTATGGGTTTTACCTGTGCCTGGAGGACCTTGAACCAACACTGCACTGTTCTTCTCTAAAAACTTTGCTACAGCTAACTGTTCAGCATTTGCTTCCTTAGTTAATAAAATTTCTTCATCTATTCCCTTAGGGTTTAATTCCCTAGCTGAAAATATTGTTTCTTTCATCAAGGGCTTCTCTTCTATAACTCCTACTACTTCTTTTAAAAAACTAGGGATGTTATTACTAATATTTATATCCCCAATTATAGTGTCTAAAGCTACCCCATACCCTAAGTTTCTTTTACGTAAAAATAATACTGGTCTTCTGTATATTTGAGGGTACTGCAAGTTATCATGAAGACATTCCTTACTTTCTGCAAAATTACCTCTTGGAGAAAGTGCATTTGCCATTCTATTAAGAAAGGAATTTGTCTTTTCTAATTCTATGGGACTATAATTGTTTTCTTCGAAATCATTATATATATCTTTTAATAATTCGTTATTAACATCTTCAATATAGTATAATACACTACGATAAATCTCTACGCCTTTATCAGAGTAAGTTAACTTAAACTCCGGCACATCAGCGTCAAATTCTAATTTAACGTGGTGAAGTAGTATAGGATGATCAACATAAACATCTCTTTTATATAAAAGGTTACCATCCCCTAAAATCAGCTCTAATTCTCCTGCTTCCTTTTTAATATTTGAATACAGTCCGTAAAAACTGTTAAATAACTCATCTGCTGCTCTAGCTGGAATTTCTTCTTTCAGCCAAGCATTTCTATCTTTTTCCCATTTTATTAAATCATTAACTCTTTCCTTACTATCTTCAAATTTTTCAATTGTATACTTTTCTGTTTGGTTACTATGATCTCTTTGTAAAATTTTAATTTCTTTTTTTACTTTAATTTCACCATAAATATTGTCCCATCCCTTTTCTACCCAATCTATTAAAGAAGAAGGTATTATGGGACAATCAGTTAACACTGGCCTCCCTACTTTTAAAATTTCTTGACTTCCTTCTTTTTCATCCCTATATATATTGTTAGCAATACACTGATGCCTTGGTATATTATCCAACCATTTTCGCCATACTTGATTGTTTACATCAGTAATTATTGGATTCTTTATATTATTAAATTGCTTCAAAAAATGAAACAATCGTTTTATTCTTTCTTTAGCATTGGATTTCATCATTAGTGTCACCACCGTTTCTGCACCTAATTCAAGCAAATATTTACTGAAAAATCACATATTTATCATTAGAAACTTACCGAACATAAGTTTCATGATTATTATATCAAAAAAGTCATTAGAAGTCACGCTAGTAAAAGAACTCGAAAAAAATTAAGACCCTTTACATAATTACTAAAAAGGATCTTAATTTTTAAAAGCTATTATATGCCTATTAATAATATCCACCATCCATCACCTGCCTTATCAATTCTTGCTCCATTCTTATCCCAGTGATGCTATGCTTCAATCTTTTCACCTCTTGGTCTGCCATAGAAGCTGAGTTGTTAGATAAATATTCTTGAAGTTTCTCCTCCTCTTCACTTAGCTCCATGATACGATTTTCATATTCATCCCGTTGAAAACCTTGCATATTCATTTGTCCTACCTCCAGTCTAAACTTTTTCCTCCTTTACTACACTGTAATTAATCTAACTAAAAGTTCTAGTTAACTTTTCTTAACTACAAGACTTAGATCTTCTTCTATCTTTATGTGATTGAATTTCTTTGTCATCATCAGGGCTAAATAAGTTTTTAGCTTCTTCCAAAACAGCTTTGTATTTGCGACTCTTACTTCCATAAAGTTTTGCTGAAAACATGCTTATTATTGACAAAGCATCTTCTATTAATTCTTCTTCATAGGATTTTTCTTCATCCTCAGTTAATACTACAATTTCTACATTATGATATTTACAGATTTCTTTTAACAGTTCGTTACTAAATCGCATTAGTCGATCCTTATAGTTTAAGACTATTCTCTCTAACTTGTTGCTTTCAATGAGCTTTATAAATTCTAGTAATCCTGCTCTGTTATAATTAAGTCCTGACCCCACATCTTCAATGGTCTTGTATTTCCAGCCCTTTGACGCACAATACAATTGCAATATGTGCTTCTGCTTTTCCAAATCAGCCTGGTCCATAGATTTAGGGATTCTAGTATATATGGCTGTGACCTTTTCACAGTTTTTATTTCTATTAGCATAGCTTAAGACTGATTCTGTTTCATATCTTCTATGACCGCCGGGGGTCCTTTCAGAAACAACTTTTCCTGCCTTATCCCATTCTCTTAAAGTAGTAACTGTAACCCCTGCTTCTTTTGCTGCTTTCCCAATTGAAACTTTCATATTACATCACCTTCATTGAATTATACTCATAGTATTTTCAAACTTAAGCTTATTATACATATTATTCTATATTTATCTAAGTTTATAGAAAAAACTGCCAGCACCTTGCTGGCAGTTATATATGTTATTGTTGAATATATACGGAGTATGATCCTCCATTTACATGGAACTGGCCATATCCATCTGAATTTATGGTAACTTTATCTTTTCTATTTCCTGTCATGTCATAAAAGACCTTGCCTTTATGCTGTTTTCCAACATACATCCATTTAGAGCCTCCAGGTCCATCAGACACTATAGCTGCTAAACCTGACTTAGCATGTGAAGAATCTCCTTCTCTAGTCCAGCCAACAACATCACTATGATCAAAATAATCATGTTGAGGACCATAGGCATAATTCTTTCTTGCTAATAAAAGCTTATCTAGCTGTGTTTTCATAGCTGGAATATTTTTTGAAGGTATTCCATAGTAATCACCGTAGAATACACAAGGATAGCCTTGTTCACGAGTTAAGATATAAGTATAAGCAATAGGTTTGAACCAACTTTGCACAAAGGATTCAAGTGATTGTCCAGGCTGAGTGTCGTGATTATCTACAAAGGTTACTGCTTTTGTAGGATCAGCAGCTACTAAGGTTGATTTACCTAAATTTCTCATATCGTAATAGCCACTACCATTTGATGCATTATAAAAATTCATGTGAAGTGGTACATCGAACAAAGACATGGTCCTACCAGTTTTAGAAATATAATTTTGAAGTTTTGGTAGTTCACTGCTCCAATATTCACCTACTGCAAAAAGTTCTTTTCCAGAGGCACTTCTTTGATAGTTGAGCCAGTCTTTAAAGAAGTCAAACTTAATATGTTTTACTGCATCTAATCTATAGCCATCTAAATTTAAGGTACTAGTATACCATTTCCCCCAGTTCTTTAATTCAGTAACTACTTCTGGGTGATCCATGTCAATATCGGCTCCCATTAAATAATCGTAATTACCGAACTCTGTGTCTACTTCCCAATCCCAGCCTTTTCCGGTACCATTAATTCTATATATTCTCTTCAACCCACGGCTGTCATCCCAATCTACTCCATCAAAATGATACCATTTCCACTTAAAGCTAGAATATTTATTCCCTCTACCTGGAAAAGTGAAAGAAGTCCAAGCAGATATATTGTATGATCCAGAAGCTACAGCATTTCTATTGTTTTCATGAACTTCTACAGCAGAAACCCATTCTGTACTATCTGCACCGGTTCTATGATTTAACACTACGTCTCCATATACCTGTATGCCATTATTCTGTAGTGATTTTATCGCTGATTGTAATTCTGATTTTGTGCCATATTTCGTTCTTACAGTTCCCTTTTGGTTGAACTCACCTAAATCATATAGGTCATATACTCCATAACCTACGTCTGCCTGACCACTGCCTTTATAGGGCGGCGGAAGCCAAACTGCTGTGATTCCAGCATTCTTTAAAGTAGAAGCATTATTCTTGAGGTCGTTCCACAATTTTCCATCATTAGGTAGATCCCATTCAAAATACTGCATCATTGTACCATTGGTATAAGTTGCAGCTTGCGGCTTTACATCTTCTCTTTTGTAAAAAATCACAGAAGCTAATAATACGATTAGCGAAAGAAAGAGAGCTAGTTTTTTCTTGTGTTTTAACATATAGTTCCCTCCTTTAAATTAAAATTTATCCCAATACCAATATACTTGCTAAGATATTGGTAACGGTTTCACTTTAGGCAATTGTATTCTATACTTAAATTATAAAGGCCATTACCAAAAATTACTATTAATTTCATAACAAAAATCACTACATTATTCGATATTCCCCCTGTCTTTTGCTATCAATATTTAGCTGATAGTCAAAAAATTATTATTTTTTATAGCTATGCAAATAAAATTAATAATTATGCACTTGACAAGTTAGGAATTGTAAATTAATATATATTTAAACTAAGAAACCGATGAGTAAGAGAAGTAGGCTATATAAGTTTGTTCACAGAGAGTTGGCGTAGCTGAGAGCCAATAACAACTATATAGTTGAATGGACTTACGAGGGCAGCCCGAACACATGTCAGTAGGAACTGCCGGGAGCTCTACCCGTTATCAACTGAGCATATATTATTGTATATGATTTGAGTGGGTTTTTTATAACCAATCAGGGTGGTATCGCAGGACTTATAGCTCTTGTCCCTTTATATGGGGCAAGAGCTTTTTGTATATTTATAAAAAGACAGAAACTTCAATTAACTTAAATTCTTATTTATGAAAGGAGAAATACACATGAGTAAAATACCATACAGAATTTATTTATCAGAAGAGGAAATTCCAAAGCAATGGTATAATTTAAGAGCAGATATGAAGGAGCAACCAGATCCATATATTAATCCTGCTACAATGAAAGAAGCAGTAGTAGAAGACTTATATCCAGTATTTTGCCAAGAGCTTGCAAGGCAGGAAATGGATGCTGAGAATAGATATATTGACATTCCTGAAGAAGTACTAAACTTCTATAAAATTTATCGTCCTTCCCCACTTTGTCGTGCTTACAACTTGGAAAAAATCCTAGATACGCCAGCTAAAATCTATTATAAATTCGAAGGTAACAACACCTCCGGAAGTCATAAGCTAAATTCTGCTGTAGCCCAGGTATACTACGCTAAAAAACAAGGTGTTACCTCTTTAACTACAGAAACTGGAGCAGGTCAATGGGGTACAGCTCTTTCAGAAGCTTGTGCATATTTCGGAATACCATTAACAGTTTATATGGTTAAAGTTTCTTCTCAACAAAAACCTTATAGAAAAGCTATAATGGAAACCTTTGGTGCAAAAGTTGTCCCAAGCCCTTCTTCCACCACTGAAGTAGGTAGAGCTATTTTAGCTAAAAACCCTAATAATGGTGGCAGTCTTGGCTGTGCCATTTCAGAAGCCATAGAGCACGCCATTAAGAAAGAAAACTGCAAATATGTACTAGGATCAGTGCTAAATCAAGTTCTATTGCATCAATCTGTTATTGGATTAGAAGCCAAGAAAGCTATGGAAAAAATAGATGAATATCCTGATATAGTTATAGGCTGTGCTGGAGGAGGCTCCAATCTAGGTGGCCTTATATCCCCTTTTATGCAGGATAAACTTTTAGGTAAAGCAAATCCACATTTTATAGCCGTAGAACCAGCTTCCTGTCCATCATTAACTAGGGGAAAATATGCCTATGACTTCTGCGATACAGGGAAAGTAACGCCATTAGCAAAAATGTACACATTAGGATGCGAATTTATTCCTTCTCCTAATCATGCTGGTGGATTAAGATATCACGGCATGAGTCCAATTCTATCTAAACTTTACTATGATGGATATTTAGCTGAAGCTATTGCAGTTGAGCAAAGCAAAGTATTTGAGGCTGCTACTTTATTCGCTAAATATGAAACCATCCTACCAGCTCCAGAATCTGCACACGCTATATATGGTGCTATTCAAGAGGCTTTAAAATGTAAAGAAACAGGGGAAAGCAAAACTATCCTCTTTGGTTTGACTGGTACAGGGTATTTTGATATGCAAGCATATATGAACTACAATTCTGAAACTATGACCGATTACATTCCTACTGATGATGACTTAAAGGTTGGCTTTGATGCTCTGCCAAAAATTTAAACTATTTATTATCAATGGCTGTCAAATTATCTTGACAGTCATTTTTCTTATGAACAGATAAATTCAAAACATATTGAAAAAGATGGCAGCATAATTTATATAGAATCAATTTTATAAAAGGTAATCTTATGCCAGTTTTTATTTCTAATATTATCTATAGCTTTTTTATATCCTTTGGCGTAGTTCTGGGTGCTTGCACCTTTGCAGGTATAGGAGCTGTAATAAATAATCACCCTCCTCTTAAAACTATGTTTGATCTAGGTGCATCCGTAAAAATTTGGGCAGTTGCTACAGCTTTAGGTGGCACTTTTTCTTCCTTTGAATTACTTGAAGGTGGCCTATTTCGCGGAGAAGTTAAGTTAGCAATAAAACAAGTTCTATACATACTTTCAGCCCTAATAGGAGCAAATTTTGGATTTAATTTAATAAAACTATTGGAGAAGTGTGGTGAGATATGGACAAAGTAAAAGGAAGGGAATATTTTTTCTTATTTTGTAGCGGAATCATAATTGGAGGGTTACTAGGTATTATATCTTTCAATTCCTTAATAAGTCACAGAATTGATGAATATCATCAAAAAATCCAAGCCTTAGAATTACTGATACAGGATAAAAATTTACGTTTAGAGAAGCTAGAAGACACTATCGATAAAAAAAAGCTCTTAGTTAAGAATATTAGTATCTCTTTAAATCATAAAGAAGATGATTTAACAAGAATAGGTTTAGAAAAAAATATAAGAGAGACTCTTAATAAATTTGTAGGTAAGGAAGTACATACTGTTGACGCAGAAATGCTTTGGGAGGTAGTAGACGGCAGAATCGTTAAAATAGCAGATAAGGAATATAAAATAAAGATAAATAAATTAGTAATTTCTGAAACCATTATGATTTGGGCAGAGGTATTAGAAGAGTCTAATAACTAGAATGAAAATGAGCAGAGGCATCTTGCTTACACAGCCTACTGCTCATTTGATTTTTTCCTAACTATAGCCAGAGATTTCTCCTATTTAAAAGGAACTTTAAGCTTCCCACTATCTAAATACTATTCATCATCAGTATTAATACCTTCTAGAATAATGTTATTTATAGCATTCATAAAGGCTAGAGCACTGGCTTTTATAACGTCTGTATCCACAGCTCTTGCATTATATATTCTGTTATTGTAGCGAACCTGAAGTCTAACTTTCCCTAGAGCCTCCTTGCCCTTTGAAACGCTGCTTACTTTATATTCAATAAGCTTTATATCCATATTCACTATATCCTTAATTGCTGCATAAAGAGCATCTACTACCCCATTACCTACACTACTGCTCTTAAAGACTTCATTACCCTTCTTCATCATAACGCTAGCAGAAGGGAATATGCTATTACTGATTACCTGTAAATCAACTAATTCATAAAACATATCCTTAGTTTCTAGAAAATCATTAAACTTTGGATCTTCTAAGTTTACACTACTTTCTACTATATAATAAAGATCAGGGTCGTATATTTCTTTTTTTAAGTCAGCTAATTCTAAAAACTTAGCATTAATTTTTTCAAACTCTTCATCGGTAAAGGACTGGAATCCAATTTTTTCAAGGGCATTCTTTAGAGCATGTCGTCCTGAACGAGCTGTTAATACAAGTTCCATGGAATCTACTCCTACATCTTCAGGATGTATAACTTCATAGGCTTCTCTTGATTTTAATATACCATCCTGATGTATGCCGGATGAATGTGAAAATGCGTTCTCACCAACTATAGCCTTATTAACCTGTACTTCCAATCCCATATTAAAGCTAACTAGCTGAGAGGTCTTTTTAATTCGCTGTGTTACAATATCTGTATATGCATTATAGTAATCACTTCTTAATTTCAAGGCCATTACAACCTCTTCTAGAGCTGCATTACCTGCCCTCTCCCCAATACCGTTTATAGTACATTCAGCTTTATCAGCCCCATTTTTTATAGCAGCTAAAGTGTTTGCAGTAGCAAGTCCTGTGTCATTATGGCAATGAACACTTAATATTACATCATTGTTAAGATTCTTAATTCTATAATTTAATTTTCTTATCATTTCACCGAATTCCTCTGGAACGGCATATCCTACTGTATCTGGCACATTTATCATAGTAGCTCCAGCCTTGATTACAGCCTCAATGGTTTGCCAAAGGTATTCAAAGTCAGATCTAGAAGCATCCTCTGTTGAATATTGTACATGGTTAGTTAGGGTCTTGGCATATTTAACTGCTTCTACTCCTTGGATTAATATTTGTTCCTTAGACTTATTCAACTTTTTTGTAACATGGACATTTGATGTGCCCAAAACAATGTGTATCAGTGGTTCTGAGGCGTACTTGACACTGTGATAGACAGCATCAATATCAGCCTTCACCGCTCTAGCTAAACCAGCAATCATAACACTATCTCCGATTTTTTTAGCTATGGTCTCCACTGCTTTAAAATCCCCTTTTGAAGAACAAGGAAAACCAGCTTCTATAATATCTACACCTAATTTTTTGAGTTGATAAGCCACTTCCAACTTTTGTTTTATGTTAAGTTTTGCCCCTGGAACTTGTTCCCCATCTCTTAATGTTGTATCAAATACTAAAATTTTTCTTTTCATTTACAAAAGCCCCCTTTAAAAATTATATATAAAGTAAAGGATGTTTAATAAAAAACTCGTCTCTATTAACAACAATAGAGACGAGTATATAACCCGCGGTACCACTCAATTTAATTCTAAAAAGAATTCCCTTTTTCAATGGCTAACACCATCTATCTTTTTAACGGTAGAATACCGGCAAAGTCCTACAATAATTCAGACAGCAGTTCATGGATGAGTTCAAAACTAATGAATATACCGTCTCCCAGCAACACGGCTCTCTGTGATAATCAAATAGCTTTTACTATTTCCACTCATAACCTTTATAATTCTAATTTTAATCATATTACCACAACCACCCTACAATGTCAATCACTTTGATAAAAGTTTATATTTTTTTTAATAGAGATCCTTATTTATCTTTCTTTATTCTTAACAAATTAATAAATAAGGTTTTTTAAACATATTGTTAACGTTTACCATTTTTAAAGGATTATTCTTTTTTTTGTGGAATTTATTAGATAATATTATAGTCCAAAGGAGGCATATTCATGTCGTTTAAAATGTGTCCTGAGTGTGGAGCTTCAAACAGTTCATTTGCAACTAATTGTCTTTGTGGAGCGGATTTACAAGAAAAATCGGATTTGGCAAGCTTTGATAGTTCAACAACTAAATGTCCAAATTGCAATCAACCTCTTAAAGGACAGAGTGAATGTCCAATTTGCGGTCATTATATCTATAAAAGACCAGCAAGTTCTCCCCCTCATTCAAAGTCTGCTGAAGTTTCTAATTCTAACACAAGTTATAAAGAAGCCAAAAGCAGCTCCTCCAATTTAACTTCAAAAGAAGATAAGGTTTTAGAAAGTAAATATAAAGCCTTAAAAGGATTTGCCCTAGCTTTAAAAATTATTGGTGCCATAGGTTCTTTAGGAATATTAGCAGTAGGTACAGCTGTAGCCAATCATACTATAACCATTGGCATTTCAATTGAAGCCGGTTTTTCTATTGAAGTTTTAGTTACTTCAATTATTATAGCTTCAGTATTTTTCATATTCTTCCTCATAAGTTCGGAAATCTTTAATTGCTTTGCGGATATTGGAGATAATACTTATTATACCCACTTAACTAACAAAAAAATTTTACAAGAACTAAAAAAGCTAAATAATAAAAACTTATAAAAATTAATTAAAGCTTGTTTTTAGCTAGCAAACTAAAAACAAGCTTTTTCTTGTCTTATAAACCTTTTAATCAATATACTCTAATGAAACTCTAGCGTTATTCTGTAAAGCTGGTAGAGCTATCTTGTTAAATACGCTATGAGGCTTTGCCTTCTTGCTATAAACAGTTACGATTCCTCTAGTTTCCTCAGCAAATTTTTTCTCAAGGTCACACCATAATTCGTGGGCCTCCTCTGGACTTACAGGACTTCCAGGCTCAAATAATCCAAAAGCAGAATATTTCCTGCCTCCTAAAGTAGCTTCAGGAGTCCCTGGAAAAATGAACTCTTCAACAATATCCTTCTCTATGACCTTTGTTTTTGTGTTAACCCAATCTAACTTCCTATTCCATGGGATAGATTTCAAAACATTTAATATGTGACTTCTTAAATTTTTCGCCCATTTTGGTGCAGTTTTTTTCCAGGAAGCTTCATCTGGAACATAAACAAGGTCCGGTCTTCCTATCATCGGATCAATAATAAAAATTATAGATTTGTTGTCTTGGGTATAGCGCACATACTTCCATCCCATATAAGCTGAAACCTGTGATTCTTCCAATTGTTTACTAACTCTTAACATTTTTTCCTCCTTGATAAATAAATTCATCATCTTTGAATAAACTAGAAGTTACAAAATAATATTACATTATTTACCATTTATTATAACATATATTCCCATTTTATAAAACACCTATTTTCACCTTATTACGTTTAATTCTAGTGTTTTTTCTCGTATATATATATTATCAAAGGAAATTATAATAATAGATCTTATAAAATTAATCTTGGAGGTGGAAAAATGAATCATAAGAGCCATGTAGATATAGATAAAATAAATAAAATACCAAAAGGAAGATCTTTTGAATATAAAGATGTGGTATGTAATGATTTTCCCGATAAAGAACATGTAGAGGATGGAAAGATATTTAAAACAGAAGTTGAAAATAATGTTTTTAATAATGTTATTGTACAAAATGACAGAGCCCATACTACAGTAAAGTACAAGAAAATATAACTTATACTTATGTCAGCCCTGAATATCTAGAAAAATTGCCTATAGAGATTCAAGATTTTTGAATCTCTATAGGCTACAAATCTAAGCTTTCTTTTCTATATCATCTCATATTGTCAAATAATCAATTTTTCTTCAACAAATAAAAAACTTTTTGTTATTTTTATGAATTTTTCTATATTTAACTTTAACTTTAATGTTATTATATGTAAAATGTATATGGGGGGTGATTGACATTAGGAAAAACCATATAGGTTACATACTAATTGTAATACTAATGATAATCTGCTTTATTGAAAGGAACGACCCTGCTGCTACTCCCAGTAGTGAGACAAAGACTAAAAAGATACAGACAGAAAAACAATCCATACCTGTTGTTACTGTTAAGCTCAAAGATAAAGATAGTGAAAAAACAGGTGACAAAAACACCAAAGATAATGAAAAAGATACTCAATTAAATGAAAAAGATAGTATACAGAAGAAAGAAAAGGAAACAGAAACAGCGAAAGAAAATAAAGATGAAAAAACTGATTTAAAGGAAGAAAAGGATAATTCATTGCCTCAACTACCCAATAACTATTCCGTAGAGTATATGGAGGCTATAGAAAATGAAATTCTTAGGTTATGCAATGTAGAGCGAGCTAAGGTAGATGCTAAACCTTTAGAGATGAACCCCACCTTAAGAGAAGTTGCCAGATATAAGTCAAATGATATGCTGCAAAATAATTACTTTTCACACACATCCCCTTTTACAGGTTTTGCAGCTCATCAATTAGTTAATGCTTTTGGCTATAAGTGGACAACTACCGGGGAAAATATTTGGATGATGTCTTTTTCAGGAAACTATAAGACTAAAATTACTGCAGAAAAAATTTTCAATGATTGGATGAACTCTTCTGGTCATAAGGCAAATATCTTAAATAAAAACTTCGGTAGAATTGGTGTGGGTGTTACATATTCTAGTTCAGGAAAATGCCACAGTACACAGGTATTTTCAAACTAATGTAGATCAACAACATATCCATGTAGGATACAAAAGATAAATCACAAATTTTAAAAACCACTGTAAGCTATATTTTGCTAACAGTGGTTTTATACATGGATTTTCACAAAGTTTGATTACTTATTCCCCTTATTGGTAGACACTTGATTTTTCCCGCTTAAAGAAACACCCTTTAAATCAACAACTTTACCTTCAAAGACTATCTCAATTATCTTTTTTTGCTTCTTATCTCCTTTAATCTTCACCCACTTATTATCTAATGATCTAATTTCAAAATCCCAATAACCATTGGCCTCCAGCATAGCTGAATATGTACCAGAAGTGTAATCTTCCACTATCTCTTCCTCTTTCAAACTACTCTTATTTACATAAAAAATAGGATAAGTCTCTTTATTTAAGAGTTCTACCTTTGCCAGTGTATGTTTTTTAAAATACCCTTTAATTGGATGCTGCCAATCCTTAATATTTTCAATAGTAACTTTGTCTTTTTCCTTACTTTCAGAAGTTTCTTTAGGTACTTTATCGCTAGCTCCTTTCCTATAAGTATAAGTAGTAATTGTAAAAACTAATAGATTTGCAGTTACAAACAGAAGCATATAAAGAATACCTTTTAATCTCCTATTTTTTTCTTTGCTAACCATATATGCTACACCTCCTAGTTAATATAATACCATATATTAACAGCATAGCTATGAACTTTCTCTGACCTCTATGTTACTATTTTATTACCAAAACTTTTTCTTTATAGACAACTTTACATATATAAATATCAAGATAAAACTATATACTAATGCACCTGCTAATGAGAAAAGCAAGTTCATTCCCTCAGACTGATATACATAATAAGCTGGTGGCAATATCAGCATAAGGTACTTAATAGCTGGTTGATCAGCTATTACCAACCCTTGAATGCAGGATAGTACCATTACTAACAGTAAAATCATTATTGAGGCTTTCCTATCCTTTAAGATCTTTGACTCAAATAGATTGGCTACAGCTATACCAAGAAATCCTATAACAGCTTGCATAAGAAAACCAAATAATATATCTGTAACATTTACAATCTCTTTAAAAGTTCCAATGAGAATGGGAAACAAGATTGATACGAAATTTAATGCTAGTACATATATGAATAAAAAGAAAATTCTCATAACATAATATTTCATCTCGTTATTTGTGTTTAAAAGTACTAGTTGTTTCTGAGTTGTGTCCTCTATCTCATTAAAATTATAAGTTATCCATATAGCTGTTATGTACATGAAAATTGCTGATACTTGAAAACCATAAAATATTCTATCTATAATAGCTAAATATGTTGACATCACTGCAATTATAAAGAACAATGTAGGTGGAATATACTTATGTGAATTAACAAGTACCTTATAATAATATCTTAAATGTGCTTTCACCTTTTAAACCTCCTTTAGCTACGCTATTCTCTTATTTCATTTAGACTAATAACACTTAAACCATTCTTTATGGCAGTTAATACCACATCATCACATCTATCCTTCTCTGCCACTACATTTAGAATCTGTCGATGTATTTCTACATTAACTACCCCCTCCATATATCTGATTATTTCAGTAGCTTTATCGTTCATATTTTTTAGTTGAACCAGCATTAGAGGTTTATTGCTTGATTCTTCCCCTTGATAATCAGAAATCTGGCCTTTTTCAATAATAACTATTCGATCAGATACACTTTCAATTAAATGAAGCTCATGTGCAGCTAGTAAAATTGTAACTCCCTTCTTTTTTAAGTTAGTAACCAATTTAATAAAAGTACTTTGGGACATTGAATCTTGTCCTGTTAAAGGCTCATCTAATATTAATAAGGGACAATTTATTAATAAGGCATGTATAATGGCGATTTTTTGTGCAGAACCTTTAGACAAATCCCTTATCTTTAAATTTGCCATACTTTCTATCTCGAACTCTTCATATAATTTACTTAAGGAATTTTTTATATCATCTTGTTTTAATCCGTATATCTCTCCCATAAGCATTAAATATTCATTGGCCGTAAAGTTTAATTTAGGAAAACGTTCAGGCACATAACTAATTCTAAGGTCCTTCTCTAGTATATTTCGTTCACCACTAGTGGGAGCTATAAAGCCAGCAATTAATTTTAATAGTGTACTTTTTCCCTGACCATTTTTCCCTAGTATAGTTAAAGTTTGTCCTTTATAAAGACTTAAATTAATATCCTTCAAGATAATTTTGCCATTAGCACTTTTTCTAATCCTTTTCAACTCCATGATTATATTATCCATTAATAATAGCTCACCCCTTCAAATTTCTAATCTGTAAAAGCTTTTAATTTAAAGCCAGGTTTTTAACATTTTACAAAAACATCAAATTATAATCTTATTATATCATTTTTTGTTAAGTTTGCATACATATTTTAGCAAAATTAAGATTTACATCCATAATAAAAGAAGGCTAAGCCTTCTTTTATTAATCCTGTATATTATATATTCCCATAGCTTCTTTTATAGTTTCATCAGGATTACGATAAAATTTACTAGCCCGAATTCTTACAAAGTCCCAGCCCATCCTTTCTAAAGCAGCTTGATATTTTAAATCCTCCTCTATTCTTTCAAGACCTTGGTATTTATCTCCATCACAGAGCACCGCTAGCTTTTTACCAGCTACTTTTACCACCATATCTATACGCCAATCCCCTACTGGCCATTGAGGAATAACCTTAAAACCTTTATTTCTCAACATATTTAGCACTTCATTTTCAAATAATGAATTAGTTTTTCCAGATTGATTATATATTTCTTTATCAAAGGCGTAAGGGCTTTCTGCATGTTTTATTAACTTTAATCTCAAGTCCCCTTCTTGTAAATCCTTTTCTGGATCCAAAGAGTGGACTATCCACATCTGATCCCTAGCTCTGCTAGCTGCCACATTAAATCGCTTTTTAATAGATTCATGTGGTCCATATCCCATACTTGTCAAAATTTCACCTTCTTTAGCTGCATTGACCAGTGAAATAAATATAATATCTCTCTCATCACCTTGAAATTGAGCTGGTGTACCACAGAGCAATTTAGTTCTTTCATAGTCAACTGGTTCAATTGCACCATGGAGCTTGTCTTCGATTAATTTTGCTTGTTCTTCTCCTGCTAAGGATATTACTCCAAAGCTCTTATCCTTATATTCAGGCTTTGAGATACAGCTTTTAATTAGTGAAACTACTGCCTCCGCTTCTTCTTGATTCGTTCTTTCTGTAGCCATAGAGTTTTTGACCCTGTAACTTACCAATGAAGGCTTACAACTAACATTGCTATGATCCCTCAAAGGAATTATCCTTCCTTTGTATGATAACTTGTTACTAAATTGTATTATAGGTGCTACACATCTAAAATGTTCCTTCAAACACACAGGTTTACAACCAGATGTTTTTGCTATGTCATAAATAGATAGCTCAGGAGTATATAAATGTTGGTTAGGAATATCCTTCAAATATTTATCTATCAAATCTTCGTAATCCTCGATATCTTCACCTTCTGATAGTGGGCTTACTTGTTCATCATCACCTACAATAACTACTTGTTTTCCCATATAAAGAACTGCCAGGGCTAAAATATCAGCTTGGCTAGCCTCGTCAATAATTACTACATCGAATTTACTAATTTGAGGATTAAAGTTTTCCACTACAGTATTTAAAGACATAATCCATGCCGGTACTGCACTTTGACACTCTACCATCAATTCTCTAGCTTTAACTTTCAGAGCCCCTATTCTCTTTCCGCTACCATTACGAATACTTTTCATTGTAAGTTTCCAGCCTTCCATAGCCTGGATTTGATCTAGAGTAATACTTTGGATTTTCTTTAACCAAGCCTTCTTATCCAACAATTCTGCTGTTACCTTCCGAACAGATTCTTCTAAACGGCGAATTTCTTCCTGTATACTTTCTATGCTCACTTCAGCTCTTTTGTCTAGTTCATCACTTAATTGCCTCCACTTCCATGCTAACTGTATATCTCCTGGTACATATGTAACTCCGTGGATGCCAAGCCTATCACTTATAGCGTTTGCCCATTCTGGTGCACTTGTAGATAATTTCTTTATTAATTCTTTTCTCTTTACCTTTATATTTCGGCATTTAATCATGCTCATAATCAACTTATAAGCCCTCTTATACTTGCTTGCATCTTTGTTATTTACTGCAGTTATAATAAGCTCATTAGCAGCTCCTATGCTGTACTTACTAAGAAGCATTGCCATATTTTTTAAGGTTTCTTCATTTTTTTCATAGCTTATTCTAACTATTTGTGCTTCTATAATTGGTGTTAATTCATCAGTAACCTTCTTCTTAATGTTTTTTAATAATTCAAATTCCTTATGCTTTTCCTTATTTTCATTAAAGAAAGTCTCCCACTTGAATCCTAGCCATTCTAGCTGAGTAACTAGTAGTTTCCAACTGTTGTTATACCAAGTTAATCTAGAATCGATTCGACTAGCATATTGTACCAATTTATATTCGGGAAATGGTCCAAGATCCGAAGTCTTTGGTCCTCCTAAAAAAGCTACAAGTTTATCCCATTTTTTCAGAACTTGTTTTCTCATTAAATTAATCTCTATTAAATTCATAAGGATAGTGAATTCATCAGGCTTAGTTGGTACCTTTCCTTTAACTTTAATGTTTGATAATACTTTGTTCCAGACAGGTTTAGTTACAAGCTTAAATTTGCTGATAGTCTTATTGCTTCGAACAAATACTACCATTTCCTTAAGAACCTTCAAAGTTCTTTCATTATTTAAACTTTCGTGTATATAAGGTTTGTATTCTGACTCATATTTCTTAAACTTAACAGTTTCCTCATAAAGGACTCTAATAGTATAAATAAGTTTTTTCCATTCTTCCTTTATAGAATCAGACTTATATCCATCCTCAATTATAGTCATTATCCATGGCTTACTCTCATCTATTACTTCCACAGATTTTATTATGTCAACTAGTAATTTATTTAACTCATTTATGTCCTTTCGGGGGTTTTCCCACAAGTCTTTCCTGAAGTCCAACTCCTTATTACTTAAGGATTTTTGCACTTTAATTAATTCCTCAAACTCTCCAGGATTCATAATTAGGGAAGGATCTGGATATTCGAAATCGCACTCTACTTCAACTTCTTTTGTTAAGATACCATTAGACTCATATAGTTCTTTCACTTCCCAAGTATTCAAACTTAATTTATTGCCTAAGCGAACCGGTGAAGGTATCCAATCATTTCCTTCCTTGTTTTCAGCCACAAATTTAGCTGCTTCTACTGGAGTGAACTCTTCATCTTCAAATTTAATTGGCATATATTCTTTTTCTATTTCATTTTTTAATTGCTCCCTTTTAGACCTTAAAGTAGTAATAAGATTTTTTCTCTCTTCTTCCAATGAATTCACTGCTTCTATTAACAAGGCTTCATTAGTATTATTTCTCCTTTCATTTAGAGCATCAATAGATTTCTCTAACTCATGAGATTTACTAACATCCTTTAATACCGGAAGGCATAAGGGTTGTAATTTTTCTTCTATCTTTTCTCTCAATACCTTTAATGCTTTTTCTGTATGACTTGTTATGAGAACCCTTTTCCCTTGTGATAATAAATGTCCTGTTAAATTTGCTATAGTATGTGTCTTACCAGTTCCAGGAGGTCCTTGAACAAGGACGGCATCTCTATGTTCTAACAGCTTGGCCACCAAGATCTGCTCAGCATTAGCAGGTTTAGCATATAGTATATCTTCATCATCTATACTTAGGGCTAATTCAGCATCATCTTGACTACTCAGCTTATCAAGAGCCAGATCTCCTTGTGCCCCTGCAATACGCTTTAAAAATCTAGGTATATTATCGTTATAGTCTATATCGTTTAAAATGGATTCTATTGCTATGTTAAAGCCTGTATCTTTTTTTCTGATAAAGAGCAAGTGCTCCCTAATAATAGCTAATTCAAAATTATCAGTTTCATGGTCATTTTCTTTTGAAAAATATCCTTTCGGAGATAGGGCTTTGCAAAGCCTTCTAAGAAAATCATCTGTATTTTCTTCATCTATTATAGAATAATGCTTTTCCTCTAATTCCTTAATGCAATCAGCCATGGCATGGGAATCCATATCTACCACTCCTGTCCAAAGAGTAGAGCACAACTCTACATCATCATGACTTAAGCTTAAGGTAAATTCTCCTTCTTTTGAATTCAACTTCAAGTCTACTTTTTGAATTAATACTGGATGATTAATTTCTTTTCCTTCCTTAGTGGTATATTTCAAAATACCGTCCCCTATCACTAATTCAATAAGCTCAGACTCCTTATCTACTTCTGAATATATTTTATACAATTCCTTAAATACCTTCATAGCTTGCCTGGCAGATCTTTCTCTTTCCAGCCACTGATTTCTTTTTTCTTCCCATATACTAAACATATCCAAAAGACTATTATCATCTGTAACGATTTCAACCTTTTCATCTAGGTTGTTCCAATTACCTCTGATACATGTTATCAAATCTTCTGGAGGACTTGGACACTCCTTTACTAGAGGTTTTTTTACTCTAAGGAGGTCATCCTTATCTTCTGAACTATCAATATTCTTATTCTTCCTTAGAACATTAAGGCACTGAATAGATTCATGCTCTGGCAAGTCCTTAAAAGATCTCTTCCACTTATAGTTGTCCGTGTTAAAAATAACAGGATTTTTCAACTCATTAAGAGCTTTAGCATAATTAAATATTTGATATAAAGCTTTTTTATAATCTTCCATTGTATTACTCTCCTCAAACATCATTTGACTTTTTCTTAATACCTTTTCATTTGGTATATCTATCTATAGTAAATTATACCATTATTTGTTAATGCTTGTAACATATTTTTATTAATTTTGTTATTTTTTTCATAACACCTTTAAAAAATAAGATGATATGGGAAAAAGGAGATATTGCTAACCACCTATGGCAGAAACAATATCTCCCTCTTTATCATTTAAGCACATCCCTAACCATAGGTACTACGTAATGACTACCACCTTTATCTTTAACATTTTGAATCATCATGGTAATTACAAAATCAGGATTCTCTGTATCAAAAGCTACAAACCAACCATTTTCCTCTGCAGTAGTATCTTCATGGCTTTTTTGTAATTGTGCAGTACCTGTTTTGCCCCCAATGCTACGGCCAGCTATTTTTGCTTCATGGCCAGTTCCTTTAGGATCTTCAACTACTTTTTTGAAATTTTCTCTAAGTAAACCTACCTTATCAGCCTTGATAGCTTTTTCCTTCCAAATAGAAGCTGTCCATCCCTCTTTAAGCTCTATTACTGGTTTCATTATATCTCCATTATTAACTAGGGCACTATAGCATAATGAAAGGTGTAGGGGACTCATTAATATTTCACCTTGTCCATAACCTGAATCTGCAAGAAGTATATCACTTTCTATTGTATCTCCATTCATAAGCTGAGACTTTTGAAAGGGAAATTCAAAGGGAAACTCTTCACCTATTCCAAATTTTTTAGCACCTTCTATATATTTTTCTGCTCCTATTTTTCTTGCTTGCATGGCGAAATAGATGTTGTCTGAATAAACCAATGCCTTTGTTAAATTTATCGGTTCTGTGCTGTTATTAACCCTTGTAACTTTATAGTTGCCCCAACTACTATCTCCTTGCCACTGTTTTCCACTTATATTTATTCCCTCTTCCGGATTTATAACTCCTGTATTTAGACCTATAGCAGAAGTTATCAGCTTAAAAGTAGACCCTGGACAGTATACCTTATTAAACCTATTGAAAGTAGGATTTGTGTCTGAATTTTTCATTTTCTCAGCCATGGTTTTAGATATATAGGTAGTGTACATATTAGAATCAAAGTTCGGACTACTTACAAGAGCTAGTACTTCACCTGTCTTTGGTTCTACAGCTGCTGACGAACCTGGCTCACCCCTCATGGTTTTATATATTTTTTCTTGCAAGTCTAAATCAATAGCTATTTTTATATTTTCACCATTCTTTGGTTCTTTTTTTGCTATAGTTATTTTTTCTATTTCTCTTCCTTCTTCAATTTTAGAAATGTATATTTCTGCACCATTTTCACCTTTTAATCTTTTGTCATATACTTGTTCTAATCCCATTTTACCAACAAGGCACTGTGAAGAATAACCATCTGATTTTAACTTTTCTAACTCTTCTTGAGTTATAGGGCCTATATAGCCTATTAAGCTACCACAAGCTTCTTTTCCAGGGTAAACTCTTGACTCTACCCTATTAAATACTACCCCTGCTAAAGGATAAAGCTTATACTTTTTTTCCACATCTTCCTTTGATATATTTACAATAGGCACTTGCCAATCTGGATTTGTATTGGCCTCTAATTTCTCTCTTATAGTTGACTCTGATATATCAAGAATCTCTGCCATTTTTTTAATATTTTCTTCATAAGGCTGAAATCTTTTTGGTTCTATGGCCACTGACAGCACTTGCCCATTTATAGCTAAAGGCTTACCTTTTCTATCATAAATTTCACCCCTTGTTGCAAGTAAGGTCCTTAAGCCAACTTTATCATCACTGTCTAACTGAGGAAAAATCATATTAGTAGACCATTTTAAAAGCCATTTTTCTTCCTTATCTATTCTTTCCTTTTGTAATATTGCCTCAAAGTTATCTACTGTCACCGTCCCTACTAAAGTATCCATAGTTAAACTGAAAGGTATTTTAACTTCTTCCTCTTTTATCTTTTCAATGCCTTGGGGATACTTAGCCTTAATAGATATATTTTTAGCTTCTATATCTCCAAATATTTTTTCATACCTTTCTATAAATTCCTTCTCTGTTACTTTCTCTTTAGTAGTGCTTGATACCAGTCCATACAAACCTTTATAGTCGCCTTTCTCCCATTGCTGCTTATATTTTTCAAAGGCTTCTTTAGGGCTTTCCTTATCCTTTGAACAACTACATAAGCAAGAGGATAAGAAAATAATAGATAGCACAATTAAAATTAGGAGTTTTTTATTTTTTAAACTATTTAGCATTCTTTTACTAAACCTCCTTTTAACAACTGTTATAAATTCTACCCCTGCATTGTAACTTTATTCAACTTTGAAAATTTTAGCACTACTAAGGCTTTTTTAATCCATCCAGTAAGCCCTTCTTTCTATATTGTTAGGTTATAGATCACAGCGGTACAATGGCAAGGAGTTTCCTTGCATTGCATACATTTGTAGCCCTTTTCAATGCTCTCATCTGACCAATATTCAGGAACTTCTACTATAATATTAAATCCTAAGTTTTTTAATATACCATTCATATTAGTTGAATTTTTATATTTAGTAGCAATGGAGCATACCATTTGAACCCCAGCCTTTTTAAACTCTTTCATACAACTCTCTGCTAGCTTGGTTCCAATTCCATAACCTTGATGTTTTTCATCTACTACAAGAGTTTTAATAACTCCAATTTTATTGGCATATTTTAATGACCTTGGTATCTCATCCTGGGTTATTCTCATTTTTTCTTCTATAATTTTGGGATGGGTAATATAGCCAATATAAAAACCTACAATCTTATTATGAGTATCAATTGCCACTTCGCAATAATAGTCGGGAGAACCATTGCTTATCTTGTCTAAAACCTCTTGACTTAAATGATCTTTTCCTAAAAGATTATCTGCAATACTGATAATATGAGGTACATGACTCTTTGCAAGTTTTTTTATGCTGATATTATTACAAATTGGTTTAAATTCGTACATGCCAGAACTTACCCCTTGTCTTTCTCCATCTAAGCTTGATCTTAAACCTGACATATGTCTCCTACTATGAATCTTTAAGAAAAAAACTCCTGTACGCTTATCAATTGCATCTTCTGAATAGTAAATTCCATGAATATGACCTTCTTCAGACAGTTTTCCTTCTAAAATCCACTTTCGACTATCTTCTGACATAGCTGTCCTTCCATATATCCTCCTACCACTTTGCCTTAATTCTGCTGAAGATGTAACTGCAAGATTTTCCTCCATATTTTCTTGAAATTTCGTTATATATCGTCCTGATACAGGGAATTTTCTCTCTAGTTTCATATCTAAATAGGCCTTTTTTGTATATGCTGTTACAATAGCTGTAAGTCCTCCAATAATGGCATAAAATAAATTGGTCCACGTCATATCAAACATACCTTTCATAGAAACCTCCAATCAAAATAAGTTACCATTTATTTACATTATACTATTTTTAATGCTTCTTGCAAATGTCTTTTTTGTTAATAAGTAGTAAAGCTAAAAATTCTTTGACAAATTATATCATTATACACAGCTTAACTTTCCTTATGTGCTATAATAAATAATACTTACACTAATTTTTATCGGCGAAAGGAGTATTACAAATGATTTTTAAGTATTCTATGCCTACTGAATTTTATTTTGGAAAAGGTTGTATAGAAAATAATAAAAAGGCCATGTCAAAGCTTGGTAATAGCGCTTTGATAGTTACAGGGAAAAACTCTTCAAAAAAGAATGGTTCACTGGATGCCATGATAAAAGCTTTAGAGGAACTTAAAATAAAACACCACATTTTCGATGACGTTGAGGAAAATCCTTCTTTAGAAACTATAGAAAAAGCCGCAAATTTAGGCAAAAGTTTAAAGGTTGATTTTGTTATAGGTATTGGAGGCGGTTCTCCTTTAGACGCCTCAAAAGCCATAGCTGTATTTATAAAAAATCCTGAGATTAATAAATCTAATATCTTTAGTGGCCTAAAGCTGGAAAGCATCCCAGTTGTGGCAGTACCCACCACTTCTGGAACTGGATCTGAAGTTACCCCTTATAGCATCGTAACAGTACATAAGGAAGAGACTAAAAAAAATCTTGGACAAAATGTTTTTCCTACAGTAGCATATTTAGACTACAGTTTTACCTATCAGCTTCCCTATGATATTACAGTGAATACTTCAGTTGATGCTTTTACTCATCTTGTGGAAAGTTATTTGAACAGTAATGCAACCTTACTTTCAGATATGTTAGCAGAAAAAGGTTTCCAGCTTTTTGAAGATTGCTTTAAACATTTAATAAATAAGGACTTATCAGAAGACTTTAGAGAAAAGGTTATGTTAGCTTCCACTTTAGGGGGAATGGCTATTGCACAAGTTGGCACTTCACTTCCTCATGGTATGGGTTATGCCCTTACTTATCACAAAAAACTAGCTCATGGTTTAGCTAATGGTGTTCTAACTGTGGAATACTTGAAGTCTTTTAAGGATCAGACAAAAATAAATAAAATGTTGAATTTATTAGCTATAAATAGCTTGCAAGATTTAAAAGAGATTTTTGACAGCTTATTTAAGGTTAAGCTAAAACTAAAAGAGGAAGAAATAAAAGAATTCGCTAGTAAATTTACAGAAAATAAAGCAAAGCTTAAAAATCATCCAGAGGAAGTTGATATTGAGATTATTGAAGAAATATACAGAAAAAGCCTCTAATTAAAAAGGCTAAAGCTCCTTAGCTTTTAACTAAAGGGCTTTAGCCTTATATTCTTAATCATTAAACCTATGCTCAGACCAATCATGATTAAATTTAAATAGCTTTGAAGGTCTATGGCCTGCATCTTTGGTAAATTCATCGGTTTCAATTACCATACCTGAAATTTTTCTTCGGAAATTTGCCTTTAGCAGCTCCTTATCTAATATAAGCTCATATACCTGCTGAAGCTCTGTTAAAGTAAAAAGCTCTGGCATTAGATTAAAGGCAATATCTGAATATGCTATCTTATTTCGCAGTCTTTCAATTCCATATTCAATTATTTTTCCATGATCAAAAGCAATTCCCTTGGATTCAACTACTGTCCTATCTATTGTCCAAACCTTCCCTTCCACAGTTTTTATAACCTTAATTACTGCAGATATCTCCTTTTCTTCTACCTCCTGGTTGGACAGAATCAACTTATAGATTTTTTCTAAAATATAACCCATCTCTGTTACAGTTTTCTTTTCATCCATAAGCTTGCAGTTTACAGCAAACCATTTTGCATCCTCTGCATCGTGGCTAGCCTTTATATTTAAGCTTGAACTATCTATTAAAGACATGTAGGACACGCTTATAACTCTTGTTCTTGGATCCCTATCTACTTTTCCCCAAGAAAAAAGTTGTTCTATGTATACATTATCTATGTTTGTCTCTTCCTTCAACTCCCTTAAGGCCGCCTCTTCCAGACTTTCCTTTTCTCTTACGAAACCTCCTGGCAAAGCCCATTGCCCAATGTAAGGGTGGTCTCCCCTCTTAACCATTAAAAGCCTTAGCTCTTTATCAGGTAATTTTCTATAATTTTTGTTTTCTTGATCTGTTACAGTAAAAATCAGCATGTCTACAGTTACAGAAGGTCTATCATATTTACTTGGGTCATAGCTAGCTAGAAATTCTTCTTCAGTAAGTCCATTTTTATTTGTAACTTTGGAATTTATCAAATTAATCACCTACATTCTGATATTTTTACCTTGAAAATATCATTATAGAACTATATCGTCAATCTGTCAATATTCTTCTATTTTTCAAGTTTCAAAAACATTATCTTTTTTAATATTTAAAAAAGCCAGTGGCTTGTCCACTGGCTATAACATTACTTTTTCTTGCAGCAAGAATCAATTTTACATTCACAATCCCAATCGTCATCCCAGTATTCGTATTTTGGGTCTTCGAAATAGGGTTCTACGCGAATTACTGATTCAACCATAACGCATCTGCTATTTAGCTTCTTCATAAAACATTTATCAGCATAAACGTCTAAATCACAAAGCTCCATAAAGCATCCGCAGAATTCTACAGTCTTTACAAAAGGTACTACGAAAGTTTCCTTAAAGATCTTATTGCAACCACATTTATCATTTGAGCAATATTTTATTTTGATATATTTGCAACCTTTAATAACTATTTTGAAACCATCGCAATGTTTAATAACCTTTTTATCCTTAACCTCTACTTTAACACTACCTTCAAGCAATGCTGTAATACAAGGTTTTGGATAACCTATACAAACCTTATCAACTTCTTTAAACTTTGAGAAGAAATCTTTTTCTTTTTCGTCGAAGCAATTATCATATCTACAACCCTGCATATTATACCTCCTCATTACTAGTTTATACTATATAATATTCATAAAACTACAGAATGTTACATTAAGCGACTTATTTCAATAATTAATTTGTAAGCTTATTTTTTAAAATAGGCTTCTCTTAAAATTTTTCTGCATAAAAATATGAACTAATGGAAAACTCTAAATATATCTATTATTTTTTGAGGTGATTTTATGAAAAAAGTAGCTTTTTCCTTTTTGATTATATGTATGGGATTACTATTTACTAATTATCCTGCAATAGCCTATAATTTCAATAATATCTTTCAAGACACTGAAACTGAAGGGAAAAGGAGAGAAGTTTCACAAGATCAAATAGTTATTATCCGTTCTGTTACCACTTTAAAACCAGGTGATGTTGGCTTAATAACAATAAAAGGAAAGCCACATCAAAGATATACTATAGAAACTTCCTATAAAGCAGTAGGCAGGACTATCCCTGTAAGACAGTGGCGTACTGCTGATTCTCAAGGTATGGCCAGCTTTACTTGGGTAGTTGAAAATGATACAGACATTGGTAGATACAAAGCCACTATTTATGGACCCAGCTCATCATTGAGCCTTACTCATACTGTAATATCTTAAGCAATGCCCTATACTAGATTAACAGAAAGCTTAATAATACTAGTATGATAGTTTTATAAGATTAAAAAAGCTATTTGCTCTTATTTTAGCAAATAGCTTTTTAACTAAATCTACTATACTTTTATTTTTTTGATAAGTAATCATCTATAGCCTTAGCTGCCTTTTTACCAGCACCCATAGCTAATATTACTGTTGCCGCTCCTGTAACTGCGTCTCCACCAGCAAATACACCTTCCTTAGATGTAAGGCCTGTTTCTTCGTCTGCCACAATACATCCCCACTTATTAACTTCTAACCCTTCAGTAGTTGAAGCAATCAATGGATTTGGTGATGTTCCAAGTGACATTATTACAGTATCTACTTCCAAAGTAAATTCTGAACCTGGTATTTCTACTGGTCTTCTTCTACCAGATGCATCTGCTTCTCCCAATTCCATTCTTACGCATTTCATGCCTTTTACCCAACCCTTTTCATCTTCTAATATCTCTACAGGGTTTGTTAGAAGTTCAAAAATTATACCTTCTTCCTTTGCATGATGTACTTCCTCTACTCTTGCAGGCAATTCTGCTTCTGATCTTCTATATACTATATAGACTTCTGCCCCTAATCTCTTAGCAGTTCTAGCAGCATCCATAGCAACATTTCCACCACCTACTACTGCTACCTTATCTCCAACTTTAATTGGAGTATCATAGCCTTCTTTGAAGGCTTTCATAAGGTTATTTCTAGTTAAGAACTCATTAGCTGAGAATACCCCATTAGCATTTTCTCCTGGTATACCCATAAACTTTGGAAGACCAGCTCCAGATCCTATAAATACTGCATGGAATCCTTCATCTTCTAATAGAGAATCAATAGTAACAGTTCTACCAACTATAACGTTAGTTTCTATCTTAACACCTAATTTTTTTACATTTTCAATTTCGTGCTTTACCACAGAATCCTTTGGTAGTCTGAATTCTGGAATACCATATACTAAAACTCCACCTGGCTCATGCAATGCTTCTAAAATAGTTACGTCATAGCCAAGCTTTGCTAAATCTCCTGCACAAGTTAATCCTGCAGGACCACTACCTATTACAGCTACTCTCTTACCGTTAGGAGCCATAGTTTCGCTTAAATCTATATTATTTTCTCTTGTCCAATCTGCCACGAATCTCTCTAGCTTTCCGATAGCTACAGATTCTCCCTTGATCCCTAAAACGCACTTACCTTCACACTGTATTTCCTGAGGACATACTCTACCACATACCGCTGGTAAAGCTGAGGATTGTGCTATAACTCTAGCTGCCTTTTCAAACTCTCTATCTTTAACATATTGAATAAATGTAGGAATATTTATTGTTACTGGACACTGAGAAACACAACCTGGGTTTTTACAATTTAAACATCTAGCTGCTTCTTTTACAGCTTCTTCCTCAGTGTAACCTAGACATACTTCATCGAAGTTTTTAGATCTAACTATTGGATCTTGTTCAGCTATTGGTACCTTCTTAAATCTATCCATTTTTATTCCTCCTCGTGACATTGTCCACAGCCGCCATGATGGGTATCTCCCTCAATCTGCTTTAGCTCTTTTCTACCTTCTTCAGTCTTATACATAGTTTGTCTTCTCATTGCTTCATCAAAGTTTACTAAATGTCCATCAAATTCTGGTCCATCGACACAAGCAAATTTAACTTGTCCACCAACAGTTACTCTACAAGCCCCACACATTCCAGTCCCATCTACCATTATAGGATTCAGACTCACTGTTGTTTGTATTTCAAACTCCTTAGTTAGCATAGATGTAAACTTCATCATTATCATTGGCCCAATTATAATAGCTTGATCATACTTTTTACCTTGATTGTTTACCAAATCCTTCAACACATCTGATCCAGTGCCCTTAAATCCATATGTTCCATCATCAGTAGCTACATATAAATTTCCTGCTACATTTCTTAATTCCTCTTCGAAAATTAATAGTTCCTGGCTTCTGCTTCCTAAAATAACATCTGCTTTTATTCCCTGTTCATTCAGCCACTTTACTTGAGGATAAACTGGTGCTGCACCAACTCCACCAGCAATAAATACAATGTTCTTTTTCTTTAACTCTTCCAAGTCTTCCTTTAATAACTCACTAGGCTGACCTAACGGTCCAACGAAATCAGCTACCTCTTCACCAACTTCAAAGGCAGCTAAATCCTTTGTAGACTTACCCATGGCTTGGAAAACTATTGTAACTGTTCCCATTTCCTTATCATAATCTGCAATAGTTAGGGGAATTCTCTCTCCCTTTTCATCATTCTTGATAATGATGAACTGTCCAGGTTTTGCAGACTTTGCTACTCTAGGAGCTTCTATATCCATTAAGAATATGTTTTTTGCAAGCTCCCTTTTGCTAACTATTTTGTACACTTGAACTCCTCCAATCAATGATAAATTTTAAAATGATACATACTAACAATAGATTATTTAATTAATTAGACTGTCAAATATTCTATACCAAATAGTATAAACCAAAGGAATATTGTGAAGTCTACAGGATTAACAACATATGAATATCTTTATCAATTATTAGGATAGCTTGTACTTGGCTCCTGCATATATAAATCCTTTACATAAATACCAAGATAAAGACATAGATTTTAAAAAAATTCGAGAATATTATCTTTTTTTTCTTTGTACTATAGATTATATCACGTTCTACATATAAATATATTGTATCGTTATTATTTTGTCAAATAATAATATATGAATATTCTTAACAAATAAGGACACATTCAACCATGTGTCCTTATTATGTTTTCTAAAATTTAAACTTGCTTATTTCATTACTTAATTGATTTGCTAAGTTTGACAATTGCTTGGTCATTTCATTAAGATCCTCGATGGAAGCCAACTGCTGTTGAGTTGCAGCAGAAACTTCTTCCGTAGAAGCAGCAGCTTCTTCTGATACTACAGATATTGTTTTTATACTGTTCATAACCTGTTCCTTATAATCATTTATATTGTTTATTGCCTGAGATATAGTAGCAATGTTTTGTGTAAGAATATCTGTAGATAAATCTATCTCATTAAACATGTCAGTAGACTTTTCTACTGCCTTAAACTGTCCTTCTGTAGAACGTCCAGAATCAATAATTAACTCAGTAGTACGTTTAAGCTGGTCAGATATTTTTTCAATAATATTATTGATCTCTTTTGTAGCCTTATTAGAACGTTCTGCTAATTTTCTGATTTCATCAGCTACTACTGCAAATCCCTTACCATCATCCCCTGCCCTTGCCGCTTCTATTGATGCATTTAAGGAAAGGAGCTTTGTTTGATCTGATATTTCATTTAACATGCTTGTAATACCGTAAATAGCCTCAGCAGAATGGTTTAAAGTTTTTATTTCTAAAACCACATTGGATACCAGTTCCTTGTTAGTTGTGGAAGTTGTTGTTAATATTTCTGCAACACCTTTACCTTCCTTTGTCAAAGTACTTACCTGTGATGATATATCCGTTATTGATTTTATTGCTGAAACAACATTATTAATTTTATCCGTTAATTCAATTGCGGATTTTAAGCTCTTTTCTGCTTCTATGGATTGGTCTGCCATTCCCGTTGATATTTGCGTAATTGTCTGTGAAACCTCATTTGCAGAAAGTGTATTTTCATTTGAAATTAAAGCAACTTTATTAGAAAATTCGCTAACTTGACTAGCGATGTTCTTATTATTTGAAATAATTGACTTTAACTGATAAACCATTGAGTTAAATTTGCTAATAAGTAAACCGATTTCATCAGCACGTTTACTGTTGACTTCAACATTAAGATTACCTTGCTCTACTTCAGCCATAGACCTACTTAATTTAGATAAGTCCTTAGTAAAATTAAAGGAGAACAGAATTACTACTATAATACCAATAATAGTGAATATTGCCGCTACAATAGCTATAGTTAAGTTAATGGAATTTACTGAAGCTAACACTTCTCTTTCAGGAGCAGCAATTACATATATCCAATCATTTTCTGGCGATTTGATATAAGATACTAACATGTTTTCTTTTCCACTCTTAGTTTCAAAGGTGCTTTTTTCATTATCATTAGTCATATCAAGGACTTCATTTAGATAATCGTTTGCATTATCAACATTCACAGAGCCTGTTGATGAAATCACTTTCCCACCAGGGCTGATTGCGTAAGCCACAGCATTTTCTGATATATTAGTATTTAATGCATCCTTAAAAATATCTTCCTTAAGGTCTATAATATATAATTGGTTGTTAGAAAGACCTTTCCTTACATAAGAAATTGGGGAACTTGACTCAGACTCAAAGTTAAATTTATCACGGTCATAGTCATCCACCCATGGGATTATACTATTTGCTCTAACACTCTCCATCCAATCTGTAAACCCGTCAATTGTTTTGGGATCAAGAATTTCTGTATCAGTAAGAATTACATCACTAGTAAAGATACTAATGTGTTCAATTCCTTTATTAAGATTTCTGATTGTTGCTAATTGATTCCTTAACTGTGAATTATACATAGAATCTTCTATAGAAGCTAGATTATATTTTCTTGGAACCATATTTTTATCCACAGCCATCTGATTTGACTGAACTGTTATCTGATTAAATAATAATGAAAAATAGTTGTTTAATTCACCAGCAGAATCTGTCATACTATTTTTTGCATTACTTGTGAGGGTTTTAGAAGTAATAAAAGAGGTAGCTGCAGCAATTATAATGGTGAATAACAACAGTAATGCTGTTATTGCTACTGTAAGTTGTCCCCTAATAGAATTTGGCTTTATTCTAAAGTCAATTCTTTTTTTATTGTTTCCTTTATTACTTCCTTTATTGCTCTTTTTAGTTTTTCGAAAACCCTTTTTAAATATTTTTTTCATTTAATCCCCTCCAGAATATATGTATTTTGTGTAACGTTTACAGAGTAACTTTTAATTTTTTTGGATAAAGACTAAAAAATAGTTATTGTATAATTAAGATCCCCTTATAAAAAATAAAATTCTCAATCCATAAACTAGCAAAGACACCTCGCAATCTTAAATTTTATTTCTATGTTTATTTTACTATATATGTCACAAATAATCAATACAAGTCGATTAATGCAATATGTTAATAATTATTCATCTATTTCCATAGAATTAATTAGAAACTACGACAAATTCCCATAATATTTATTGCTAGAACTTATCTTACTTCATAACTTCTCTCCTAGTTTATAAAAAAATAGTCATTGTGTATAAAAATATGCACAATGACCTTTTTATGCTTTTATTTATCTTTTAACTCTTTCCCCTTGAAAGACTTTGCGAAAATATTAATATAGGAATCATGACTCTCTAAGAAGTCCAGCCATCATTTCGTACAGCCTGAGAGTTCCTGAACCTCTATCAGAATTATAGACCTTAAGCATTACATATCGGGCAGTGTTTTCCTTAATAGGACATATCACATAATTTCTTCCGGCATCCAACTGATAATCAACAGAATTAAAATTCACCCCATCTAAAGAAAGCAAGAGCTCCCAAGAAGAAGCGTTATAAGCCTCATCCTCCATAGAGCCTCCGTTATAGGTGCTATAGGAATTAAAGGTCTTCTTCTCTCCTAAATCCAAAACAACAAAATGTTGAACTCCTTGACTTTTATAAGAAACATCCTGCACATCCACTGCCTCGGCACACCACTTTGTCTCAATTTAGGAAATTCCATTTCTGGTATACCCTAGCCCAATGAAAGTAGCGAAAACCTCCATAGCTCGCCTCCCCTTCCACAAACCAGTGGCTATCAAAATTTTCGTAATTTTGCACTATGTGCATAAGCTCATGGGCAAAGTAGCCTAAATCCCTGGGGTTTTCATTTGCATAATTCACAGAAACTACTATCATACCATCTATTGCATAGGCCACTTCATTCCTTTCCTCATCAGCCATAAATTCCACTCTTTTATTCTCCATACCGGTAGACCACCGTGCCATCATTCGTGGATAAACAGTATAGAAAATGTTCCTCATTTTCTTTTGATAAGTAGAATCAGATATTAAATCCCAACTTCCTATAAATTCAATTGAATAGGGAATGACCGAAGTGTCTATATCAAGCTTTAGAAGTGATTCATAGGCCTGAAGCTCCTTACGCAGTACTTCATCACCAAGAACATGATACTTTTCCCTTATATTATCTATCTTCCCTGTAGCCTTTTGCTCCTTGTCCTTTTGCTCTCTAAGATTGCTACTACAAGCAGTTAGACTACTAAGTGAAAGCATAGCTAATATAAGAATATAACAAATATTTTTCATATCCTTCCTCGTTTCTTTTCAAAAATTTTCTCTTTTCCCTTACAAAAAACTCTCTATTTTAGTTTATCAAACTAGAGGCTTGTTTGATAATAAGTAATTGATATTAAAGTATTATAAAAATATCCCCTTGTACAATAGGTAAGCATTTATCTTATCTTGAAGTAAAAACAAGTGCTCGGCTTCATTATCCCAAGCAAGATGATCAGAAATCATGAAAACTAATCCATTAGCATTTCACCCACAGCAAATTGATAAAAAACGGTCAGCCTTAGCTAACCGTTTTCTACAATTTATTATTATGTTATGTGTTTTTTACATACCCTTGTTACAAAAACAAGTAACTCTACATTCTATTGTCATCCACTGCCTCTAACCATTTATCAATATCTCCTATAACAGAGCTTACACATCCGTCTTTAAAGGGTGAAATTAAATTTCCATAGTCTACTAATTCTAAGAAGGACTTTGTTCCTCCAACCTGGCAAAGCTTCACATAATCTTGCCATGATTTTTCCCTGTTTTCTTCAGCCCTTTTCCAAAATTGTAAAGAACAGATCTGGGCCAAAGTGTAGTCAATGTAGTAGAAAGGAGTTTTGAATATATGGGCTTGTTGAAACCACCAGCCACCTCTTTCTAGAAAGTCACAGCCTTCATAGTTCTTGTGGGGAAGATATTTCTTTTCAATTTCCCTCCAAACCCTTTTTCTTTCTTCAGGGCTGGCTTCTGGATTCTCGTAGACATAGTGCTGAAATTCATCAACTGTTACACCGTAGGGAATGAATTTTACTGCATTGCCTAAATGAGTGAATTTGTACTTATCAGTATCTTCTTCAAAGAACAAGTCCATCCAAGGCCAAGTGAAAAACTCCATGCTCATAGAATGTATTTCACAACTTTCATGGGTTGGGAAATTGCATTCTGGTACTTCAATCCACCTGGAGGAATATACCTGAAAAGCATGGCCGGCCTCATGGGTTAATACTTTTATATCTCCAGAAGTGCCATTAAAGTTAGAGAATATAAAAGGAGCCTTGTAGTCTGGAATGTAGGTGCAGTAACCACCGCCAGCTTTACCTGGTTTTGCAATCATATCAAGCAATTCCTCTTCTACCATAAAATCAAAGAATTCCTTAGTTTCAGCTGATAACTCAGAGTACATTTTCTTACCCTTTTCAAGTATCCATTGAGGACTACCTTTAGGTTCTGCATTGCCATTTAAAAACTCGAATTTTTCATCATAGTAGCTTAGAGTGTTTAAGCCAAGTCTTTCTCTTTGTCTTTCATAAAGCTTTGAAGCTACTGGTACTATATGTTCTTCAACCTGCTTTCTAAAATTAGCTACCATTTGTGGGTTGTAATCACTTCTTTTCATTCTTAAATATCCTAATTCTACGAAGTTCTTAAAGCCTAACTTTTTAGCTATTTTTGTTCTAACCTTTACTAGCTCATCATAAATCCTATCAATTTCAGCTTCTTTTTCAAGAAAGAAATCATATTTAGCTTTGGAAGCTTTCTCCCTTATAACCCTATCCTTGCTTAAGGTAAAAGGTGGCAAAGTTGATAGAGTTCTTTCCTCTCCTTGAAAGTTAATTTTAGCAGAAGCTATCAGTTTAACATACTGAGACACTAATTTATTTTCTCTTTGAAGGTCTTCGATTATCTCTACTGAGAAAGATTTAATTGTGAATTCTGCTAAAGTAAAAAACTGTTTCCCTAGCTTTTCTTCAAGAGCTTGCCTGAACTTTGAATTTACCAAGGCCTTATAAAATTCTGAATTTAACTCTTCGTAAAGAGGAGAATGTTCATTCCAATAATTATTTTCTTCATCGTAATATTTATCCTGGGTGTTAATGGTATGTCTTATATAAGCCAGATTATACATGGTTTCATTTCTATTTCTGATCTTATTAATTCTTTTTATGTATTCAAATTGCTCTTCTGCATTAGCTGCTTTAGTAAATTCCTTTATTAAAGAAGTTAACTGTACCTTAACTTCTTGGTAGTTCGGTCTTTCGTATTTATAATCTTTAAATGCCATTTAATATGCCTCCTAGTTTTAGTAAATTGGCTTTGTTAATTTTATTTTCTTAATAAAATACTTAGATTAAGTCAAATTTCTCTACATCAAACAAGCCCAAATCTGTCAATCGTATTTCTGGAATTACAGGCAGGGCCATAAAAGATAAGGTTATGAAAGGATCTAGGTAGGCTGGTACTCCCATAGCCCTTGCCAGTGCTAACATTTCCTTTGTTATACTTTGAACCTTTTCACTAGGTAAGGTGCTAATAAGACCTGCAACTTGTAGAGGTAATTCCCCTATAATCTTTCCCTTAGATGCTATGACATAGCCTCCTTGAATTTCTTTTAAACGATTCACAGCCAATATTATATCCTCATCCTTATCTCCTGCAGCAATGATATTATGGGAATCATGTGCTACAGAAGTTGCTATGGCACCACCCTTTATGCCAAAACCTTTTAATGGTGCTGCTGCTACATTACCGCTGCCCCTATGTCTTTCTATAACACATAGTTTGGAGTAAATTTCATTTGCTGTAAAGTAACCATACTGACTAGGTATTTCTTCGTAAACCTTCTTAGTAATAATTTGATGTGGCATCATCTCTATTACATAATTTTTTTCAAAGGCTTTTACCTTGATCTTTTCTGCAGTAAGATTATCAAATTTCACCGTATTTAGCATAGCTTTATCTATGTATTTATCTTTATTATTTGCAAAGCTTTCATCGGTTATTATTATGCCATCTTTAATAACCTGTGATACTTTCATATTTTCTAAATCTTCCAAAATCACTAGATCCGCTCTATATCCTGCTGCCACCGCTCCTAACTTTTTTAAACCATAGGCCCTAGCAGTGTTATAGCTAGCCATTTTAATAGCAGTAATAGGACTCATGCCTAATCCAATAGCTTGTTTAATATTCCATGAGATGTGTCCTTCACGTTGGATATCCTCTAGGTGCTTATCGTCAGTGCAGAACATAAAGTTATCTGTAGGAATTTTACTTTCAATTAAACCCTTAACAATTGCTTCTAAATTTTTAGCTGCACTACCTTCTCTAATAAGTATCTTAAGTCCTGCTTTAACTTTTTCATAAGCCTCTTGAAAATTAACACACTCATGATCTGTTTCAATTCCAGCACAAGCATAGGCTTGCAATTCTTTACCTATAAGATCAGGAGCATGACCATCTAACACTTTACCTTCATTAACAATCAACTTCTTTAACATTTCTTCCTGGCCATTTATTACATCATTATAGCTCATCACTTCACCTAAACCTAATACCCTGGGATGGTTAAGAAAAGGAACCATATCTTCTGCAGTAAAGCTCTTCCCATTGGTTTCAAACTTTGTGGAGGGAACACAGGAAGGTAACATTATATATAGGTTAATTGGAATGTCTTCTGTAGCTTCTATTAAAAACTCTAAGGCTTTTATTCCAGTTACATTTACCAGTTCATGAGGGTCGGCTATCATGGTAGTTGTTCCAGATTTTAGAACCTCCTTAGCTAGGTCACTTGGCATAACCATAGTAGATTCTACATGGACATGGGCATCTATAAATCCAGGACATATAAACTTATCCCTACAATCAATTTCTACTTCTCCTTGGTAGCTCCCAATACCAACTATGGTATCGCCACAAATAGCTAGATCAGCTTGTATTATTTCTTCTGTAAAGACATTTATTATATTAGCCTGCTTAAGGACCATTTGTGCTTTTACTCTCCCTGAAGCGGCATCACATTTTTCCTGTAAGTGAATAACACTACTCATACGCACCAACCTTTCGTTAAATTATATATATTATACAAGTCTTATTTTAATATTACAATTAACAAAAGTTATTCTGAAAATATACTTTTAAAAAGCCTTGCATACGAGAAACAATGAGTCCGTAAACCTTTTCTTTCTTTTGTAAAGTAATATTTTAACTTTTCCTATATTTGACTTTACACCATTTTTTTCCTACATTATATTTGTGTAATAAAATTTCAGGAGGTTTTTAAAATGAAATTTAAAAAGAAAAAAATTCTCTTCCTACTCCTATTTATCACTGTTCTAGCAACTATAATTTACGCTACACCAAAGAAGACCTGGGCCGATACAAGAAAGCAGGTTCAGTTACTCTATTGTAAAACAGCTTCTAAAGAAGGTCATATCTATGCCTATGGCTATGTTCAGACAGAAGGATATAATTCAAAGGATTCAGTAATCATCCACTATCAGGTAGCTAATAATGAATGGAAGGATGTAAATGCTGAATATGTGGGCGAAAAGGATGGTAGATACGGCTTATGGTATTTCGAGATAGATGGCGGGCTAGATCCTATGTCAGGCTATAGTAAGGCATCTGTAGATTTCAAATTTGCAATTAAGTACATAAACCCTTCTGGGGAAACTTATTGGGACAATAATTTCCACTCCAATTACACATTAAATGTTCCAGAAACTCTTAACAATCCAGGTCTTAGATAGGCTACGGAGATAAATTTGCTTATAAATAAGTAAAATACAATATAAAAATTCCATCTTTTATTTTTGTAACCTTAAAGACACAACATAAATAAAAGATGGGATTTCTATACTAAATTTAATATCAAAGAAAGTTTTTTAACTTTCCTCTTTTTTATAACTACCTTCATGGAGTTTATTTTCATAAATTAATAACTTAAATTCCTTATCTTCTCCTTCTACTTTCAAGGTTATAATCTCTTCATCTCTTTGGTAAGTTCCACTGAGCTCTGTTGTCTCCCTATCATTATTTACCTTAACTTTTGAAAAGCTACCATCCTTATTAAATACATACTTAATATTATTCCTTATACAGCTTACATTGAAGGTTTTACCTTTAGGAATTGTATTTTTGAATGCAAGATCTCTTTGTATTAAGTAATTATTATAGACTAAGTACTCGATATCTTTTCTTATTATAAGATTTGAAAGTATAACTTTATTACCTTTCACTCTATAAGTATCCTCTATACTGTACATACTTTCATTTTCCTTTTTTCTTATGTAACTACCATGGTAGTACTGTCTTTTTTCTTCATAAAACTCTATATAGCCGTTATTATCATATAGATTATAATATCTCCCCTCTACTGTTATATCAGTAACTAATACAGGTTGATCTAGTAAAAAAGATGCTGTCCAAAGCCCTATGGGTATAAGTAAAATTATTAATACCATAATGACTACTTTTATTTTTTACGTTTTAATACAGAAAAATCAAATTTGCTTCCCCACTGAGTGCAAAACTTATGGCCTTTTCTAATTTTGTTACCACATTTCAAGCAAAGCACATTATCCCTCCTATCATAAATCTCTCAAATTAATCCCTTACACATTTTTACCCATTTATAATGTATTTTTTTCTCTTAAATATAAAGACTCTACAGCTCCAACCCATATTGTACCTTTAATTACATATATTTCACAAGGCTATTATAGTTGTATTTCTATTAGGTTTCAATGATTTTAAGAAAAGTTTAAGAAAAAAACATGTAGCTATTAGCTACATGCTCTAAATTACTGTTCTCATATTAAACAACAGGTGCCATTAGTATTCTTCCACTGCCTCTATATACATTAACCAAGCCTTCACCTGAAACTGCAGAACCAATTAAGCTTTTACTTGACTTCTCAACTCTGAAATCTAATGTCTCTGACCAAGCTACTGCATAATTTCCATCAATTCTAACTTCATCATTTTCCAATATAAACTCTATTAATTCACTTCTAGGTACAGGACTTTCTAATACAGCTACTCCAGCACCTCTAAGACACAAATTAAATAAGCCCTCCTGTCCTAAAACAGCAGAAGATAGATTGCTTCTAGCAACAACCTTTTGCTGAACTCTTGATTCACATGCCAAGAATAAACCATCATCTAAGACCATACCTCCCCATTGACCAACATCTTCCAAGAGGATATGTTTATAGGTTGGTTCTAACATTAACAATCCCTGACCCTGATATCTTGGCTTAATTGCAGATTCTTTAGTTACTTTAGATGAAAAAGCTTTGCCAATTAAGTCTCCAAATCCTTTTACGTCAGCTACCATATTAACTGCTCCTGCAGTCCACTGCATGGCTCCAGCACTAACGGTATAGGCATTACCTTTTAATTCAATAAGTACCTGTCTTCTTCTAACATTCATTTCTGAAGCAAAGTATGCTTCCATTGCATTTAAAGTGTCAACGCTTAAATCCTTCTTATATTCGAGGACTTTCACATCTCCTCTTTCTTCTATTACTTCTAAGTTTTTATTATCATATAAATTTCTAGTCCTTATCATAGATTACCCCTCCTGGTAAGTTTTAAGTATGGATATAAATAACTAGACCTCAGCGGTATTTCATTGCCAAGCTAATATAATAGGTTTATTATGGGATATAAGTTAATTATATACTAATTCTTGAGAAGTTCAAGATAAAAATCTATATTAAAAGGACTTCTTTATAATAAGAAGTCCTTTTAAATAGCCTACCTTGGATGAGATATATTATTTTCTTCATTATTTCTTTTTCTAATTTCTGCCTTAGGTATAGCAGTGTTTTTATCAGACTTACCTTTCCTATTTTTTTGCTGAAAATGTCCATTGCCTATTTCAGCAGTTTTTCTTGCCGCCATAAATTTCACCTCTCTACGAGAAACTTTTATTGTTTGTATTCTCTATTAGCTTTTGTTATTAGATGATTTTTTATTACTATATTTTATTTATCCAACTAGTGACATCCCCTATCGCAATGGTTGCAGTCCTTACCACACTGTATAGATTTACCCTTTCTCTTATCCTTTACTAAACTATATACTGAGCTTGCTAGGATCCCTAATACTATAGCTCCAACTATAAACGTCCCCATATCTCACCCTTCCTTTTTAGGTCTAAACAATAAGTATATAATGATTAACACAGCTACAAAAGCTGCTACAGTACCAAAAGTAAAGACTCCACTTGTTACAAATGTACCTATTTGATATATACATAATGATGCAACATAAGCTAAGCCTGTCTGATATCCAACGGCAATCCAAAACCATTTTCCACTGTTCATCTCTCTTCGAATAGCTCCCATAGCAGCAAAGCATGGTGCACAAAGAAGATTAAATACAAGGAAAGAGTAGGCTGATAATGCCGACATACTTGTTGCTAATGTGCCCCAAATTTCTACACCATCTTCCGCAACCTCCGCAAATCCATGTAAAACTCCAAAGGTTCCCACCACATTTTCCTTTGCTACCAATCCTGTAATGGCTGCTACAGCTGCTTTCCACTCTCCCCAGCCAAGAGGTTTAAATACTAGTGCAAAAACATTTCCTAAAGCTGCTAATATGCTGTCATTCATATCATCAACCATAGCAAAGGATCCTTCTGAAAAACCAAAACTTTCAGCAAACCAAATTATAACTGTTGATAATAATATGATAGTTCCTGCTTTCTTTATGAAGGAATATCCTCTTTCCCACATACTTTTTAAAAGATTTTTAACTGTTGGCATATGATATGCTGGAAGTTCCATAACAAAAGGAGCTACTTCTCCTGAGAATATTCTAGTTTTCTTTAAAATAATACCTGATACGATTATGGCTGCAATTCCAACAAAGTAGGCACTAGGAGCCACCCACCAAGCACCATTAAATAAAGCTCCTGCAATTAATGCTATTATAGGAAGCTTAGCTCCACAAGGAATAAAGGTTGTTGTCATTATGGTCATTTTTCTGTCCCTATCATTTTCAATAGTCCTTGAAGCCATAATACCAGGAACACCACAACCACTACCTACTAGCATTGGAATAAAGGACTTCCCTGATAGGCCAAACTTTCTAAATATTCTATCCATAATAAAGGCCACTCTTGCCATATATCCGCAACCTTCCAAGAAGGCTAAGAATAAGAATAAAATTAACATCTGTGGAACAAAGCCTAAAACAGCTCCCACTCCACCTATAATACCATCAATAACTAAACTCTGTAACCAGTCTGCACAACCGATGGCATTTAGTCCCCTTTCCACTAACACAGGAACACCAGGAATCTCTAATCCAAATAAGGACCAGCCTTCTCCAAAAACACCATCGTTAGCCCAGTCAGTAACCCAAGCTCCTACAGTTGTTATGGAAATATAATAGACCAGAAACATCACAGCTGCGAAAATTGGAAGTGCTAGGACCCTGTTGGTAACTATTCTATCAATCTTATCTGAACTAGTAAGCTTTTCTTTATTCTTCTTTATATAAGATTCTTTAATAATTGAAGTAATATAATCATATCTTTCGTTAGCAATAATACTTTCAACGTCATCATCTATAGCTGATTCTAGCTTTTCTATATGTTTTGATAGGTCTGGAATCTTCTTAAGTTGTGAATTTATTTTTTCGTCTTTCTCCAGAAGTTTTATAGCGAAAAATCTTTTTTGATTCTCTGGGATTTCATTGTCCAATTCTGACTCGACGGCCTCTATTATGTTTTCAACTGTATCATTAAACTTGTGAACTATTCTTGTGCTCGCTTTACTATTAACAAGCTCTAAAGTTCTGTCAATTAATCTAGATATCCCATCTTCTTTGAGAGCTGATATTTCAACTATTAGGCAACCTAACTTTTCACTTAATTTTTCAATATGAATCTGATCTCCGTTTTTTCTCACTAGATCCATCATGTTAACTGCAATGATTACAGGTATACCAAGCTCTATAAGCTGAGTAGAAAGGTATAGATTTCTTTCTAAATTACTACCATCTACAATATTTATTATGGCATCTGGCCTTTCATTAATTAGATAATTTCTGGCCACCACTTCCTCTAGGGTATAAGGTGATAAGGAATAAATACCTGGCAAGTCTATAATAGTTACATTTTTATGTCCCTTTAGCCTACCTTCCTTTTTTTCCACTGTTACCCCTGGCCAGTTTCCAACAAACTGGTTAGAACCAGTTAAAACATTAAACAAAGTTGTTTTACCACTATTAGGATTTCCCGCCAACCCAATCTTCACTGACATATTAAAACTCCTATCCTATTATTAATATTATTCCACTTCTATCATCTCAGCATCAGCTTTTCTTAAGGATAATTCATATCCCCTAACTGTTACTTCTAAAGGATCTCCTAAGGGGGCAACCTTTCTAACAAAAACTTCTGTTCCTTTTGTTATTCCCATATCCATAATTCTTCTTTTTACAGGACCATCCCCCCTAAGCTTAACAACCTTAACAGTTTCTCCGCAATTAACTTCTTTTAAGCTTTTCATGTCATCACCTTTCCTTATATTTATATCATTATCTTCCTAGCCATTTCCTGTCCAATTGCCACTCTAGATTCTTTTACATTAACAATTATGTTCCCTGCTGTTTCGGAAACTACCGTAACAATACTTCCAGGTACAAAACCTAAATTCTCCAAGAATTTCTTTGTTTCTTCTTTTCCTCCAACTCTTTTAATAGAATTTATTTCACCTATTTTCGCCATGGTCAAAGGCATCATAAAAAATCACTTCTTTCTATGCGTTATTGATAACGATTATCATTCTCTTTACTTAAAGTATATTTTATTGTTAATATTTAGTCAAGGTTTTTATTGAGATTTATACTCAATTGCCATAATTAATGGCAGTTCATCTTGTTAAAATTTCCAAACAAAAAAGTATTACTAGTTCTTTAACCTAATAATACTTTTTACAATATTTCTTATAGCTCATGAAAACTTTATTCTGCTAATAAGCTTATCTATAAGAAATTCTTATTTAGTTATTCTTTAAATCTACTTTATAATTATCATCAATAAGTTTTCCGCTATAAAGTGTTTCTAACTCTTCATTTATCAACTTTTCTTTAAATTGTTCCATATCCATAAGAGGCTTTAAGCTAACATTTTTTATTAACTCAAGTATTAATTTTTTCTCCTTAACTTGTATTGGTACTGCAGTTACAATATATATTTTATTCTCTACACGTTCAATCTTAATTTTTATACTATATTCATTTCTAGACTTTATAGAAACACAATTTGTACAAGGATCATGTCTGCCAAAAAACTTATAACATTTAAGTTTATCCTCATCAAATTCAGCCCCTTTAAGTGCCAAAACTTCTTTTTTAATAGGATCTACAATCCGTACATATTCATAGTTTTCTTCAACAAGTTCTATCTTATTGATTAAATTATTAAACTGTTCCGAAACCTCGCAACCTAATACGGTCTTAACATACATACTAATTTTTACTTCTTCTACTATATACTTGTCCAACTCCTGACTTAACTCTACCAACTCTTCATAATCATAATTATCGGAAGCTATCATCATGTTTATTTTTTCACGTAGTTCTTCAATTTTAACCCTATTCATTTGATTTTTTCACCTATCTTTATCTTAATTAAAAGGCACCCCTCAGGGTGCCTATATAAATATATTAAGCTAAAATTAACCTAACATACTTTGGCAACCTGGCAATCATAGGAAATCTTTCCTTTAGACCCATGGCTTTGCGGCCTTATCTTTCAATAAGTGTGCTATTAAACTTGTATGATTGAATTAAAAACCTCATATTTAATTTACTTGTTTTTATTTATAATTTTAAACTTTACTCTATTATCTTTAACGCTAATATACTTTACTAACAATGAAATTTTATTGTCATCATTTAATAAAGTCCAGAAGTGATCTGCATTTTCTTCTATATCATTAGCTAGTTTTACAACAAATGGTTCTCCAACAAAGGATGGTATTGGATTGCCATCTGACTTGTATGTATGAATGCAATGACCATAACCCTTGGTAAATTTATCATAATTAAAATAGCTTCTTACACAAATATCTCCTTTGTTATCTATAGTTTTTAGTATAGATAAGCCATATGTGGCTTGTTCCTGGCTACAGCGGATAAAAGCAGAGATCCTAGGAGTGAAATTAGGAGCATCTGGTTCGAATTTTCTTGTATTTAAAGCATTTTCAAAGGATTTTCCCTCTTGAAGATAATTATAGATCGTGTCTGTTTGATCACCATTAGTAACAATATGGATACCCTTGATATCTTTTACTGGATAATAAATAATTAAGCTAGGATCTTCTAATTTAGCTGGGTCAAAAGCCTTGGTTTTAACGAAATTTCCTTCTAGCTCAAAAATTCTATTACGGCTATTTTCACTTCTACCCATTATCCAATATATTTGAACATAATTTTCTCCATCTGGAGTCATACCCACTACTATGCCTCTACCAGGGTATGAGTTTTCTCCTAAAGCTTTCTCATTATTTAGTGCCATATTCTCTAAATTCATTTCTACCAACCTTTCACATATAACATTTACTTAACCTATTACTTATATTATCGTTAGTTAAAGACTTTTTTATAAAAACAATAATATCTTCAACCATATTATAACCAATCTAATGGATTATGCCAATAACTAAGCCTTTTATAGCGCCTTTGAAACCGGGATACTTTTTGCTAGATATAAACTCTTTTGAAATGTTATTGACTTTTATCATAAAAACACCCCCTAAGTAGATATAGTTTAAAATATATAAATAAATAGCAGAAAACTCCATAAAAACTATGGAGTTATAATTAAGCATATTCCAATATCATAGTAATTAGTAAT
>FZPS01000044.1_pt24 | contig 150923 bp, 145 predicted proteins | sample 1817821 | NCBI WGS metagenome assembly FZPS01 (sample SAMEA104158645, study PRJEB21678) | metagenome | place: Germany | collected 2015-04-21 | reverse complement strand
TGCAGCGCGTCATGCGCTGGGTTAATTATGGAGGTGAGATGTGTTGCTTAACAATCTCAAAGCCCGCCTAGCAGTCGTTGTCCTGCTGCTTGTGGCCTTTGCCCTGACTGGCTGTTTTGGGCCAAAGAGTTTCACCGTTACAGTGAAAATCGATCCGGCCCTGGAGGGTGTGGAGATACGTGAAGGTTCAAGGACCGGTCCGCTCCGGAGAACGACCAATGCAGAGGGACTGGTGGAAATCAAGGGCGTGAAGGTACGGTGCTTGTTCCGGTGAAAGAGGGCTACGCCTTCGATCCTGTGAAAGCGAAAGTGACCAAAACTGGAACCATTGACTTTAAGGCCATCCAGGGTGAACGGAAGATTGAGGCGGTTCAGGAACTAGATGGAATCTCGGTTTTCGTTGATCAATACACCTTTGAGGAACTCTTAGCCCTTTTGCCTGCCACGGTAACGGTCACCCTGGATGACGGAGGCGAAGCTCAGCTAACGGTGGAATGGCAGCAGGGAGAATACGACCGCAGTAAGAGTGGGAAGTACACCCTCAAGGGTGAATTGCAGCTGGAACCGGGCCTGATCAACCCGGACGGGTTGGAGGCAGAGATCGAGGTGCTAGTCCGCAATGCGGAAGAGGTAGCTGAGGAGCTCCTGGACACCCTGGAGAAGGAGATGCCAGGACCCGACCACTACAGCGAGATCGAAGGGTACGATCTTATGTTCGTCCTGGCCGAAATGGCCATAGATATGGTGGAGGATCCTGTGAAACAGTACCAGTTCCAGCAGCGTTTGACCAATCGGAAAGACAAATACGATCAGACCCTGCAGGATTATGTTGATGCTGTGGCTTCGGCTGCTCAGCGAGACGAGCTGCTCAAGGCTCTGCAGGCTTTCTGGGATACCGACAAAGATCTCATCGAGGTGTATGAGTGGCTTGTTGAGAGCAAAGAAGTCAGCGATGTCCACAAGATCCAGAGCAACGTCATCGAAAAGGCCTGGGAGATCCACAGGGACTGGGCCGTTACCAAGGAAATCATTGACGCTGCCCTGGAGGGAGAGCCGGAAGACTTCGGGTCAGTGTTGGCCAAGCACCGCGCCTATTTCCAGCATGTGAATCTGGATGGTGTAGCGTCTGAGGCGACGGTTGTCCTGTACTGGTGGCTCATCAGCCAAGTAGCTAGCCCAGGCGGCTACCTGACCATCGCCGATCTGCAGGCTGTCATAGACGCTGTGAACATGTTAGCGTTCTACCAGTTTGCCCAGGAAGCCTTCAGTTTCGATACTGATCGGGAAACCTGGGAGATGGCCAGCGAACAGCTGGAATACTTGTTGGACGAGAATGAAAAGCAGGTTGGCAGGGTGCTCTTAGCTGAGATGGAGCTGCGCCTTCGGGTCTACGAGGCCGAAACAGCAGGAGACTTGTATACTGCGCTCCTGGGCGTACAGATCAACTACGTACACGTTCCCTTGCTGGAAGAATACCTCAGTTACCTGGGTGGTGTGGAGACGGTTCAGGCAGCAAGCAACGCTGACGTGCCATGGCTCGGGCAGACCAAGGAGGATTTTCTGCAGGTAACCATGGCCGAATTCGAAGATTGGGCCAGGGTGGCCCTGGAGTTTCACCGCCAGCAGATTCAAGAGCTGATCAACAAGGTGAACGAGGGCAATGCCGATGACCTTCTACAGGCTATTAACGAAATTACCCAGGATACTCCGGAAAAGAACGTGCTGGCGCTTTTGGAAAAGCTTGATGCCACAACCCCCATTGTGGTGGATGGGGAAGACGTGGACTTCAATCTCCGCGATGGGGCATTGGATTTCCAGCGGGATCGGATGAAGTTTTACGTAGAAGCTTTGGCTGGGAGCGAAGTTCAGACCATCGAAGATGTGAAGGGGGCCATTTCTTCCGGGAACGATCTGTTCTTTAGTCAGTTCGACACGTTTGTCGTTGAGGCTCCTGGAGACGCCAAAGTGGGCCAGCCCTTGGAGTTTCTACTCAAAGCGTTGGACAAAAGGGGCAATCCCTGCGGCGATCTGGATGATTTCTACCTGGAGCTGGGCGTGTTGATCGATGCCGACCACTGGGACGATTACCCCGAAGTTGAGTCGCTAGACAGCGGTGTCTGGAAGGTCACTGCTGACATCGTATACAGCGAGATCACGGAGAATGTAGTGGCCAAGCTAAGCGTCCGTGTTGACGGCGGGGGTGTTTGGCCCATCTACGAAGGAACGTTGGTCACCGATCCGTTCCTAGTGGATGCAGATGCAGAACACCTCTTGGTGACAACCGATGCAGTTGAGTATCAGTCAGGAGACACGATTTCCGTAACGGTTACGCTGCAGTACGAAGCTGACGGGAAGTCCAGGAAAGTGCACACCTTCAACGGGTTGAGGCGCGGTCAGGTTCTGATCACCGATGGCAGTGACGCCGGATATGCGGAGTTCTACAACCGTGAGTTTGAGTTCGTGAATGGAGTTGCCACGGTTCTCGTGACTGCCCGCGAGGCAAACAAAGACGAGCTCACGGTTCAGGTTCTCCTGCCGGATGTGTCCGCTCAGCCCAGCGCTGCGGAAAGGCCGATCAAGATCAAACCAGGAGATCCTGCCTGGCTTGAGGCCAGCTGGGTGAAAGTCGCCGCGGGCCATGATATTGAGCTCCTGCTGCAAGATGCCTGGAGGCAGACCCTAGACTTCACGGCAGATAGGGTCAAGGTGGAGATCCGGGTGTATCCCGCAGAAAGGACGGGACTGACAAGTCTCAGCCTTGCCGTGCCCGATCGCGAAGGCATGGCCTTTGTGGATTTCACCGACGGGGTGGGCGTAGTCAAGTTCGCGGGCTCGCCTTTGGCGGAGGAACTGAAGAACCTCGTGGAATCCGGCGAGAAACTCGCGCTTGTGGTTGGCTTGAGCGAACTGGACTTCTGGGCCGAGCTGCCCTATCCCGTTGAGGATTGATGGACAGGGAGGTTCTGGCAGACCTCGCGGGGAAACCCGCGGGGTTCTGCCTTACCTAGGGACAAAACCATAAGGGGAGATGAAGAGGGAGACGTTGGCGATTTAACCGGTGCCGTTCTTGAACGGCTGAATATAGCTGCGGCGCCCAGTGCGCCGGAAAAAGTTCACGGAGGTGACAGGTGTTGTTTAGGTGTTCGAGAAGCCGCGTTGCCGTGGCTGCGTTAATGCTGGTTGTGTTTCTCCTATCCGGCTGCTTGGGGCAGAAGACCTTCACCGTTACCGTCGAGATAACTCCAGCTCTGGCCGGAGTGAACATTCACGAGAATTCCGAAACCGGTACGCTCAAAGCGATTACCGATGAAGCAGGGATGGCGGAAATCAAGAACGTCAAGTCAGGCACCATCCTTGTTCCGGTGAGAGAGGGCTATTCGTTTAAACCCAAAAATGCAAAAGTGACCAAAGCTGGCACCATCGAGTTTGCTGCCCAGGAAACCGACCCTGGTGATCCGGTGCAGAAGGCCCACGAACTGGTCGACGAGTGGAGGAAGCCCAACCACCGGAACGCTACGGGGACCTTGTGGTGATCAGGGAGCTGATCACGGATGCTAGGGAAGCGGTGCAGAAACTTGACGATCCGATGCTGCGCTATGAGTTGAGGGCGAGAATCGATAAGAAAGAGGCAGCCATCGAAGAGACCCTGAGTAGCTACGTCAGCGCGGTGCAGGAAGCCGTAGAGCAGGACAAAGGGCAGCTGTTAGCCAGCCTTAAGGCATTCTGGGCTGCGGAGGACGGTCTCCTGGAGACGTACTGGCGCATGGTGCAGCCAGAGAACCAGGAGCGGCTGGAAGTTGATCTGATTGATGTGGACGCCATCCGGCAGACTGTGATTGAGAGAGCCCCTCAGTTGGAGCGGGAGTTGGAAATCTCGGATGCTCTTTTTATGGCGGCGGGAGCCGGCTTGGATTATTTTCGGGACGAGTTGATCAAGTATCGCAGCCATTTCCAACGCGTGAATCTGGAGCATGATCGGAAAGACCTAGTGATCGACCGATACCAGCTTTATGTCCGGGAAATGCCGCCGCTCACCATAGAGCAGGTTCAGTTGTCAATTGATGTAGCGAACATCTTCTGCGCGTTCGCCGCTACCGCTGAGGCAGCGTCAACTATGGACAGGGAAGACTGGCAGTGGGCCGTCGAGGTAGCGGAATACCTAATTGAGGAGATGAAGGAGCCATTCCAAACGATCCTCAATATAATGGACCTCCTGCTCAAGGTATTTGAGGCTAAGACCCCCGACGAGCTGCTGGTTGCCCTGCAAGCGATAGAAACAGAATACCTCCATGGGGAGTTGGGGGAGGACTACTGCGAAGCCATCGGCAAGCTCGACGCTCCGCCTTTCCAGACGGACTACGAAATACCCCAGGAGGCCAACGATCTCATCGAGACTCTTAACGATCTCATCGATATTATTGCGGAGACTCTGGACAAAACCCGAGCCGCGATCCAAGGCGCTGTGGACAAGGTTAACGAGGAGAACGTGCGGGCTGTCCTCTCCAGGATTGGTGAGGAGATCGATGAGAAATCCCATGACGACCTGGTGCTGGGGCTCCTGCAGATGCTGGATCGGGCCACGCCGATTGCGGTGCAGAAGGGAGAAGACCGGGTTGAGGTGGACTTTGACCTGGAAGACCAGGAACTGGAATTCGATCCTGCCTTGGTGAACCTGTACAAACGTGAACTGGCCGGCTTTACCTTAGGCGATCAGTTTACGTCGGAAGCCGTGGCAGACGTGCGGCACAGGCTCAAGGGCGTCTACAATCAGTTCGAATCCTTAACAGTAGAAGTGAAAGAGGCCATGGTGCGCAGCCAGGGGGGCATCGAGCTGGTGGTCAAGGCCTTCGATAAGAAGGGTCGTCCCTTCCTCGGCTTTGACGGTAAGGAGCTCGACGATGCGCAGGTGTTCTTCCATCTTCCAGAGGGAGATTGGGCCGAGGCCGAGGCTACCCCAGTGGGCCAAGTCGCTGGCGGTACTGCCGAGTTTGTCGTCAAGGCTGATCACAACCCCATCTACACCATCACCGAGGTGTCTGCGGCGCTGATCGCCTTTACTGCGGATGGCGTGCGTTTGGATGTCAGGAGCGGTCCCTTTACCGTAGATGCCGAGCCAACGCATTACTCTGTTGATGTTTGCCAGAAGCCAGATGATGATGGCAAGATCGGCTTTAAGGCCGGTGAACGGGTGCCGATCCTGATCGAGTTGTTCTATGAGTATACGGATAGTGAGGGCAACCGTGAATATGACTGGGCAGGCAACTTCTCTGGCCGACTCAGCGCCACACTGAAGATCGGAAAGGACGACGTGTTCAATCCCGATCTTGAGTTTGCGCTTGGGATGAGTGGACTGGACCAGGAGGTGATCATCGCCTCCGAAGAGGCCCAGGAGGTTGAGCTGTACTTCCTGGACAAGGATTTGGAGCTGTGCGACAGCTTCCCCGAAATCCACGTGGTCCCCGACGACGCCGATCACCTGGCCGTTAAGTGGGCTGAAGATCAGCCTGGCTATGTCCAGCTCACCGTGGAGGATCGTTTTGGGAACACGGTAACCAGCATGAACGGCCTCAAGCGTATCTCGTTCCTGCCAGATCTGGCCGTTCGTGGAGAAGACCAGCTTATGGCTGCGTTGGCTATTCGTCCGGATACAAGTCCGCCTGATCGGAAAGGCGATGCCTGGGTAACCTTTACAGCTGGCAAGGGCACTGTTCAACTGGTGGACTCGCCCTTTGACAAGGCCTTGGAGCCCAGGAAGTATGAACTGTACATCCTGCTGGAGGACTGGGAGAACGATGTCTACGTATCCGGCGTACTCGACTACGAGAAGAAGTAAGGCGCGGTTTGCCGTGCTGTGAGTTGATTTGGGTTCAGAAGGCCTCGCGGTTCGGCCCGCGGGGCTTTCCCCATGGGGCATCCTTTTTGTTAACGAACGGTAATTCCTTTGAAAAAAAGAGAAGGGGTTTGGCCCGGTGATGGAGAAAAAATCCATAGCAAAGGGGAGGAGTTTCAGCTAAAACAGCAGCCTGTCCAAGGGCCTTCCAGGAGGTGCGGTAGAATGAAGAGGACCATTGAGCTCCGGCCGTATGTGGTCGCCATTGTCCTGATTGCGCTTGTCTTTTCTGCTCTGAATTATTTCTTGGTCAACTACGTGCGCACCCTCTTCCTGGGCAGGCTGGAGGAGGAGAGCCTCAACTACGCCAGCATCTACTCCCACAGCCTGGTAAAGAGCAGGGAAGCGTATAGTGCCATCAATGAGCTCTTGGAGGACAGGCTGATCACCGCCACCGCGACCACAGCCCTCTTTTCCGACCAGATGGACGATGCGGCCCTCCAGGCCCTGGCCAACTCTTTATCCGTGGATGAAATCTACCTTTACAATCCCCAAGGCGTCATTGAGTACTCGACTACTCCCGCCTACCTGGGTTGGGCGGCCGAGCCGGGTCATCCCGTACATAATTTCATGATCAGCGGTGCCCATTCCTTGGTAGAAGACATCCGCCGCGACAGCGAATCCGACCGCTACTACAAGTACGCCTATGTGCGCCTCGATGATGGACGCTTTGTCCAGTTGGGCATTGATGCCGATCTCGTTCAGGGCTTTCTGTCCTCCTTTGAGCTGCAGAGGATTGTGGGCGAAATTGGCAGTTTTCATCTGGTGGACCACGTCTGCTTTTTGGGTCCGGATTTCACTGTTTTAGCCAGCAGCACCCCGGATCATGTAGGCCTTCACTTGGACGATACCGATTTGAGGGAAGCGGTGCTGGCCGGGCGCAGCTACTCCCAAATTAACAGGGAGAATGGCGAAGAAACCTATGACATCTACGTCCCTGTTCAACTCGATGGAGAGTTCGTGGGCACTTTGGTTGTGGGCAAGTCCACCGACTCCACGCTGGCCGTGATGCGTACCACGACCCTGCTGGTCTTTGCCGGGACCAGCTTCGTCTGTCTCATCTTCATCTACACCATGTTTGCTAACTTTAGGCATAATCAGCAGCTGGTCAGCTTGGCCTACCATGACAGCTTAACCGGTCTGCCCAACAAGGTGTACCTGGAGGAGGTTTTGACTGAATGGCTCTGGGGTGAACGTTCGGAGAATGGTGCATTTCTGCTGGTGCACTGCCGCAACCTCAGCGAAGTTAACTCTGTCTACGGTTTCGATGCGGGGGACCGCCTCATGGCCCATGTTTCCGAGAGACTGTCTACCCTGGTTGAGGGCGGCAGACGTCTCTTCCGCTTTTCCGGCAACCGCTTTGCCTTCCTGGTCCAGGGCTACAGCGGCAGGGAAGAGCTGATCGAACTGGCGGAACATATCCGGGCTGGTGTTGAAGAAGGCCCAGATCCCATCGGGCACCACTTGGAAGTAGGCACAGGCATAGTGGAGCTCAGCGACTCCCACACGGATCCTGTGGATGTGCTCACCCAGGCTGCCGTGGCGGTGCAGCATTTGGAAAACACACCAAGCGCGCCCAGTTATGCCTTCTTCGATGTGGAGATGGGAGCCAGGCTGCGCCGGGAGGAAATCATTGCCCAGGAACTGCGCCGTTTCGTGGGCAATCCCGGTTTGGGCACCGTCTACCTGCACTACCAGCCCAAGGTGGCCGTGTCCTCCTTGGAGGTGGTGGGATTTGAGGCCCTATCCCGTATGAACTCTCCCTCCCTGGGTATGGTCTCGCCAGCGGAGTTCATTCCCATCGCTGAGCGCCATGGTCTCATCGTTCCCCTTGGCTATTGGGTCCTGGAAAGCGCCTGCGACTTCATCCGGCGGCTCAATCACTGTGGCCATGGGGATCTGCACGTTGGCGTGAACATCTCCGTCCTCCAGCTGGTGCAGGAAGATTTCAGCCAGAGGGTAGGCGAGATATTGAGAGATGCGGGCATTGAGCCCAGGAGTCTGCAGCTGGAGATCACCGAGTCGGTGCTGATTGAGGATTTCGCCGGGGTGGAAGCTAAGCTCCTGCCCCTGCGGGATCTGGGGGTGAGCATTGCCCTGGACGACTTTGGGACGGGCTACTCCGCCCTTTCCCGCATCGAGGAGCTGCCCATCGACTGCATCAAGATCGATAAGCGCTTCATCGACAACATCCTGGTTAAGGACAAGCACCGCTTGGTGATTAAGGACCTGATTTCCATGTGCCACAAGTTGGGATTGAAGGTAGTGGCGGAGGGAGTGGAAGAGGAGGTTCAACTCCGTTACCTAGCGGAGAGCGGCTGCGATGTGATGCAGGGCTATCTCTACAGCAAACCCCTTGTGGAGGAGGAAGCCCTGGCTAAACTGGCATCATAGTAAAGACCACCGCCGAGGCGGTGGTCTTTACTTGGGAAGCGTATCGATTGACTGCTATTGAATTACGGCTAAGATGATGAAGTTGAGGATAAACAGCACGGTGGACACGGCCAGAATGGGGTGAATACTCTTGGCTTCGCCCTTCACGATTTTAACCAGTGTGTAGAAGATGAACCCACCGGCAATGCCGTAGGAAATGCTGTAGCACAGGGCCATGAACACGCCGGCGAAAAAGGCAGGCACAGCTTCCACGAAATCGGTCCAGTTAACTTCCTTGAAGGAAGCCAGCATCATGATACCGACGATGATCAGGGCCGGTGCCGTCGCAGCTGACGGAATGGCGCTGATGGCCGGAGCAAAGAAGGCGCTGAGGAAGAAGAGTGCGGCAACAACCACGCTGGTTAAGCCTGTCCTGCCGCCTGCTCCGATGCCCGCAGCACTTTCCACGTAAGTGGTGGTGTTGGAAGTACCGAAGATGGCGCCGATGGATGTGGCAGTGGCGTCGGCAAAAAGGGCCCGGTCCATCTTCGATTTAAAGCCGGAACTGGTTTCCAGGGCCTTCATATCTTCAGCGGAGAAGATACCAGCGCGCCTGCCCGTGCCGATAAACGTGCCGATGGTGTCAAAGGTGTCAGAAAGGCTGAACGCGAAGATGGTCATGAGCACCAGGGGCAGCTTGCTCAAGTCGCTGAACAAGGAGAGCATACCGGGATTGCCGAAGGCAGCTCCAAAGGTGGTGCCCAGCTGAGAAAAGGCTTCGGATAGACTTACGGTGTCTCCCACCTGGGTTACTCCAAAGGGAATGCCCAGCAGGGTGGTGATGATGATGCCGATGAAGATGGCGCCCTTCACATTGCGAACTAGCAAAATCACTGTGACGGCCAGTCCGAACAGGGTGAGCAGTACAGAAGCGTTATTCAGGGGCACGAGTTCCGGAACACCAGCTCCAAAGCCGATCAGTCCTGCGTTCTGTAGGCCGATGTAGGCGATGAAGATTCCGATGCCGCCGCCGATGGCGTTCTGCAGACTTTCCGGGATGCACTTGATGATCAGCTTGCGGATGTTGGTCACCGTAATCAGGATGTTGATTATGCCGCAGATGAACACCATGGCCAAAGCTTCCTGCCAGGTAAACCCGAGGCTGAACACGACGGTGAAGGTGAAGAAAGCATTGAGACCCATGCCGGGAGCTTGGGCGTAGGGGACGTTGGCAAACAGCCCCATAACCAGAGTGCCAATGATGGATGCCGCGATGGTTGCCAGGAAGACCGCGCCCCAGGGCATTCCCGTGGCTGACAGGATGTCAGGGTTAACCATGACGATGTAGGCCATGGCAAAGAACGTGGTCAATCCCGCCAGAATTTCAGTGCGAACATTAGTGCCGTTTTCCTTCAGCTTGAAAAAACTCTCCATTGTTCTCTCATTCCTCCGCCTCTAGATTAGATTTGCCTCTATCTGATGGGGCAAGCATTTTACCCCAAACAGCCTTGGAAAAATAAAAAAACTCATCGAGTGATCGACAAGCTGCAGGAAACGTCAATAATGGCTTGCGGGAAGCCCTTACTGACCATGCGCTTATAAGTCACTCATAGCGTAGGCGATATAGGTCGCCACGTAGAAACTCCTGCACCAAATTTGCAGGCTTATATGAGCTATGTCCTTTGTTTACATTTAAAATACCACAGGACTTGTCCCCTGTAAAGGGTCATCTGCCCCTAGGGCTGAAAACCCTCACCGGCTTGACCTGCCCCGAGCGGAGAGGAAGAGGGGACCTGGGCGGAGAATAAGGAAGGAAACGCCATGGAGGGGGATGGCCATGAAATTTGGGTTCTTTGATGATGCGCACCGGGAGTACGTGATCACCACTCCGTTCACTCCCTACCCGTGGATCAACTACCTCGGTTCCCAGGACTTCTTCAGCCTCATTTCCCACACAGGGGGCGGTTACTCCTTCTACCGGGACGCCAGGCTCCGGCGCTTAACCCGCTATCGGTACAATAACGTACCCTTGGATGAGGGCGGGCGCTGCTTCTACGTTAAAGACGGCGAAGATGTGTGGTCGCCCAGCTTTCGGCCCATGAAAAAGGAACTTTCTTTCTATCAGTGCCGTCACGGCCTGGGTTACACCAAAATCACCGGGGCCAGGGGAGGCCTTAGGGTCGATCAGCTCTTTTTCGTGCCCGTGGACTTCAATGGAGAAGTGATGCAGCTCAGTCTGACCAACGAGAGCGAACGGGCAAAGTCCCTGTCCCTCTTTTCCTTTTTGGAGTTCTGCCTCTGGGATGCCCATGACGATCAGACCAACTTCCAGCGCAACTTGAGCACCGGCGAAGTGGAGGTACAGGGTTCTGTCATCTACCACAAGACGGAGTACCGGGAGCGCCGCAACCATTTTGCCTTCTTTTCCGTGAACGCGGAACTGGCGGGCTTCGACACGGATCGGGATAGCTTTTTGGGTATGTATAACGGCCTGCACGAACCCCAGGTGGTGCTGGCGGGGCGGTCCGCGAATTCCCTGGCCAGCGGCTGGTCGCCCGTGGCTTCCCACCACCTCCAGCTGGAGCTGGGGCCTGGAGAAAGCAAAACCTTCATCTTCATCTTGGGCTATGTGGAGAATCCCAAAGAGGAGAAGTGGGCGGCTCCGGGTGTGATCAACAAGGTCAGGGCTGAGGAGATGATCGCCCGCTTTGCCCAGCCGGAACAGGTGGAACAGGCTTTAGCTGAGCTCCAGGCTTACTGGGATGCCCTCTTGGGCAAATACCAGCTGGCCAGCGGTGATGAGAAGCTCGATCGCATGGTGAACATCTGGAATCCGTATCAGTGTATGGTTACCTTCAACCTCTCTCGCAGCGCTTCCTACTTTGAGTCGGGCATCGGGCGGGGGATGGGCTTCCGCGACTCCAACCAGGACCTGCTGGGCTTTGTCCACCAGGTGCCGGAACGGGCTAGGCAGAGGATTTTAGATATAGCCTCTACGCAGTTCCCGGACGGGAGCGCCTACCACCAGTACCAGCCCTTAACTAAGCGGGGAAACCACGATATCGGCTCCGGCTTCAACGATGATCCCCTCTGGCTGATCGTGGGCACCGCCGCCTATATCAAAGAAACAGGTGATTTTTCCATCCTTGATGAAGAGGTGCCCTTCGACAGCGATCCGGACAACACGGCTAGTTTGTTTGAGCACCTCAAGTGCTCCTTTTACCATGTGGTGAATAACTTAGGACCCCATGGGCTGCCCCTGATCGGCAGGGCGGATTGGAATGACTGCCTCAACTTGAACTGCTTTTCAGAAGAACCGGGCGAGTCCTTCCAGACCACCGGTCCTTCGGAGGGGCCCGTGGCGGAATCAGTATTCATCGCCGGGCTGTTCGTTTATGCGGCTAAAGACTTCATTGAGCTCTGCCGCCGGCGGGGATTGGAGTCAGAGGCGGAGGCCGCGGAAAAGCACAGGGATCAGATGATCCAGGCAGTGCTGGAGCACGGCTGGGATGGTGAGTGGTTCCTCAGAGCTTACGATGCCTTTGGGGAGAAAGTGGGAAGCAGCACATGCTCCGAAGGACAAATCTTCATAGAGCCCCAGGGTTTCTGCGTTATGGCGGGCATTGGCGTGGAGGATGGACGGGCCCAGGCGGCCTTGGACTCCGTGCAGCGCCTTTTGGAGACGAAGCATGGGATTGTGCTCCAGACTCCCGCCTATTCCCAGTACTACCTGAATCTGGGGGAGATTTCTTCTTACCCTCCTGGTTATAAAGAAAACGCGGGTATCTTCTGCCACAACAACCCCTGGGTAATGATTGCCGAAACGGTTCTGGGCCGGGGACACCGCGCCTTTGAACTCTATAAGAAGATCTGCCCCGCTTACCGAGAGGAGATCTCGGATCTGCACCGCCTGGAACCCTACGTATACGCACAGATGATTGCCGGGCGTGATGCCGTCAATTTTGGCCAGGCGAAAAACTCCTGGCTCACCGGAACCGCGGCCTGGAACTACGCGGCCATCTCCCAGGCCATCTTGGGGATCAAACCGGACTTCGACGGCCTGCGCATCGACCCCTGCATCCCTCCGGAGTGGGACGGTTACCAGATCCGGCGGGAGTTTAGGGGAAGTGTTTACTACATCACCATCCGCAACCCCGAGCATGTGAGCAGGGGCGTGGCCAAAGTCATCCTGGACGGAACGGAAATAGCGGGCAGCCTCCTGCCTCCATTGCCTGGAGGGGAACATGAGGTGGAAGTGGTGCTGGGAAGTGGCGCGGCATGGTAAAGTTCATCCATGCCGCGGACATTCACCTGGACAGCCCCCTGCGGGGGCTGGAACGGTATGAGGGGGCTCCCGACCTGGCGCGCAGCGCCACCAGGCAGGCCCTGGAGAAGCTGGTCCAGCTAGCCTTGGAACAGGCGGTGGATTTTGTGCTCCTGGTTGGGGATCTGTACGACGGTGATTGGCGGGACTACAACACAGGCCTGTTCTTTCGGCGTCAGATGACCCGGCTGCAGGAAGCTGGTATTCCCGTGTTTATGGTGCGGGGCAACCACGATGCGGCAAGCCAGATCGCCCTCAGGCTTTCCCTCCCCGACAACGTACGGGAGTTTTCCCATGAGCAGCCGGAAACAGTCATCTTAGAGAACTTGGGCGTGGCCCTGCACGGACAGGGTTATGCCCAGCGCGCTGTAACGGAGAATCTGGCCCGCAGCTACCCTCCGCCCGTGTCGGGTTTTGTCAACATTGGACTGCTGCATACCGCCCTGGAGGGCAGGGAAGGACATGAGCCCTATGCTCCCTGCACCGTGGACGAGCTGGTTAACAAGGGCTACGACTATTGGGCGCTGGGGCATGTGCATCAACGGGAGATCGTGCAGAAGGAGCCCTGGATCGTCTATCCCGGTGTTATTCAAGGCAGGCATGTGCGGGAGGCGGGCCGGAAGGGCTGCACTCTCGTTGCCTTGGACCACGGGCGGGTTGTGAGCGTTGAGCACCGCGACGTGGATGTGCTGCGCTGGTGCCGGTGCCAGATTGACTGCGCCCCGGCCGCGAGTCTGGAAGGGCTTTTGGATTTGGTGCGGGCTGAGGTGCGCCGGGAGCTGGAACGGGCTCCGGGGCGCCCCTTGGCCCTCCGTTTTCAGCTGGTTGGTAAAACTGCGTTGGATCCAGTCCTGCGCCGCGGTCCGGACCGCGTTGAGGCTGAAATCAGGGCCGCGGTTCAAGAACAGCTCGGTGATTTGGGCTGGGTGGAGAAGGTGCAGCTGCAAACATCGAGCCCCAGGAAACAGGCTGTGCAGGAGCACCTGCCAGCGGGCTTTTTGCAGAGTTTTTTCGATGCTTTGGAGCATGATCCTGAGCTTGTGGAGGCCGTGCAGGAGTGCTTTCAGGAGCTGAAGGCTAAGGTGCCGGGTGAGCTGTTCACGGAGTACACTGAGCTGAACTTGGAGGACCCGGGGGCTTTCCGGGGGCTGCTTAGGGAGGCCCAAAGCCTAGCTGAACTGGCGCTCAGCCTAAAGGAGGAGCCGGACTATGAGGATTGACTACCTGCGCTTGCCGGCTTTCGGCGTGTTTACCGACGAAACCATCCGCTTCCCCCAAGATCGGGGGCTGCACATCATCTACGGACGAAATGAGGCGGGGAAAAGCACCCTGCTGCGCGCCGTTTCTGACGCTTTGTTCGGCATTCCCCGTGACTCCGGTGCGGATTTCCAACATAAAGCCAGCAATCTGAGAATTGAGGCCGGGCTGACCATGGCCGACGGAACACAGCTTGCCTTCCGGCGCCGTTATGCCCTGAGGAAAAGCGTGCTGGACCTGGATGACCAGCCCCTGGACGACGAGTTTCTCAGGGACTGCACTTGCGGATTGACTCGCTCCGAGTTTGAAAACATGTTTGGCCTGGACCATCTGCGCCTGCGGCAGGGGGGCAGAGAGCTCTTGGAAGCAGGCGGAAGCCTGGGGGAAAGCCTTCTCGCAGCAGCTGCAGGTCTGCCGGAGCTGAGAGAGCGCCTGGAAAAGCTGCAAAGCGAGGCGGACGCCCTGTTCAGGCCAACTGCAACCAAGCGTAAGGTGAACAGCCTGGCCCGAGAGTTCCGGGAGCACAAACGCGCGGTGGGCCAGGCGGTCCTGTCGCCTGGGAAGTTTCAGCAGTTGGAAGAAGAGTTCCTGGCACAGCAGGCACAGCTGCAGAACCTGGAAGAGCAGCTGGCCGCGGCGGAGCAGCGCCAGCAGAAGCTCAAACGCATTCAGCGCACTAGGCCTCTCCTCGCGGAGCGGCGGGCCGTCCTGGCTGAGCTGGAAGGCTTAGGGGATCTGCCGCCCTTGGCCCCGGACAGTCAGGAACGCTTCAACACACACAGCGCGGCCCTGGGCCAAGCCCAGGATGAGCGCCGTATCGCCGAGGGCCGTGTTCGGCGCCTGGAAGAAGAAATCGACGGTTTGCTGGTTTCCCAAGCAGTGGTTGACCAAGAGGAGGCCATAAATCAGCTGCAGCAGGATTTGAGTCTGTACCGGGAGACGGTGAAGCAGCTACCCAGCCTTGAGGAACAAGTGGAGTCCCTCCAGCAGGGAGCTTGGAGCAAGCTCAAGGATCTGCATCCCCAGGCTCAAGATCTTGAAGACGCAGAGCGCTATCGCTTTCCAGTCCACCTGCGAGAAACCCTCGGCGAGCTAGCCGACCGCTTGGCCGAGCTGGAAACGGAGTTGGATAAGGCAGCCGAGGCCCGGGCAGGCCGCACCGAAGATGTGGAGACCACACGCCGAGCCCTGCAGGAGTTCGGTTCTTTAGCAGACATAACCATCCTCCAAACGTTGGTTGGGGAGATCAACAAGGCGGGGGATCTGGAAGCGGCCCTCGCGGAGCAGCAAAGGCGCGCAGAGGGTCTGCGGGCCTCACTGGATCTGGAGCTGCAGAGACTGCCCCTCTGGACGGGAACTGTGGAGGAACTGGCAGCCGCGGAGCTGCCCCTGCCGGCAACCGTCGCGGCCTACGAGGAGGAAGGCCGGGAGCTTGCCCAAGAGAGGCGGGATGCAGCTAAAGCAAAGGCAGAACTTGAGGAGCGCCTGGCTGCCCTGGAGCGAGAACTGGCGGGACTAACCGCAGAGGGTGCCATGCCCTCCTGGGAGGAAGTCCTTTTAACCAGGCAGCACCGGGATCGGGGCTGGCAGCTGGTGCGTAGGGCTTGGCTGGACAATGAGCTAGATCCAGGGGAATCAGCTGCCTTTGCCGGTGATCGGCCCCTGGCTGAGGCCTATGAGGAAAGCGTTGCCGCGGCGGATCAGGCCGCGGATGACCTCTGGGCTGCATCCGACAAGGCGGCGCGGCGCACCGCCCTGGACGAACAGCGGCAAGCCGTCCAGGAGGAGCTTAAGGCCAGCGAGCAACAGCTGGCCGCCGTGGCGGAGCGGGAACAGGCCTTTAGGGAGCGCTGGCTGGGACTCTGGAGCCACCTGGGTCTTGAACCGTTGAGCCCCAAGGAGATGGGGCAGTGGCTGACCCTCAGCGGGACGCTGGTGGCCCAATTCCAGGCTTGCTGCCAGGCGGAGCGGGAGGTTTTGCATCTGGAGGAGAAGATCGCAGCCTTCTCCCAAAGATTGCAGGACGCCCTGGCTGAACTGGGCGCTAAAGGCCAAGGAACCCTTTCCCAACTGCTGGCCCACGCCGAAGGTTTCTGCCGGGAAGTGCTGGAACGTAAGGGTGAGTATAACGGTCTGCAGCGGCAACTGCGGGATCAAGAAGCCGAGGCGGCCAGGGCCGGGCGCCGGGTGGATGAGCTCCTGGCGGAACAGGCAGAGTGGCGCCAGCGCTGGGAGGAGCTCCTCCAGGAAGTGGGTCTGCCAAGCAGCACCACTGTGCAGGCGGCTTTGAAGTTCCTGGCCGCGGCGGAAGAGCTCGTGGATCGAGTGGACAAGCTGGCAGAAGCCAATGGTAAAAAGAGGCGGCAGGAAAGCTTCTTGACCGCATTCCGCCGCCAGGCCCAGAACACTGCCAGGCAGGTGGGGCTGGAGGAAGATGCACAAGATGCCGCAGCCCTGGTGGAGAGGCTGGTGCGATTGAGCAGGGAAACTGCCGCGATTGTGGCTGCCCGCGGCGAAAAGGAAAGCCAGCTGGAGCGTGAGTTAGAGCTCCTTGTCCAACTTGACCTGAAAATTCGCCAAGCCCAGGATGCCCTTAATGAGCTCATGGACGAGGTTCGCGTTGATACCCGCCAGGAGCTGGAAAGAGTGCTCAGCCGCCAGGCGCGGGCGATGGAACTGCGCGAACGCCTGGAGAACCTGGAGCAGCAGCTCCTGCGCAGCGGCGATGGCTTGTCCCTTAAGGAGCTGGCAGAAGAAGGGGAAGGCGTGGACGTTGACGCCATCCCCCATGAGCTGGATAACCTTGCGGAAGCCATTCTGCGCTGGCGGCAGGAAAAGGACTCCCTCCACGAAAGCTTTGGGGTACTGAAAAAGGATTATGAGAAGATGGTGGAGGGCGGTGCCGCTGCGGCAGCCCAAGCCGCCGAGGAGGCCCAAGAGACTCTAGCCCGCTTGGCCAAGGCCGCGGAGCGGTATCTCCAGGTGCGCACGGCAGCTCTCATCTTGCAGCGCGCCATGGAGCGCTACCAGGAAGAGTACCAGAGCCCCGTGCTCCAACGGGCTGGCAGCATTTTCGCCCAGCTCACGGCCGAAAGCTTCCACGATCTGGCGGTGGACTACGACGAGCAGGGAAACCCGGTGATTAAAGGCCTGCGCGGACAGGAGCTGGTGGGCGTGGAGGGCATGAGCGATGGAACCCAGGACCAGCTCTACCTGGCTTTACGCTTAGCCAGCATAGAGGGCTTCCTAGACCAAGGGGAAGTGCTGCCCTTCATCGCCGATGACCTCTTGGTCAACTTCGACGACTTCCGGGCCGGAGCAGCCTTGCAGGTCCTCGCTGAGCTGTCCCGGCGGACCCAGGTGATCCTCTTTACCCATCATCTCACCCTGGTCCAACTGGCCCAGAGAACTCTTCCGCCAGAGCTGCTTTCCGTCCACTACCTGGGGGAAGTACCTGCCGTGGAGGAGCTAGAGGCCCTGCAGTTAGCTTGAATTGAGCAGGAACACGCTAACGGGGAAGGATGAATGGGGTTTATGTGGAAGTGATCTGAGAGGTTTCGTTGTACCGTTGGTTGAGAGGAGTAAGTTGCATGGCGGGGAAGATTCTGATTGTGGGGGAATGCCTGATTGGCCAGGAGGCGCGGGGCACCCTGGGCGGGTTTGATGCCGTAGTTTGCAGCACGCCGCAGGATGCTGCGGCCAAGATCAAGGACGAGTCCGATATTTATCTCATTGTGATCTGCCGAGAGCAGGGTGATGCCGACGGATACGACCTGGCCAGGCAGCTGGAAAAGTTAAATGAAGATCTGCGCATCCCCATCGTGGTGGTCAGCGATCAGGAGGGTTTCCTCCAAGCGCTCACCAGCGCCCATCCCCACCATGCTGCGCTGCTGGATGCCATCTTTAACCAAAGCACACTGGGGATTGCCGTGGGTCTGTCTTCTGAACCGAGCGAGCCTTCGGGTAATCTCTATCCCATCATCAATGATACCTTCTTGCGGATCACAGGCCGTTCCCGCAGAGAGTTGGTGGAGCTGGGCTGGGAACAAGTGCTCCATCCCCAGGATGCAGCTCAGGACCGGGTGCAGCGCCGCCTGCTGGAAAAGGGTATCATCTCCGGATACAGCCTGGAGCAGCGCCTCCTGCGGCCGGATGGATCCCAGGTTTGGGTGGAACTCACCGCGGCCCCCTTTGACCAGCCGGGGAAAGGGAGCCGCAAGACAATATACATGATCAAGGATATCTCTGACCGCAAGGCAATCGAGGAGCGCCTTTCTGAGAGCGAGCGCAGCAAGGCGGTGCTGCTCAAGAACCTGCCGGGCATGGCTTACCGCTGCTTGCTTGACCGGGCCTGGACCATGCAGTTTGTGTCCGAGGGCTGCGAGCCACTAACCGGCTATCCCGCGGAAAGCCTCCTGTACAACAGGGATATTTCCTTCAACGAACTGATCGCCCCGGAGTACAGGGAGGTGCTCTGGGAGAAGTGGCAGGAAGTGCTCTCCGAGCAGCGTTCTTTCGAGTTCGAATACGAGATCACCACCGCCAGCGGTGAGCGCAAATGGGTTTTGGAAATGGGGCAGGGCGTCTTCAACGACCGTGGTGAGGTGGATGCTTTAGAGGGCATTATCATCGATATTACTGAACGCAAGCACAGCGAGCTCCAGCTCAAGCAGATCAGCGAGCTGGACCTCCTCACAGGCCTGCCCAACCGCCGATCTCTCCGGGCGGTGATGACCGAGGATGCTTTGAGCGGAAAACATCCGAAGCGGGCCGTGGTCCTGCTCAACATGCGCAGGATGAACGCGATTAACGCCATTTACGGTTTTAACTTCTGCGAGTTTATGTTAAGACGCGTGGGCCAGCGCTTGGCCGCCCACTGTACGGACACCCGCAGTCTGTATGTGGCTGCTTACGGTCGCTTTGTCTTTTACATCCAGGAACCGTTAACCAGGGGCGAGCTCATTCAGTTTTGCGCCAGCCTGGTGGAAACCCTCCAGGGGGTGGACATAGTCAACACCTATGGGTGCGGCATCGGCATCCGCCAGATAGAGGGAGAAGCCGGTGACCCCGAGGATCTCATTCATGATGCCGGGATCAGCGCACAAAGGGCCGATCGCAGCCGCCCCTTTGCCTACCGCTTCTTCGATCAAGATATGGCGGCGGAGCTCGACCGCCTGAGTGAAATCGAGGAACTGCTCTTGCGAGTGGCCTACGGAGAAAGGGAAGAGGCCCTGTTTTTGGAGTACCAGCCCATCATTGACTCGGCCACCGGGCGTATCTACGCCTTTGAGGCCCTAGCCCGCTTGAACGGGGGTCCCCTGGGTGTCATACCTCCCGGCGAGTTTATTCCCATCGCCGAGGAGAATCAGCTCATCGTTCCCATCGGCAAGCGGATCACCCGCAGGGCCTGCGCTTTCCTGCGCAGACTAGAGGAACAGGGCTTCAGGGGCTACAGGATCTCCGTTAACGTTTCCGCTATCCAGTTGGCCCAGGAGGATTTTGTGGACGAGGTCTTCGGAGCGATCCGGGAAGCAGGCATCGAACCCGATCAGCTCTGCCTGGAGATTACCGAATCGGTCTTTGCTCAAAACTACGCCTCCCTCAATGAGAAGCTGGCGCTTTTGAAGCGTGCCGGCATCATAATCGCCATCGATGATTTCGGAACCGGCTATTCTTCGCTGGCCAGGGAGCAGGAACTGAGCGTGAACTGGCTGAAGATCCACAAGACCTTCATCGACCGCGTGTGTGTGGTGGGCGAAGAACAGGCCATCGCCGGCGATATTATCTCCATGGCCCACCGCTTGGGTCACGCGGTTGTGGCAGAAGGGGTGGAGCAGGAGGTTCAGAAGGAATACCTGATCAAGCGCAACTGCGATTATCTGCAGGGATTCCTCTTTTCCAGACCGGTGAACGAGGAAGCAGCCATATCCCTCTTGGAGCGCGGTGAGCATATGTAGGGTTGGCAGGAGTTCACTCCTCCATGCCGAAATCAGTGGGTGCGGCAGAAATGGCGCGCTCTTTTTCTGTATTGAAGGAGGGGTTGTGTGGAACTGATTAAGGAATTTGCCCTCACCTATCTGGGCAGGGCGGTACTGGGGGTTGCCATCTGGGTTATAGGCCGGAGGCTGATTACGCTGCTTCTAAACCTTCTAGACCGCCGAGTGGACAAGCTGAAGGTGGATGAATCCCTACAAACATTTCTCGCCACCCTGGCCAACATGGCGCTGCAGGTTTTACTGGTTCTGACGGTGGCAGCCACCTTTGGCATTGAGATAACCACCTTTGCTGCCATTGTGGGCGCCGCCTCCCTAGCGGTGGGCCTGGCCTTCCAAGGCAGTCTGGCCAACTTCGCCGGTGGTGTTTTGATCCTGCTGTTAAAACCCTTCAAAGTAGGGGATTATATTGAAGCTGCGGGTTATTCTGGAACGGTACGGGAAATTCAAGTTTTCCATACCATCCTGCAGACGCCCGATAACCAGAAGATCATCATCCCCAACTCCGATCTTTCTAATTGCAGTGCCATCAATTACTCGGCCTACGACACGCGCCGAGCCACCATCAAGGTGCCCATTTCCTTCAACTCCGACTTCAAACGGGCTAAAGAGGTGGTGCGGAGCCTAGCGGAGAACCATCCCTTAGTCCTGCAAGACCCCGCACCTGCGGTGGTCATGGGGGAACTGGGCGACCACGGACCCGTTATTTACGCACGGATCTGGGCGAAGCGTTCCGATTATTGGTCGATGTATTTCGATTTTCTGGAGCAGGTGAAGGACGCCTTGGAAGAGGCGGGCATCGAGATTCCCTATAACCAGTTGGACGTGCACATTAGATCCCAAGTCTAATCGTTGTCGTTGTCATCATCGCCGTTTACGTCCAAATCGATCTTGCGCTCAAAACCGTCCGTTAACTCATATTCCAGTTCAAACTCCTTAACGTCGGATTCATCGATCTCCAGGTGATCCAAAGCTGCCTGGATAATGCCAAGGGGCATGCCCTCTGCCAGGGGCGGAAGCGCTTCCACCAGCAGACGGATTTCTTCCACTGCATCATCGTCGCTCCTGCGCCTGCCCAAGCCCGTGCTGGAGGCCCTGCCCCGGCTGGAATAAGACATTTCGAGTTCTTCGCCCCCATGGAGTTCGATTTCCAGTTCCCAGCTGGAGATCATATCCAGGGAGTTTTCTGCCGCCGTCACTTGGGACTGGAGCAGTTCAGGTTGCGCTACCTGGCTGCGCAGCCCTTGTATAACCGCGGCTGCGGCCAGGATGACCAATACTAAGAGTGGGATATAGCGTTTGAACTTCATGTTTTACCCCTTCCTTCTGTTTAGCTATCAGTCTGCCCAAATTTGCACAGAATTCTAGGTAGCACCCAAGCAGGCCTCATAACATTTTTCTCATCACATGATCATAGTTGGAAAGGTGGGGTGATTGGTTGAACATACTCGTGGGTTATCTGAAGAACAACACCCAAGCGGTTGTTCCCATTGCCATAATTGTCTTAGTGCTTCATTTCACATTGGTACCCCTGAACGTCCCGGTGGTGCTGCGGTTTCTGGTGGGTGCAATTACTCTCATCGTTGGACTGTCCATCTTTTTCGTGGGCGTGGATATAGGCATCTCGCCTTTTGGAACCACCACCGGCTCTGCTCTAGTCAAGACCAATAAGCTGTGGCTGTTCCTCTTGGGAGGCGGCCTTTTGGGCTTCTTTGTTTCCATGGCGGAACCGGGGCTTGTGGTCTTGGTGAATCAAATCGAATATGTTACCGCGGGGGGGATTTCCGCCCGCATGCTTTTGGCGGTCATCCCAGCAGGTTTTGCCTTCATGATCGCCCTGGGCTTTGCCCGAGTATTCCTGCACTTGTCCATGCGCCTCTTTTTTGCCGTGGCCTATGGGTTGGTTTTGGTTCTGGCTTGGCTTACTTCCCGCAGTTCCCCTGAGTTTTTGGCCATCGCCTTCGACTCCTCCGGTTCCGTTACGGGGATTTTGGTGGTGCCGTTCATCATGGCGTTGGCGGTGGGCATTTCCCGCATGCGCAAGGACAGCAAGCAGGCGGAGGAGGACAGTTTTGGCCTCATTGGAGCTGGAGCGGTGGGCCCCATTTTGGCTGTGATGATCATGAACCTGGTTAAGCCTGTGCGGGAGTATCCCTTAATCACCTTGGAACCTGCCCAGGCAGAGCTGGGTGCGGTCATGGCCCCATTCTGGGGTGTCACGCCCGCGGCCGTCAGGGACAGTTTCATTGCCTTGCTGCCGCTGGCAGTATCCTTTCTCGTGCTGCAGCGGGTGCTCTTTAAGCTGGATGAGCGGCAGTTCCGGCGCATCTTGAAGGGTTTTCTCTATACCCTGCTGGGTACATTTCTGTTCTTTATGGGAGTGAACGGTGGTTTCATGGAGCTCGGCGGTGAGTTGGGCTTTCATCTAGCTTCCTTGGACAACAAGGTGTGGCTGCTGGCCATTTCGTTCATCTTAGGGTTTGTGACCATCGCCGCCGAGCCATCGGTCTACGTGCTCACCCGGCAGATCGAAGATGTGACCAGCGGTTATGTCAAGCGTACCGTGGTGGTGGCTGCACTAGCTCTGGGTGTGGGAACAGCCATTTTCCTTTCCTCCCTGCGCATTTTGGTGCCAGGGCTAACGCTGTGGCACATCCTGCTCCCCGGCTATGCCATCGCCCTGATTTTGGCCCGCTTTGTACCCAGTCTTTTCGTGGGCATGGGGTTTGATGCGGGCAGCGTGGCCACGGGCCCGCTTACCACCACCTTTATCCTGGCCTTTACCCAGGGTGCTGCCGGGGCCTTCGAGGGTGCGGATTTGCTCCGGGATGGTCTGGGCATGATCGCCCTAGTGGCCATGGCGGGCATAGTAACCATGCTTGCGTTGGGAGTTGTCTTTAGGGCCAAGTCAAGCTGACGAGGAGATGAGGCAGATGCGGCGAGTGGACGCAGAGCATAGGGAACATGAACTGCTGTGCGTAGTTGTAAACTACGGTCTGGGCAGCAGGGTGCTGAACATGGCCAAGAAAAACGGCATCAGCGGGGGCACCATTGCCCTCGGGCGGGGAACGGTGAGCGGGCGCCTGGCTGAACTTCTGGGCTTAACGGACACGCGCAAGGAGATCGTGTTCATGGTGGCAGACAGGCTCCTGGGCCGCAATGCCCTGAAGATGTTCGACGATGAACTGCAGCTGTACAAGCCCAGACACGGTATTGCCTTTACCATGCCCCTGGTGGCCTTTCTGGGCACAGGCAATTACGCATACGACTCCAAAACCCGTGAAGGAGGTGCCGGCAGCATGTACCGAGCCGTCTTTGTTGTGGTGGATAAGGGTAGGGGAGAAGAAGTGATGGATGTGGCCAGGGCCGCTGGTGCCAAGGGCGGCACCATAATCAATGCCCGTGGCTCCAGTGTGCATGAAACAAGGAAGTTCTTGAACCTGGAGATTGAACCCGAAAAGGAAATGGTGCTCATCCTGGCCCGCCAGGAGCTGGCGGACGCGATAGTGGTGGCGGTGCGCGATGAGCTGAAGATCCACGAACCGGGGAAGGGAATTATCTTTGTCCAGGAAGTGCATGAGGTCCATGGTGTGCTGGAGGATTAGTCATTCAGCGCTGTCAGCGGCGGTTCGGATACTGCCCTTCTTGTGCCTGCTCTTGGGCGTATCCTTCTCCGCCTGTTTGGCCGCGGAACCTGTGTACCGCGCGGAAGTAGTGCAGCGCTATCCCCACGATCCCGCTGCCTTTACTCAAGGCCTGTTCTTTTTGAACGGGTTGTTGTATGAGGGGACGGGGCTGTATGGTGAGTCGTCCCTGCGCCAGGTGCGCCTGGAAGACGGAGAAGTGCTCAAAATGGTGAATCTGGAGCCAGAGTTTTTCGGGGAAGGCTTGGCCGTCCTGGATGATAGGATCTACCAGCTCACTTGGCGGGAAGGTGTGGGTTTCATCTATGATTTGGAGAGTTTGGAGAAGGTTGGGGAGTTTGCCTACGAGGGCCAGGGGTGGGGTCTGACCACCGACGGCATCTATTTGATCATGAGTGACGGTTCCAGTGTGCTCCGCTACCTAGATCCCGACAGCTTGGAGCCCGTGCGCTGGCTGCCTGTGAGGGGGGAAGGTGGTGAGGTCCAACTTCTCAACGAGTTGGAGTATGTGGATGGGGAGATCTGGGCCAACATCTGGCTGAGCAGTGTGATCTGCCGCCTGGATCCGGCGACGGGCCGGGTATTGGGCTGGATCGACTTGCGCGATCTTGCCGCTTTGGAGCTGCAGGAAAACCCGGGGGCAGATGTGCTCAATGGCATTGCCTTCCATGGGGAAACAGGTAGGATCTTCGTCACTGGGAAGCTCTGGTCCAGTATCTACCAGATTCGCCTGCTGTCAAGTTCAGAGTAGCGGTGGACGGGCAGGAAAACTGAAGTAGGCTGGTGAATACGTGCAGCAGACAATCCGGCCGTAAGAAGGGATTTGATGATGGCGCCCAAGCCCCGCTGGAGAGGGGTGCTGGACAGGCACTCGCACAACACTGTCATTGGCACTTTAGTGCTGTTCATTTGCGCTGCCAGCGGTATTATCTTCTGGCTGTCCTTTCAGCATGTGGCCCAAATCTATCTCGCGGAAACGGAACGCACATTGGGCGAAATCCAAGGGGATTTTCTGCGGATCAGCGTGGAGAACGTGGTGCGGGAAATCGACCGTCTGAAGGAAGCGGAGGAGAAGCGCTGGCAGGAGATAATTGCTGATCGCCTCGAATTAGTTCAGCTGGGCTTAGAGCTTGACGAGGCTCGTTTCGCCCGCTATTTCCGAGCATTGATGGAGGCAGAGCCGGGTCTCACGGCGGTCCTTTGGAGGCAAGCCACAGGCGAAATCCTCTACGGGAACGAAGAACTGCTGGCAGCGGATTCTGCTTTGCCTGGTCTGCGCTTTTCTGAAGGACTGGTCAGCGGGGAATTGGGCGCGCTGTGGGGAGTAAGCAGAGCTTTCCTGGAGGAGCGCATCGAGGTTCAGGTGCGGGAAAGGCTGGCCGCTTTGGACCTGGGGAAGGGGATTTGGTTTACCATCGCGGAAACCCTGCCAGAAGTGCAGTTCCTGGATGCTTTGACCTTTTCTGCCTGGTATGAGGATCTGAACTGGCTGATTGCCATGGGTGTGCACCGCGGCGAGCTGGAGCGCTATGTTGCTCAGACCGCGGAGACGGGCGGACGCTTGGCAGTCTTGCTCTCGGTGCGGCTTGTACTGATCCTCGTCCTGGTGGTAATCGCCGCCGTAGCCCTGGTGCTCTTGGTGGAGCATCTCTTCTTCCGGCAACACACTACCCAGCTTGAGCTGCAGATCAACGAGGATCTGCTCACGGGGGCCAAGAGCCGCCGCTGCGGGGTGCAGGTCCTGAGCGAGGCCTTTGCCGCCTTTCAGGCCGGGAACTCCAGTCCCGAGATCTTCATGTTTGATGTGGACCGCTTGAAGGAGATCAACGACTGCTTCGGTCATTCCGCCGGCGACAAATTGCTGCAGGCTGTGGCGGGGGAAGTGCGCCGGGTTTTGGGCGGCGCGGGCGAGATTATCCGTTGGGGCGGTGATGAGTTCGTGGTGCTGGCCCCTGCCGGGGGGCAAGGGCAGAAGTTGGCTGATCGGATTGTGCAATCCATTTCTGCCTTGGAGTTTAGGTTTGATCAGGAAGCCGTCAGAGCAAGCATCTCCCTGGGGGCGGCTCGCTTTCAGAAAGGAGATGCCAGCTTCAGAGAGGCTCTGGAACGGGCAGATCAAAAGATGTATGAAATGAAGCGGTCGGGTAAAACCGAAGTCCATTAGACGGGGAGGATGGGGTATGTCCAGTTCGTTCTTTGACTTAGTTGCCCAGCGCTATTCCGTACGCACTTTTAGCCAAGAGCCGGTGGAGAAGGACAAGATCCTGCAGATCCTGGAGGCGGCCAGGCTCGCCCCCAGTGCCGTGAACTATCAGCCTTGGCGGTTCATCGTGGCCACTGACGAGGATCTCAAGGCGGAGATCTGTCAGGCCTACCGTGGTGAATGGCTGAGAAACGCGCCCGTGATCATCGTGGCCTGCGCAGATCACGAACAGTCCTGGAAGCGACGGGATGGCAAAGACCACTGCGATGTGGATATAGCCATTGCCGTAGATCACCTAATTCTGGCCGCGACGGAGTTGGGGCTGGGTACTTGCTGGGTGTGCGCCTTCGATGCGGAGCGGCTCCATGCCATCTTGGATCTTCCTGAGCACGTGGAGCCCATTGTGCTCATCCCCCTTGGTTACCCTGGGGAAGGGCCTGTTCCCATGAAAAAGCGCAAGGCCTTGGAGGAGATTGTCAGCTGGAATCGCTAGCAAAAAGGCTTAAGCCGGGCGTGGTCAATCTGCGCCCGGCTTTTTGATCAAGCGTCTTGTGTTTTTTCTCTTGCTTTCCTTTTTCTGCGCGCCCGTTCGCCGCTTGCTCCCTGCAGCTTGTTCGCTACTTCCAGCTCATAGAGCCCATAATCATAGTGGGTAAACATCCGATCCATCCTCCCCTGGAAGCTTCTACCCAGAGTTTACCCTCTATTTGGACAGGCGTAACCAGCCAGGGGGAGGTTTTACAACTGGTCTGAGGTCTGATTCTCGTTCCGCCTAGAGGAGCTGTTTGGCTGCGTCCAGTGCCGCCTCGTAGTCGGGATGGGATGCCACTTCCGGCACGTATTCTGCGTAGCGGATGATGTTGTCTCCGTCCAGGACCAGAACAGCCCTGGCCAACAGGCGCATTTCCTCGATGAGTACGCCGTAGGCCTCGCCGAAGGATACATCGAAGTGATCCGAGAGGGTAATGGCTTGGTCCAGACCGGCACTTCCGCACCAGCGCTTCTGGGCAAAGGGTAGATCCACGCTCACCGTGATGACCACTGCTCCATCCAGTTTGCTCATTTCCTCGTTAAAACGCCTGGTTTGGGCATCGCAGATCCCCGTGTCCAGGGAGGGGACGATGCTGATTAGTTTGATCTGCCTGCCGAAATCGTCCAACGTCTTCGGGTTGAAATCATTGTCCACCAGCCGAAAGCCCGGCGCTTTTTGGCCCACACTGAGCCTGGGCCCGCGCACCGTCAGTTCTGTACCATGCATGGTGACCTTTTGCTTTTCCATGTTTTGCCCTCCTTTGGGAAGTAAAACTTAGTTCTCCACTTAGGAATGGTTTTCCTGCTTGCAGAGAGAAAAATTTCCAGATCAGTCTCCAGACGGAGGAAAAGTCCCATCTAAGCCCCTGGCAGAAGGGAGTCGGAGCTGTTAGGATTGAGTTGAAATCGGAAAGGAAGTGAAGGGCATGTTCTTTTCTACGCTACGGGCTGTAGAGGAGTATCCCATTGGCGCAGAAGTCGAAAGCCTAGAACTGAGCGGGTTTAACGGTTCCATCACCTGGGAGCCCCTGGATGGAGGACCAGCCCGGGTGGTGGCCGAGAAGGAAGTGCGAGGCTTTGGTGAAGATAGTCTTAGGGCGTTCTTGGCGGAACTGAGAATCGAGGAACAGAGCAGCGCGCACCAGCTGGTGCTCCGGGCAGTGAGTCCCCAGCGGCCGTTTGGGGTGTTTGCTTCCCAAGTCCGCTTCGTCGTGTTCGCTCCAGGGGAGCAGATTAAACACTTGCGCGCCAAGACTTCTAACGGCGGAATTCGCCTGAGGGCACGCACCCAGGGTATTCTGCACTTAACAACGAAGAACGGCTCCATAACCCTGGCTGAAGCGGAGGGGCAGGTAAGCCTGAGGACTTCCAACGGCCGCATCGAGTTTGGCAAATTGGTCCTCACCGGCTCCAGTTCACTGCTCACCTCCAACGGGCGCATCGAGGGACAGCTGGAATTGTCCGGCGAAGGGGATCACCGCATCGCCACCAGTAACGGGCACATCAGCCTGCGCATGCCCCACGGCAGTCAAGGATCGATCCGGGCGGCCACTTCCAACGGCAAGGTGGAGGTGTTGGTGGGAGATACCAGAGCGACTGGACGTCGAGAGGTGGTTATCCACGGCGGGGAAGGCCCGCACTTGGAGATCACCACCTCCAACGGTTCCATTTCCGTCCTGGGTTACTAGAGCTTCCACTGGGCGGCCTGTTCCTCCACTTCGCTGCGGAGTTCAGGATCATCTTTCAGCTTGGGGTTGGCCCTGATGCTCAGGAGCAGCTCTTGGGCCTCTTCCTTCTTGCCGTTGTGTTCCAGGGCCCTGGCCAGCTGCAGCTGGAACTCCAGGTTGCCGGGCTCCAAGTCCACGGCCTGCTGGGCATTTTCCAAAGCCTGCTTTTTGTTGCCGATGCTCAAGGGAAAGCCAGGTGCCTGTTGGTAGAGTTGGCTGAGCACCCAGTAAGCAGGGGCGTAGTTCTCATCCAGTTCCAAGACCCGATCCAACGCCTCCTTCATGGGGCGGACCATGAACAGACTGCTCATAATGCCCCTGGTCTGGCCAATCCTGCCCATGAGGGCGGAGAGCCAGTAGTGGGCGTGGGGGGAATCTGGCACCACTTCCACGGCTCGATCGGCGTACTCTTTCCCCTTTTCGAACACTGCCAGTCTGCCTTCTTCGGTGCGGTCCCCAAGGTATAGATAAGCCTTGCTCGCCAGCCAGAGGGCTTCGCCGTCATCAGCCTGCTTGTCCAAATGCTCTTCCAGGAGTGCGATGGCATGTTCGATGCTGTCCACGTCCTTGCTCTCAATGAGGGCGTCGATCTGGGAGTAATTCATCGCCACCGCAGGCAGGGTCAGGAGTAGTACCAAAAGTGCCAGGATGGAGAATCCAACTGCGGGTTGCCTAAGCAAGTTCATCACCTCATTCGAAGAATTGACTTGTTACTTCCAGCTCCAGCCATATTTTCCTTCACACCGCTTGGCCGATCTGGTGCGAATTTCACCTACGGGCAGGATCTATGGGGTAGGGAGGCGAAGAGACAGAAATATTCATATTGCAGCTGAGGGGCGGTTGTGTGCGCAAACTACAAAACGTTGTCTTCGATCTAGGTAATGTACTCTTGATGTTCAACCCAGGAGAATACCTGGCCGGCCTCTTTGACGATGCGGAGCTGGCGGGCCGCCTGCAGAGAGCAGTGTTCTGCAGCCCTGAGTGGTACATGCTGGACCGCGGTGTGATCACCCAGGAAGAAGCGGTGTGGAGGCTGACTAGGCAGCATCCTGACCTGGCCTCCGGGATCACCCAGACCTTTGCCGACTGGTTCAGCATGCTCAAACCCATTTCCGCCAATGTTGAGGTGGTGCGCAGTCTGAAGAAGTCAGGCTATCCGCTCTATGTCCTCTCCAATTTCCATAAAGCGGCCTTCGAGTACGTGTACGGAAAATATGAGTGGTTTAACCTCTTCGACGGGTTGATCATCTCTTATCAGCATCAGACCCTCAAACCTGAACCCGCGATCTATCAGACCCTGCTTGCCGTCTATGCCCTGATTCCAGAAGATTGCGTGTTTATCGATGATTCCCTGGCTAATCTGGCTGCGGCCAGCGAATTTGGCATCAAGGGCATTCACTACCAAAGCACGGATCAGCTGAGGCTGGAGTTGAACTACATCTTAAAATAGCCGAACGGTCATTCCTGCCGCCTGCTGGGAACCCTTTCCTGCCAGGCGCCTTTATTATGCGCCTGTGACTTTGGTGTCAAAGTCTAGTTACCTTGGGAAAATGAACACAAACTCTATTGACGCCACGGGAACGCGCGGCTATAATAAGGCATGTACGTATTAAATGCACTTGATGAAGTGCAAATACACAAAGGAAAGAGGCAGGAATATGAAGAGAAGTCTTGTAGTACTAATCGCACTCTTGTCGGTTCTGGCTTTGGCCGGCTCCAGCTTCGCAGCGGAGCTTAAGATGGGTAAGGCTGACTGGGCTGCCCACGGAACCAGGTGCTTTGCAGTGGCAGTAGTGGCTCTCCAGGGCGACACCATCGTAGGCGCCTACATCGACGAGTACCAGATGCTGGGCAAGGCTGACACCATTGGGGTTCCCAACTCCGATAAGGATTTTGGCAACGCTTTTGCTAACCCCGATCAGTGGCTGGCCTCCAAGAAGGTAAACAGCGATTTCTACAGCGCTAACATGGCTAGGGCCGGTTCTACCGTGACCATTGCCGACAACTTCCGTGCACTGGAAGAGTTTGTGACTGGCATGACCGTCAGCGAGCTGGAAGCTCTGTTGAATTCCGCCGAGCCGGCAGAGTTCGTGGACATGGTCACCGGCGCAACCTTGGTTGACAACTACGGTTACTTGTCCGCTTTCTTGGCAGCTGCCAAGGATGCCTTGGGCAACTAGACCACATTAATCCGCACTGATCAAATACGACTCCCCCTGTGCTTCAGCGCAGGGGGAGTTTTTTGGAGCTAGATCTTTCAGAACTCCGCCGCCTGCCGGCGGAGTTTGCCTTCGATTCTGTTCAGGCGGTGTTCTAAGGCGGGGACCAGGGGCGATCTCTCCGCCCAGGCGAGGGCCAGGGCCCGTTTGGTGATCTGCCTGGCCGCCTGTAGATCCTTGGCCCTGTGTTCGTAGTACTTGGCCAGCTCTTCCGCACTGCTAAGGTCAGATGCAGAGAGGGAGAGGATCTCCTTCCAGAGTACCGCCGCCTTTCCGTGTTGGCCAGTCCGTTTCAGCAGCGCGGCCTGCTGCCTGAGGATGCGCAGGTAAAGCTCATCTTCGCGAGCTAACTCAGAAGCTCTATGCAGGTAGTCTAAGGCCAAGGAGGGGGCTCGGTTCTGCAGGGCCAACCTGGCCAGGGCTTCCGCTTCATAGGGGCAGTGGCACTGACTAGGCTCCAGTTCCAGCACTGTCTGGATCCTAAAGAGCAGCGATGCCATGGACACGATGTCTAAAAAGTTGTGCTCCACAATGTCTTGAAGCAGGCGTCCCTGGCCTGTGTGCAGGAAGTCAAAGTAGCGCTGGGGTATCTCGTAGCCGGGGATATCGCCGCTCCTTTGTACACCCAGCAGGTGTTCTTCCAGGCTGTTGAGGCTGCAGCTGGAAAGCTTGTACTTCCACAACCTGCGGGACATGGGCAGCAGATCGTAGTGGACCTTGCCGCTGGCACCTTGGAAACCCAGACGGGCCAGGGCGAACCTGGTCTGGAGCAGGGGCAGGTCGAATGTCCGTCCGTTGAAGGAGATAACGGCGTCTTTCGCTCCCAGTTCCTGATCCACCACATGGAGCAGGGCCAGCTCTTCGTTGTAATCCCGCATGAGTACCTGCTTGACCACGAAGCTGTCAGGGGTAAAATACCCCAAACCCACTAAGAAGGCGTAGGTTCCTGTGCCGCCAGCCAGGCCTGTGGTTTCTGTATCGAGAAACAGGGCTCTTTCCAAATTGAGGCGATCCCCCCCACCCGGCGCGAACCTGGCCAGATGGGTGTACGCACTTTTGTACACTTCCGAGAGCGGCCAGTTGCCGTGGCGGTGTGCTAGAGGAAGTTGCTTAGTCACTAGATAACAGGGCCCTAGGGGCGTTTCCACCTCCGTACCGCCTAGAAGGGGGTCGAGATCCACTGACTTTTTGGGGGCGGGTACGGCACTACTTGCCTGGGGCAGAAGCTGGCGCAGCCTGCTGGTCAGGTCCATTGCCCAATGCCCCCTTCAAGAGCCATAAAGTGTGTTCTTTACTGTTTACCCCAACCTCTTCAGCCGGGCCCACGCAGGATGGACAGCCGGAGGCACAGGGGCAGCTTTTGATAATGGACATGGCGCGCCAGAGCAACCTGCCGTGGGCGGCAAACAGCTGCTCGCTGAAACCCACGCCCCCTGGGTACTTTTCATAGATGAAGACCGTGGGTTCGCCCGTAAACGGAGACTTTACCTGCGCCGCTACACCCAAATCGCTGGGCTCGCACATCAGCTCCAGGGAAGCGATATTGCCTAAAAGATGCGAGGCGCCTAGAAGTGCACTCTGCAGAGCTCCTTGATCCAGGTTGCCCGCAAAATCCTTGGGCACGCTGAACCAGTAGGCTGTGGTGTGCATCTCTTGTTCAGGCAGGGAAATCTGGCCCCAACCTATGTTTTCGTGGGTGTAGAACTTAATCTTCTTGTACATGTGGGTCTTGGCGGTAACCATGACCTCTCCCCAGCTGCGCCGCACGTGGGCCAGTTCCTCCTTGGCGGAGACGTCCAGTACTTTCAGCTCGACATCCAAGTTGGCATCGGTGTAGTAGTCCGTTTCCACTTCCCGCGCGTAGGCTTTTTGCCCTTCCCAATCCAGGTGATCGATGTGGTAGGTCCTGCTTTCGTGGATGTAGATGGCGCCTTCATGGATCAACATGGGGGCGCTGAAGCGGTCCACTTCTCCGATGACTTGCGTTCTGCCCTCAGTAGTGTCGATAATGGCGAAGTTCTCCGTGGAAGCGCTGCGCAGGGAGATGTGGGCTGCTGGGTAGTTCTCGCTCATCCAGTACCAGCGGCCTTCCACTTTGCGCAGGATCATGGCCTCCACTAGGTAATCCAGAATCTCCGTGGGATCCAACTCGCCGAACTTCTCTCCTTCCCGGAAGGGAAGTTCAAAGGCAGCGCATTTGAGATGGGAGACCAAAATGAACAGGTTATTGGGATTGATCCGCGCATATTCCACACCCCGTTCCATGAAGTAAGCGGGGTTTTGAATCATGAACTGGTTGAGGGGGCTGGAGGTGGCCACCAGCACTGCTAGGGAAGGCTCGTGGCTGCGCCCGGCCCGACCCAACTGCTGCCAGGTGCTGGCGATGGTGCCCGGGTAACCGGTGAGGACCGCGGCCTGCAGGGTGCCTATGTCAATGCCCAGCTCCAGGGCGTTGGTGCTCACCACGCCCAGCACTTTACCGTCCCGCAGATCCCGCTCGATCTGCCGGCGCTGTTTGGGCAAGTACCCTCCCCGGTAAGCCCGGATGGTCTCCTGCGGTTCCCCCAGCTTGTGGAAGGCTTTGCGCAGGTAAGTAACTAGCACTTCCGTATCCAGCCTACTTCTAGCAAAGACAATGGTGGGGATTTTTTGGGAGATGAACTCCCGGGCGATAGACTCAGCTTCCAAAAGAGAACTGCGCCTAATGCCCAGGGGCTTATTGACCACCGGCGGGTTGTAGAAGAAGATGTCCTTGCGTCCTCTGGGTGCACCGTTCTGGTCGATAACGGTCACAGGCCGACCCAGCAGCGTTTCACCATGCTCTTTGGGATTGGCGATGGTGGCGGAGGTGCAGATGTAAAGCGGATCAGCGCCGTAGAAACGGCAGATGCGGTCCAGTCTTCTGAGCACATTGGCCACATGGGAACCAAAAACACCGCGGTAGATGTGCAGCTCGTCAATGACCACGTATTTCAGGTTTTCAAACAGCCGCATCCATTTCGTGTGGTGGGGCAGGATGCCGGAGTGCAGCATATCTGGGTTGGTGACCACGATGCTGCCCGCGGCGCGAATGGCGATACGGGCATCGCCGGGCGTATCCCCATCGTATGTATAGGTTTTTACTCTGCCGCCCAGCTCGTCGCTCCAGGCCATGAGCTCCGCCACTTGATCCTGGGCCAGGGCTTTGGTGGGGAAGAGGTAGAGAGCTCTGGCCTCTTCATCCTCCAGAAGGGTTTGCAGCACAGGCAGGTTGTAGCAGAGGGTCTTGCCTGAGGCTGTGGGGGTGACCACCACCAGATCCTCCCCGCTCTGAACAGCCTTCAAGGCCGCGGCCTGATGTGAGTAGAGCTGCACAATGCCCCTGCTCAGCAGGAGAGCCCTTAACTCCGGATGGACAAACTCTGGGATAGGCTCAAAAACGCCTTCCTGAGCCTCAATGGTGTGCCGAAAGGTGATATTAGCCATGAAACGGGGGTTGCTTTCAAGTTTCTTGAGGGTTGCCTCGACGCTCAATGCCCACACCTACCCTTCTTTCTGCTTCCATCATAGCCGAACGGGCGTTTGCGTGTCAATCATCTCCTGCGGCAGAATGTTCTCCCGGCTCCTGGATAACCTATGCTCAAAGGAAAGGCGGGAGAGAGTTTGGACAGGTTTTACCGAGGATTCATCGCGGGCACCGCGGCAGCCATCCCCCTTAATGCGTGGAGCTTGTTTTCCTACTACAACCTCAAGTTGACCGACCGGCGGCTGCTGGACTGGGCGGGTATGCTTGTCTTTGGCAGCATGCCGAAAACGGCGCTCCAGGTGGCGCTGGCCCTTTTTATGCAACTCGTCTATTCCGGCTTTCGGGGGATTCTGTTTGCCTTCCTGGTGCCACACATAGGCAGTAGGGGTGTGGTGGGCAAGGCTGTGATCTTCAGCGTGATTCTCAGTTTTGCTGAGGAATTCATCGTGGTGCTGTTTAAGGTCCCTAATTTGGCGGAGACACCAGCAGATAGCGTAATCAGCACCCTGTTGGGAGCTGTTCTCTGGGGGGTGGTCTTAGCGGTCATTTTGCGCAGGCTGGAGCCGCGGGCCGGGGAAGGGCTAAGTTGACCGGGGGCTGAGAAGGGGTTATAATTGAACTAGCAGTAATTGGCAGAGGGGATGGATATGAAACGGCTTGCGCCTTTGTTGCTCTTGGTCTGCTTGCTGCCCTCGGGCTTGGCGGCTGCTTGGGAAGGCGAAGGTACCCTTTTAGACCTTTCTTCTCTACCGGAAGACTGGGAGGTAATCTGGGAGTACTGGGCTCCCGTCCGTGATCTAAATGCGTTCTCCGAGCGCTGGGGCGTGAACGCGGTGTGGTTGAGGGATTACTTCTTGGGCGGGCCTCCCGGCACCATTTGGGTTAAGCTGGCTGTCTTGGAAACAGAAGCAGAGGCCCAAGCCCTATATGATCTCTATCTAGACCTCCACACCCCAGACGAGGTGAGTATAAGGGGGCGCAGGGTGCTGGAAGTGGTAACCGAATACCCCGAGTTGATCCCGGTGGCCCGGGCCTCCCTCAAATTCCAGTGCGAACCCATGGAGATGGAGGACAAAAGTGCTGTACGGGATTATCTTGCCGCCTGGAGCTGGCCGGTTAAGAGCTGGGCTGATCTCACCGACCGCCTCGGGGCCGAGCTGGACCAGTACCGAGTTTTCCTTGTGGGGGAGAGCCACGGCTCAGCCTTCAATCAGCAGCTAGAATCGGCGCTGGTAGAGTTTTTTGTGCGTGAGGGCGGTGTGGGCAGTCTGCTCTTGGAGCTTCCCCCTAGCGTAGTGGGGTTTTTGCGCGAGTATGTGCAGACAGGGGACGAAGCCCTACTCCAGCTCGTCTTTTCCTCGGTCCAAGGGACATACTTTTGTACGCAGGACAACTACGCCCACTGGCAAAGGATGCGGGCCCTGTGGCAGTCTCTGCCTCAGGAGAAAAAGTTCAGGTTGATCGGCCTTGACGTGGAGCATCACTCCATTTTGGCTTTACGCTATTTGCAGTACTTGCTGGATAAAGTGGCAAGCAGCAGCTTGTCCCAAACTAAGCTGGCCCAGATCGGGGCGGTGCTGCGCGGCGAGCTCCGTGTTGCCAACACGGAAGTAGTGCCTTTTGTGTCTGGACTCCTCCAGGAGCTGGAAAGGGAGGTGGTCCAGGCGGAACTAGGTGAACTGGTGAACGAGTTCGAACTGGTTCTCACTAGTCTCCTGGCCTCGTTCCAGCTGACGACGCTGGGGGACTCCCAGGAGTGGAATGCCCAGAGAGACCGGGCCATGTACGAGAACTTCATGAAACAGGCGGTAAACGGCAGTGGGGAAAAGTTCTTCGGCCAATGGGGCCTCAACCATGTCTTCCAGAAAGAGCAGATGGGAGTAACCTGGTTAGCCACTGCCATAGATCAGACTGATGAGTTTTCAGGCCGTGTTTTCAGCATGGTCTTGGTCTATCACGACAGCTACTACTTGGAGAGGGAAACCAATCGCCCCCGCCACTTTGGCAATTATGCCTGGCGAGCCTATCTCCTCGCTGAGCTGGCAGCAGGGGAACCGCTGCTGGTTAAGCTCGATGGCGCTGGCTCGCCCTTTGACCAGGTTCTGGAATGGAAGCTCAGCGTAGTTGAGCCTACCCAGGGAGTAACCACCGACTATTTCCAGTACATCCTCTTCATCCCAGGAGCCAAGGCGTCCACGCCCTGGGCGGCGGCACCTTAAAAGCTGGGTAGTGATGTGCTCACCTCCCAGCCTTTAGGGTTCTTTTCCTCAGCGCCGCAGCCTTTGAAAGAAGCGTTCCAGCTCGGGAACGGCCTCCAAGAGCTGGTTAGCGAGCCGCTCAGTCACCTCTCTGTCTACTTCGATTTCACTTAGGGCTTGACTTAGGCGCGGCAGAGCTTCTACTACCTGCTCAAAGGACTCCCGCAGCTCTTCCCTCAGCTGGCTGAGCAGAGGCGCGACCAAGGGGTAACTGGTGAGGACAAAGGCGCAGATTTGCATGACTGCCTCCAAAGCGCTGGGTGATTCTGTCCTCTCTTCACTCGTCATTTCACGCTCCGCCTCCTTTTTGGGGAACTAAAGGTTACCGTTTTCTGGCCATGGGTCATATACATATAGCAGGGTGAGGAGGATGGGGTTTCCCCCATCCTCAGCAAAAAGCTAGGCCAAGAGGATCACGGCCAGAACCACGATGAGGATCAAGGCTACGAAGACGATGAAGGTCTCCTGATTGTCGTTCACGAAAGAGCACCCCCTCGGTGAGAGAATTGAGAAGTTGGCCTTCTTGCTCTTACACTATGACGCTTACGGGGGACGGCTATCATGCCCGGTTCCCGTTTTCAGCGAAGGGGGTGCCTTTTATGGTGCGAAGGATCGACAGGGCGCTCATGCTCAACGCGCTCCAGGAGATTCCCTACTACAGCGACCATTGGCGGGATCTTCCCCGGGAACTCCTCTTTTTTGATCCCCAAGGCATTGATTGGGAGCGGGGAACCATAAAGGGGCTGCAGCTGCGCAGGGGGGTGTGGCGCCGGGGTGAGTTTGCCTTCCCCCGTACCATCTACAATCGCTGTTTTCCAGAGCCTCGGGCGGTGTTAGCTAAGCTCAGCGAATACGTGGGCCAGGAAAGCATCTTCAACCTACGCACCCAGTTCGATAAGTGGGAGGTCCATGGGCTGCTTACTGCCACGGAGGCGGTGGATTATCTCCCCAAGACCTACCTCTTCGCTCCAGAGGAACTGCCGCGGCGCTTGACGGAGCACACAGCTGTGATCCTCAAACCAAGGCGGGGACACGGCGGAGCGGGAGTGTTCAAAGTGACGCTGGCGGGCCCGGAACTTGTGGTCGTAACGTCCCAGGTCTTTTCCTTACCCCTCTGGGGAGAAGCCCTATACCTGCCCCTGCTTGCACAGGCTGTTCCCGTAGGTGTTTACTTGGTTCAGGAATACATCGAGAGTCTGGAGCGGGGCGGCGTCAAGTTCGATGTGCGCATCGTGCTGCAGAAAAACGGGGAGGGGAGATGGGAGGTCAGCGGTGAATTGAGCCGGGTCGCCCCGGCCAGGAGCCTGCTCACCAACGGTTACCGCGCGGTTGTGCCGGCGCGGGAGGTGGTTTCCAGGGAGGTCCTGGACCAGCTGCACAACCTGGGTCAGCTCGTGGCAGAGGGTTTGGAGAGGGGAATACCGGGCCTGGGCGAGTTGGGGGTGGATTTCCTCCTGGACAGCCAGTGGAGGCCCTGGATTTTGGAGGTGAACGGGAAGCCGGACAAGGGCCTTTTCTGGAAGCTGGGTGATGACAAAATGCTCAAGCGGGTATATCTCACTCCCCTGCAGTATCAGCATCATCTGCTGCATTCAAAGACAAGTGCCCCAGGCTCTTTCTCCTAGGGCACCATCAGCGGGCTCCTATTTGTGTGCTTCCCCCTGCTTGAGCAGTTTTTCCAGCTCCGGGAAAAAGCGGAGCAGTTCCCGGACAAGTTCTTCCTTTTTACTTTGATCCATTTCGCTTAAGGTTTGCGTAATTTTGGGCACCGTTTCCTGTAGTGAGGCCCTGTTGTCCTGGGGCTGCCCGGTAAACTGATTGATCAGGGAAGTGATGGCCGGGTAGCTCATGGCCAGGGCAGGCAGCAGTTTGAGCAGGGCATCAAGGGAGGAGCTTCCCTCGCTTTCTTTCCGTTTCAATACTAACACCCCCGATTTTCGGCTAGAGGTTGGCGGCGATAATGACCAGGGCTACCAAGAACAAGATGAAGATGGCCGTGGTCGGGTCAATTCCGCAGCAGATGGGTCTGCCCATTTCATTCACTCCTTTGCTTGTTCTATCCCTCCGGGTCCGGCATGGTTCCCGTGAGCCGCTGGAACAAAGCGATCAGCTCCTGTGGATCCACTTCCTTGAAGAGAGAAGATAGGCGGCCCGCGGGCGATCCATCTCCGGACGACTTCAGGATCGAGGACAGCATAGGGATGGCTTCCAGAAGAGCCGGGAACATGTTGGACACGGGATCAACTGGGGTTCCCAAGCTTCTGCTGGTGGAAAACAGATTCCCCACTGTACACCCCCCTTTCTGGGATATAGTATTCAGGGAGGGGAAAACGGAATTGGCTTCGCCTTCCTATTTTGGATCAAAAAAGGTGCTGAACGGGGTGTTCAGCACCTAAGGGGTGTCGGTTCGGGCCTAAGCCTCGGTGTACCTTTGGGCCACGTTGTTCCAGTCAATGACGTTGAATATTGCCTTGAGATAGTCGGCGCGCATGTTCTTGTACTTGAGGTAATAGGCGTGCTCCCAGACATCGATGCCCAAAATGGGGGTTAGCTGGCCTCCATGTGTCATGAGGGGATTGTCCTGGTTGGGCGTACTGGTTACAACCAGTTTGCCGGAGGGGTCTTTGGAGAGCCAGGCCCAGCCCGAACCGAACACGGATGCGGCGGTTGAGGTCAGTTTCTGCACGAGCTCGTCGAAGCTGTTGAAGTCTGCCTTGATTTGCTCCGCCAGTTTACCCTGGGGAGGCTGGCCGCCTGCTGGGCTCAGGATGTCGAAGTAGAGGTTGTGGTTGTAATAGCCGCCACCGTTGTTGCGCACAGCGGTCCTCAGGGCGGCATCTTCAATGGTTGCCAGGTTGCTGAGGATCTCCTCAATGCTTTTGCCTGCAAGCTGTGGCAGCTTCTCCAGGGCGTTGTTCAAGTTATTCGTATACCCGGCATGGTGTTTGCCGTAGTGAGTTTGCATGGTCAGTTCGTCAATATGCGGTTCCAGGGAGGCAAAGTCGTAATTCAGTTTCACCTGTTCAAACATATTGTCCACTCCTTATTAATCCTTACTGAACTAGTAAGGATTGTTTTGTCTCCAGTGTAGCACATAATGGAAACAAGTGCAAGTGATTCTCATTATCATCCTAATCCTTTTGCACAAAAAAACGAGCCCCATTGGGCCCGCATCATTCTTCCTCCCGCAGCTCTTTGGTTTTACCCCAGATATCCTTACGCCTGTGCCTGTTTTTCTCTTCCAGTTCTTTGCGTCTCCCGGGGGACATTTCCTCGTGTTCCAGGGCATACTCCGCATCGCGCAGGCGGTCCTTGGTATGCCTGATCTGCTGCTTGAGGTTCTCTTTGCTCTTTTCTTGCTCGTCCAGTTTTTTCTGCATGGTTTCATCCCCTTTCCATTTTGCTGTTCTTAGCGTGGATGAACGGCGGCGGAGTTATGCTAGAACCAAGCGGTCAACCAGTATTTTTCGAAAATGGTTTTGGTCAGGTAAGCCAGGGTGTTCGGTGGGGAAAGGGTCATGGCAGGGGGGATAGCGTAGGCGCTCAGCGATACAAAGCATCCCCGCCTGAAGGCGGTGAGCATGGAAGCGCCTGCGGCTCCGCCTCGAAACTTGAAGCTCGGTTCTTTGCCGCTCAGCTTAAGGGCCAGGTTGCGTGCGGCTACTTCCGCTTGGTAGTGGGCAAAGAACCCCACCTTGGGCAGCCAATGTCCGGTGGAAGTCTGAATGCCCGTTACATCTCCCAAGGCATAGACAGCTTCCCAGGCCGTTTCCAGGCTGTGGGGATCAACCTCCAGCCAGCCCCCGGGCCCTGCCAGTGGGGAGCTGCGCAGACAAGGGGGCGCCTCGTGGCGGGGGATGGCTAGGATCAAGTCGGCAGTGAGTTCTCCGCGGTCCAGGAAAAGCTCGCCGGTTTTGGTAATTCTCGTTACGCTGTGCCCGGTGAGCAGCTTGATACCTGCTTGGGCCAGGAGCTCTGCCACCGCGGTACTGATCTTGGGCGGGGCGAAGCTGAAGGGCCGCTGCTCCGGGGTGATGAGGACAATCTCCACTTGTCGGCGCAGGCCCCGCCTGCGGAAATAGTCATGGAGGAGCAGTACGATTTCATAGGGAGCCACGGCACCGGTAAAGGGCAGATCCGCGATGAAGAGGGCGATGCGGCCCCCTGGAAAGCGGGCAAGTTTTGCACTGAGCTGCCCTGTTTCCTCCAGGCTGTAGGGGTTAAAGGCCCATTCTTTCTGTCCGGGGATTAGGCCCTCATTGCGCTCAGCGCCCAGGGCGATGAGCAGGGCGTCGTAGGGCAGTTTACCCGCTTTGGTCAGTACTGTCTTGCCCACTAGATCCAGGCCTTCCACTTCGGTTTGGATAAACTTAAGACCCCTGCTTTCCAGCCTGGAAAGCTCCCGGGTGAGCTGCCCAGGCTTGCGGCGCCCCACCAGCAACAGTGGCAGACTGGCAAAAAAGAGGTGGACCGGGCTGCGGTCCACCAAAGTCAAATGGTTTCCTGGAGGCAGAACGTCAGCCAGCACATTGGCGGCGGCCACTCCCGCCGTACCTCCTCCGAGAATGAGGATGGTTTTACCCAAAGTCAACTCTCCTTAGACTGCGTTTATCTTGGGTAGGATGTCCATTTCGCTGACTGTTATCCGTGCCGCCGGTAAATTAATCGTCAAGGTCTTTCGCCGGGTTCCACTCTTTCCACACGTTGCCCACCAGCTCGGGGCCTGGCTTTAAGGTGGTCTTGCCCGGTTTCCAGCCGGCTGGCGTCACTGCAGTGCCTTTGCTCTCCCTTACGAGCTGGAAGGCTTTGATCTGCCTGAGGGTTTCCGCCACGTTGCGTCCCACTGGCGGGGTCATCACTTCGAAGGCTTGGACTATGCCGTCAGGGTCAATGAGAAAGCGTCCGCGGGTTTCCGTTCCAGACTCCTCATCGTAAACCCCGTAGAGCCGACCGATGTTGCCATTCTGGTCGGACAGCATGGGGAAGGGGACATCCTTTCCGTCCAGCATCTTGCTCAGCTCGTGGTCGTTCCACATTTTGTGGGTGTAGACACTGTCCACGCTGACGGAAAAGACCTTTACTCCAAGTTCGGCAAACTCAGGGTATTTCTCAGCAACTGCTGAGACTTCAGTTGCTCAGACGAAGGTGAAATCACCTGGGTAAAAACAGAGCATCATCCAGTTGCCCTTGAACTCTTCCAGGTCCACCTCTACAAACTTGCCTTGATAAAATGCTGGTGCGCTGAACAGGGGCGCCGGTTTTCCAACTTGGATCATCTTCCTCTCCTCTCCCTTCTGAACCTCCTGAACTACTGCGGTCTCCGCCGCAGGCTTGGGCTGCCCTTTGGGACGCTGGCAGCCTGGGCCAAATTCCTTCATAATCCGAAGCCTCCTTTATAATGATATCGATTACTAAATTCTCTTTCGCAGACCAAATCCCTTCTTTTGCCATGGGTTTTTCTTTAGGCAGGGAATTGCTGGGGCGTGGAGAAAAAGGGAGAATATGTCATTCCACAAACTAAGGAGGGGCTTGTGAGTGAAGCTCAACTATCGCAGAACATTTTTCATCGGTTTGGCCTTCATGTCCATTTCCGCTTTCTGGCAGCTCTACGACAGTATTATTCCCCTGATCTTGAAAGACACTTTCCAAGTGGCGCACACGCAGTCAGGCATAATCATGGCACTGGATAACATCTTGGCCTTGTTTATGCTGCCCGTGTTTGGTGCCCTTTCGGACCGGGTCAACACGAAGATCGGCAAGCGCATGCCGTTCATCTTGGGAGGCACGGCTGTGGCCGTCCTGTCCATGGTCCTCATCCCCATGGCAGACAACGCGGTGAAGTTCCCCCTGTTCATGGGTGCGCTGCTGGTGGCGCTCGTGGCCATGAGCACCTACCGCTCACCCGCTGTGGCCCTCATGCCCGATGTGACCCCTAAGCCCCTTCGCTCTCAGGCCAACGGAATTATCAACCTCATGGGTGCGCTAGGCGCCATTTATTCCTTGGGTCTGATTTCAGCTCTCGTGCCCAAGGAGGGCAGGCCGAACTACCTGCCCATCTTTGCCTTCGTGGGGGCCCTCATGGCCCTTGCCGTTGTCATCCTGTTCCTCACCGTGAAGGAGAAGAAGGTGGCAGAGGAGATGCGGGCCTATGAAACCGGCGAGGAAGAGGAGGAGAAGCAGGGGGCGTCCGGGCCCATGGATCCTGCGGTGCGGCGCAGTTTTGCCCTGATTCTGGCGTCCATCTTTCTGTGGTTCTTTGCCTATAATGCCGTGACTACCGCCTTTTCCAAATATGCCCAGGACTATTTGGGCATCGCCGGCGGGGGGTTTGCCAACAGCTTGATGCTGGCCACGGTGGCGGCTGTGGTAGCCTTTATTCCCGCGGGACTCATAGCCGGGAAGATTGGCAGGAAACGGACGATTATGTCTGGGATTACCGTTTTGGGGCTTTGCTTCTTCATCGCCGCGTTTTTCAAGAGCTTTACTCCCCTCTTGAACGTACTGTTGGTTTTGATTGGTTTTGCCTGGGCGGCCATTAACGTTAACTCCTACCCCATGGTGGTGGAGATGGCGAAGGGAGCGGATATCGGCAAGTACACAGGCTATTACTACACCGCTTCCATGTCGGCCCAGATCCTCACGCCCATCCTCTCCGGTATGCTATTGGATCGCCTGGGGTATTGGACTTTGTTCCCCTACGCAACGGTCTTTTCGATTCTGGCCTTTCTCACCATGAGCCAGGTGCGGCACGGCGACAGCAAAGCCATAGCTGCCCGGAGCAAGCTTGAGCTTTTGGATGTGGACTGATGGGGAAATTTGCTTTTGCGAGCTAGATTAGGAAAGAGAGGTTGTTCGACTTGGAGGTTCGTGCTTTACAATTCAATGCACAAGTGCAGACAGATCTGCTCTGTTTAGTAACCGAGGATGAGCTGCAGGATTACGCTTGGCCCAGCCCAGCCGTGAAGCAGATCATGGAGGCCCAGAAGTTCTCTGGGAAGCCCGGTGAAACCTCTTCCTGCGTGTTCCTGCCGGATGGGGGCGATCAGCCCCGGAAGGTGGTGGCTGCAGGCTTAGGCAAGGAAGAGGAGCTCACCCTGGAGAAGGTGCGCCGAGCCGTGGGTGCAGGGCTGAAGGAAGCGGATAAGCTGAACATAGCGCTTCTGACAACCATGCCCTGGACCAATGAACGGCTCTCTGCCGGCGATGCGGCGCGGGCAGTGACCGAGGCTTATCTCCTTGCCGCCTACCGCTTCGATCGGTACCTGGCGGAAAAGAAGGCAAGTTCCGTGCGCTCCCTGCAGGTTGGCTACGGCCCTGAGCAGGAGGTGGAGGTGATTGCCGCGCTGAAGCTGGGGCAGTCCTTAGGGGAAGCCACTAACTTGGCCCGGGATCTGGTCAATGAGCCGGCCAATGTGATGACACCGGAAAGGCTGGCCCAGGAGGCTCAAGCCGCGGGAGAGAAATACGGGTTCGCCGTTGAGGTCCTAGAAGAGGAAGCAATTGAGGAGTTGGGTATGGAGGCCTATCTGGCCGTGGCCAAGGCCAGCGCCAACAGGCCCAGACTGATCATCATGCGGCATTTAGGCGATCCGGCCAATCCCGACCAAGTGCTGGGTCTGGTGGGCAAGGGCATGACCTTCGACAGCGGGGGCTTGTCTTTGAAACAGGCCAAGGGCATGGAGGCCATGAAGTTTGACATGGCGGGAGCGGCCGCGGTAATCGGAGCCATGAGCGCCCTAGCCAGGGAACAAGTACGCCTGAATGTGGTGGCGGTGGTGGCGGCTTGTGAGAACCTCATCTCCAGCAGGGGTTACCGGCCCGGAGATATTATAGGTTCCATGGCTGGCAAGACCATCCTGGTTGAATCCACCGATGCAGAAGGCCGCCTTACTTTGGCCGACGCCGTACACTATATAATCACTAAGGAAAACGCTTCTGTGGTGGTGGATGTGGCCACCCTCACCGGGGCCGTCATCGTGGCCTTGGGCAATCTCACCACCGGTGTGCTCACCAATGACGACAGCTTGTATCAGAGGCTGCAGCAGGCAGCGGAGAAGAGTGGAGAAAGGATCTGGCAGCTGCCTGGCTTTCCGGAATACAAGGAGCAGAACAAGACCCCCTACGCGGATCTGAGAAATGTGGGGGGAAGGGAAGCGGGAACCATCACCGCGGGCTTGTTTGTCGCCGAGTTTGTCCAGGATAGGCCGTGGCTGCACTTGGACATTGCCGGGACGGCCTTTTCCGAGAAGGACGGAGCTTACATGGTCCAAGGGGCCACCGGCGTCGGAGTGCGCCTGCTCTACCACTTCGCTGAGACGTATCTGTAAATGAAAACGGGAGGCCTGTTCTAATGGCAGGCCTCCCGTCTTTATGCGCCCAACTGAGCTTAATCCTGCTCTAGCTGATCCAGTGCGTATAAAGCGGCGCCGATCACTCCGCCGCGCCCTTCCAGGGGCGAAACGAGAATAGGTGTATCTTCCAGCTCAGTCATGGCGCTGGCGCGGAAACTGCGGCGGGTGGCTGCTTCCAAGAGAGGATACCACTGCATAATACCCCCGCCCAGCACGAAGATCTGGGGATTGAAGATGTTGGCCAGCGCGCCCAGGCCTCGGCCCAGGGCGGAGGCCATTCTTTCGATGACCGCCAAGGCGCCTTGATCGCCCGCAGCCGCCAGGCGGAACACTTCCGGTGAGGAGATCTCCCGCCCCAATTGGGTGCTGGCCATGTTGGCTACGGCCGTGCCTGAGGCATAGAGCTCCAGACAGCCGCGGTTGCCGCAGGGGCAGGGGGGACCTTCAGGCTCGATGCTGATATGACCCAGATGGCCGGCAATACCTTTAGCCCCATGCACCAGCTGACCGTTGGCGATAATGCCTCCCCCGATGCCGGTGCCCAGGGTGAGGGAGATGAAATCCGTATAAGTCCGGCCCGCTCCTATTTTCAGTTCAGCGTAGGCATGGATCTTACAGTCGTTGTCCACGAAGGCGGGCAGGCCCGTGGTATCTGCCAAAATGTCGCGCAGGGGTACGCCCACCCAGGGGGCTTCGGGGTAAAGCCCTGGCAGGTAAGCCCCGGTGGCGCGGTGGATCTGGCCTGCGGTTCCCACGCCCACCGCCTTGGCGCGATGGCGCTGAGCCCAGTCGTGTGCCCTATCAGCCAACGCCTGGAAAAAGGGCCTTCCTTCTGCCATCCGGGACGGCAGGTGTTCGCTTGCTAAGATGTTACCTGCTGAGTCTACGACTGCAATTCTCGTGTTTGTTGCTCCGATGTCTATACCTAAGACGTGTTGCTCCATTTCTACATCCTCATTTCTTCTCCAGATGAACGTTTTCAGTCTTGTTGCCTCCTGGCCCTTGCTTCAAATGGGCAGCAGGGAGGCGAGGCGCCCAGCCAGGCCCCTTTGCACATCGCGGTAGTCCTGCCAGGGTACGGGCTGGCTGAACAGGAACCCCTGGGCTTTGCCGCATCCCATGTGCTGCAGCAGCTCCAGCTGGTTCGGCCGCTCCACTCCTTCCGCCACCACCTCCATGGCCAAGTTCATACCCATGCCGATGATGGATCGGACCAGGCCAGCCATGCGATTGCTGCTGTCCACGTCGTCGATGAACTCCTTGTCGATCTTCAGACCCTGCATGGGATAACGGGCTAGGTAGTGCAGGGAAGAATAGGCGGTGCCAAAGTCATCAATGGCTATGTAAATGCCCATTTCACCCAAGGCTTGGAAGTTTTCCAGTACATCCGGGGTGGGCATGAGCATGGCCTCCTCGGTGATTTCCAGGCGCAGCATGTCCCGGGGCAGGTCGTAGTTGCTGAGGATGGCCCGCAGCTGGGTGGGGAAATGGGAGGAACGAAAATGGTTGGCCGAGATGTTCACGGACACCCACCCAGGATCAAAGCCGGCTTTCAGCCACTGTTCATGCTGGGCGCAAACCTGATCCAGCATGAACTCACCAATCTGTTCTAGTAAGCCACCCTGCTCGGCCGCGGGCAGGAATTGGCCGGGAGAGAGCAGGCCGCGGGTGGGGTGATTCCAGCGGATCAAGGCTTCCTTGCCTGCCACGGTCTGGGTTTTCAGGTCGATGACAGGCTGGTAGTAAACAGTGAACTGTCCTTGTTCTAAACCAGTGCGGATTTCCGATTGAAACCGCATGCGTTCCACCAGGGCGTGGTGAACGCTGGGATTGTACAGTTTCAGAGCTTCGTCGCCGCTGTGCTCAGCCTCGTAAAGAGCGGCCTGGGCCTGCTGATAGAACAGATCTGCGCTGAGACCCTGTTCCACGCTGATGCTGATCCCTCCGCACAGCCGAACGGCCATGTCACTCTCGTCATAGGGGAGGGGCTGGGCCAGAAGCTGATCCAATTTGTCGATGACCTGGAGCACAGAAATGGTGTTGGAGGGGATAATCAGCCCGAATTCACCTTCGGAAAGGCGGCCAATGATCAAATCGTGTGCACTGATTTCCTGGAGCTTGCTGGCCAGATGGATGAGCAGCCGATCCAGCACTCCGCGATGGAGGAAGGTTTTGATCTCCGCCATATCCCGAATGGAAACGAGGGCCAGGATTATGGTCTCGTCAGTGGTCAAAGCGCTTTCTAGGCTGTTCATAAAATGCTCTCGATTGGGTAATCCCGTGACGGGATCATAGAAGGTCATGGTGCCGATGGTTTCCATCATGCGGTTGAAGGACTCTCCGGTTTCCCCAATTTCATCATTGGTCCTTACTTCGGCCCGCACCGTGAGGTCGCCTTCGGCACCCCGGCGGAAGACGCTGTTTAACTCCACGATGGGCCGGGATATGGTGGAGGCGAACCAGGAGCCCAGCCAGAACGCCAGGGCGAAGGCAACGATGCCCGCCAGGGACAAGAGTAGGATCAGCCTTTGCACAGGGCTGGTGAAGTAGGAGGTGGGTACCCTGACCGCAACCGTCCATCCGCTGGGGTCGGGAAGCTTTTGGTAATAGGCGTGATAGCTCTCGCCGTTATCTCGCCCAGAGAAGGAGCCCGCATGTGGCGGGAGCTGTTCCCACTGGGGGAAGACGTCCTGGATGCGGCCATTCATGATCATGTCTGGATCGGGATGGATGATGAAATATCCGTTTTCGTCGACGAGATAGAGGGAATCATGCTGTTGGGATACCATGAGATCCCGGGAAACGCGCAGCAGCTCCTCCAAGTCCATGGAGAGGCCCAGGAGCCCCTGCACAGTGGTGTGGTCTTCACTCCAGATGGGCGTGGCTACAATAATCACCCGCTGGTTGGTGGAGCGGGACAGCAAGGGGCCGGTGATAACCGTTTCCCCCGCCATGGCCTTGGGGAAGTACTCCCGATCAGATATGTTACCTGCATTGCGCTCCAGTGTGGTGTTGTAACTGCCGTCGGGGCTGGCCACGAAGAAGATCAAGTAGTAGGGCGGTGCCTCCTCAATCTGCCGTTGGAGATACGGTTCGATCTGGTCCCAGTCCATGGTCTCCAAAAGGTCGGAGTTGGCCAGCTGCTGCAAATCGGCCATACGCTCACTCTGCCACATGGCGATGATCTGGCTCTGGTGATGGGCCAGAGCTTGAGCATTTTCCACCACCAAGTCAGTTACTAGGGTGCGCGTGAGCACGCCGGTGATGGCCATAACTGCCACGGTGAGGCCGAGAACCACGATGATGAATAGCGCGAGGACACGGTCACGAATCTTGCCGAACTTCAAGCCGGGCATAGCCAACACCCCCAGTGGGTGGAAAGGTTACCGTGCGTATTCGACATAAATCGGCAAAATCCTTTTTAAGTTGGTTATAAAAGAGGGGCCAGCAGCCGAAGCAGCGACAGCTTTGCCCGGTGTACAGCAGAGATGTTGGCGCAATCGCTGAGGCGCATCTCCTGGCAGATTTGGAGCGTTTCCAGGAAGTCGTCCCTGATCTGGAGTACACTCTCCGTGTCGTACAGCCAGACCGCGTTTTCAAAGGCCAGGTACAGACTGCGGTAATCCAGGTTCACCGTTCCCACCACTGCGATCCTGTCGTCGGCTACGATGGCTTTGGAGTGCATAAACCCTGGAGTATACTCATAGATCTTTACCCCGCTTTGCAGCAGGGGGTAATAGTACGAACGGGTGACCGCGTGCACGAGCCGCTTGTCTGGAACATGGGGAGTGATGATGCGCACATCCACTCCCGTTTTGGCTGCCGCACCCAAGGCGCTGAGCATTTCGTTGTCCAGAATGAGGTATGGCGTGAAAATGTACACGTAATCCTGGGCCCGGTTGATCAGGTTGAAGTACACGGTTTCACTCACCGTTTCATCGTCCAGGGGGTTATCGGCAAAGGGCTGGATAAAACCGCCGTTAGGAGGCAGGTGCTCCAGCCTGGGCGGCATGAAATCCTCAAGCGTATCTGGCTCTCCCCGCAGGTATTCCCACATGGCTAAGAACATGGCGGTCAGGGACCAAACCGCATCCCCCTTGAGCAGAAAGGCCGAATCCTTCCAATGCCCGAACTTCTCCACCACGTTGATATATTCATCCGCGAGGTTGATGCCGCCGGTAAAGCCCGTGTGTCCGTCGATGATCAGCAACTTGCGGTGATCCCGGTAGTTTAGGGCCGCAGAAAGCATGGGTTTCAGGGGATGGAAGCGCTCGGTTTTGATACCCAGGGCCTCAAGCTTTTTGTCGTAGTTTTTTGGCAGCTTGAAAATGCAGCCCAGATCATCGTAGATCAGGCGCACATCCACCCCCGCTTGGGCTTTGCGGGCCAGGATTTCCAGAATACTGTTCCACATGATGCCTTCTTCGATAATGTAGTATTCCAGGAAGATATAGCGCTCCGCCTTCTCCAGCTCCTTAAGCATGGCAGGGAAGGCCAGATCGCCTAACGGGTAGAACTCCGAGTACTGGTGCCTGTAAAGGGGGTAGGCGGCGTGGTTTTGGATGTAGCGGGCCTGCCCGGCGGCTCGGGGATCGATCTCCTCCAAATCGGCCAGGATGGGTTCGCTGGCCGCCAAGGATCTTTCCCCCAGCAGGCGTGTCTTTTCCATCTTCCGCCGCATCCTGGAGCTCAGCTTGGTTTTCCCAACAAATAGATACACGAGCCCGCCGAAAATGGGGAAGAGGATGATGGGGATGATCCAGGCGATCTTGTAGGCAGACTTGGATCTCCCCGTGGCCACGATAATGACCACAACAGCACTTAAAGAGCTGAAAAACACATAGAAGATGGGGAAGTATTTGCTGAAGCGCCCGATCATCAAAACCAGGGCAGCCAGCTGAACAAGGATGGCTGCCCCAGCAATGGTGGCACGGTGAAATAGAAAGGAAAGAGTTCTCTTCATGCCCAGCTGACCACCTCGCGGCTGCAGTTTGCTGACATACTTCGATTCTCCTAGAACTGGAAGGCTTTGTCAAGGGAGGCCGGGGGAGCTGGGACGGATTTTGCCCTTGTTCCCGATACCCTCCTATGGTATACTGAGCAATAATCAAAACGCTCTAGGTAGTCAAGTACAGTGTACGCTCCGATTTAGGGTACATGGACAACATCATTTCGCATGGAGGTGGGATATGATGGAAAAGAGACTGATACAATTGCTGGTTCTAGGTTTTCTCGTTGTGTTGGCTATGGGTACGGGGGCTCTCGCCCAGGATTCTGGGGACGAAGCCATGGAAGAAGAGTACTGCATAAAGGTGCTCGTACCGGACTTTGCCCTGTCCACAGTTGACGGTGAGACGGTTCGGCTCAGCGATCTGCGGGGCAAGGTAGTGGTTTTGAACTTCTGGGCCACCTGGTGCCCCTACTGCGTTATGGAGCTGCCTGAGTTCCAGGCGCTCCACGAAGAGCTGCAGGAATCGGGCGATGCGGTCCTGTTTTTGGTGGACCAGATCGACGGCGAATGGGAGACTGTAGAGAGCGGTACCGCCTACTTGGCGGAGCAGGGGATAACCATTCCGAACCTTTTGGACTACGGAACGGTGGGGAACGGCATCTTCGGCCTCCCTGGACTGCCAACAACGGTAGTCATCGACGCCGAGGGTTATCTGTGTGATTATGTCGTTGGAATGGCTTCTAAAGACATCGTGCTCCAGATGATCGAGGTGGCTAAATAATGCTGCAGGAGTTGGCGCCCAAGGTTACTCCTTCCCTCTTTGGCCTCATTTTTGTGGAGGGGCTCTTGGCCTTTCTGTCCCCCTGCATCCTGCCCATGATCCCCATCTACCTCTTGTATTTGGGCGGTGAGGAGGCAGGGGGTGAGCGGGCCGGCTTGCGCCTGCTTGTAAACACCTTGGGCTTTGTCGCCGGCTTTACTGTGGTGTTTGTGGCCTTAGGAGCTACCGCCTCCGCTTTGGGCAGCCTGATTTCCCAGCACCGGCTGCTCCTGCAGCGCTTGGGCGGTGTGGTGGTTGTCTTAATCGGCCTCAACTACCTGGGCGTGATCAAGATCGGCTTCCTCAACCGCAGTAGGGCCATGCAGGCGGGCACCAAGAACCTGAGGTTCTGGTCCAGCCTCCTCTTTGGAGCTGCTTTCTCTCTGGGCTGGACCCCCTGCTTAAGTGCATTTTTGGGAACGGCCCTGATTTTGGCCTCCAATCTCAAGACCATGTATCAGGGAATGGCCCTGCTGTTCACCTTTTCCTTAGGTCTGGGCATACCTTTCTTGCTCACCGCTCTGCTCTGGGGCAAGCTCCAGAATACGTTGGGTGTGATCAAGCGCAACCTGCACCGCATCCAGACCGTTTCGGGGCTGCTCCTCATCCTGGTGGGGCTGCTCATGGTGTTCGATCTCTTCAGGTTTTACGCCAATCTGTTTCTGTAAGTAAAGAGGCCGCTGCCGAATGGACTTCGATCCATCGTGCAGCGGCTCTTTCGTATCCGGAAACGTGCAAACGGGCTCGCCAAGGAGCCCGTTCGCCAGTATACCTATTCTATGGGTTCGAACCTGGCGGTGAAGAAGCGCAGCACAGGCGGTTCATAGACGAAGCGCAGGCCCTTCACGTTGTGCCTGTTCTGCCAGGCGGCCTTGACTCCTTCCACCACCACATCCAAGTGGGCGTAGGTGTACACCCGGCGCGGGATGGTTAGGCGTACCAGTTCCAGTTTGGGGTAGTGGTGGTTGCCTTGGGCATCCCGGCCCGCTGAAATGATGCCCCGTTCCATGGAGCGCACTCCCGATTCTAAGTAGATCTGGGCGGCCAGCATCTGCGCGGGGAACTCGTCTTGGGGGATGTGGGGATAGAAACTACGGGCGTCCAAAAAGACGGCGTGGCCGCCAATGGGTCTGACCACTGGGATGCCCGCCTCCATGAGCTTATCACCCAAATACTTGACTTGATCCAAGCGGTGGGCCACAAAGTTGTAATCCGCAGCTTCGTACAACCCCCTGGCCAGGGCTTCCATATCCCGGCCGGACATACCGCCGTAGGAAGGCATGCCTTCGTAAACCACCACTAAGCTGGTGGCTTTTTGATAGAGCTCATCATCGTTCAGGGCCAAAAATCCGCCGATGTTCACGATACCGTCCTTCTTGCCGCTCATGGTGCAGCCATCGGCATAGCTGAACATCTCCCGGAGGATTTCCTTTATGGTCTTGTTTTCGTAACCCGGTTCTCTGTGCTTAATGAAGCAGGCGTTTTCCGCACAGCGGGTGGCATCAAACATGACCTTGATCCCGTACTTCTTCGCCAGTTCATACACGGCCCGCATGTTGGCCATGGATACGGGCTGGCCACCGGCCATGTTCACGGTGACAGCCAGGGAGATATAGGGGATGCGTTCTGGCCCTACTTCTTGGATGAGGGTCTCTAGTTTATTCAGATCCACATTGCCCTTGAAGGGATGCTCGTTGGCTGGATCATGGGCTTCATCGATAATCACGTCCCGGAAGGTTGCGCCTGCTAGTTCTTGGTGAGCCCGGGTAGTGGTAAAATACATGTTGCCCGGGACATAATCGCCCGGCTTGATCATGATCTTGGAGAGGATGTTTTCAGCACCCCGCCCTTGGTGAGTGGGGACGACATGCTTGAAACCGTAGAGGTCTCGCACCGCTTCCTGCAGATGCTTGAAGTTCTTGCTGCCAGAGTAGGCCTCATCGCCGAGCATCAAACCTGCCCACTGATTGTCGCTCATGGCGTTGGTGCCGCTGTCGGTCAAAAGGTCGATGTACACGTCTTCCGTGGTGAGCAGGAAGGTGTTGTAGCCAGCTCTCTTAATCGCTTCTTCCCTCTGTTCCCTGGTGGGGATGGACATGGGTTCCACCATTTTGATCCTGTAAGGTTCAGGCCTATACCGATAGGAATCCACTAGCGCCACTCCAATCTCTAGTAGTTATGTACTTCACATTAAGTATAACTCAGCGTTAACGAAAAGTAAAATATTAATCTCTACTGGTCTAGGGGAGTGCCGAGATGTTGGGCTCAGGGTAAGTGGTGTTGACAAAAAAGGCACTGACCCCGCCGATGCCGATGTGACAGCCCAAGACACTGCCCACTTTGTTCACCAGAAACTTGCGGTAGCCCAGCGTATCTTTCAGCAGAGCCTTCAGTTGATCTGCCGCCTTAGGATCATCGGCGTGGGAGATGGCGATGAGCTGCTCCGGATGCCCCAGAGAGCGTTCCTTAACCAGTTCCACAATGCGTTTTACGGCCATTTTCTTGCCCCGCACCTTCTGGAAGGGGACCATCAAACCGTCTTTTACGTGCAGAATGGGTTTCACATTCAGCAGGCTGCCCAGAAAAGCGCTGGTAAATTTGAGCCGTCCCCCGCGGTAAAGGTATCTGAGGTCATCCACGGAAAAAACGTGCTCTATGTTGTTCTGGGAGCGCTGCTGCACATGCTGGATAATCTCCTCCGCAGGTTTCCCCATTCTGGCCATTTGGGCGGCCTCCAGCACGATAAGGCCCTGGCCGAGGCTTCCGCTCAACGTATCCACGATGGTAATCTGGGCTGAGGGGTAAGCTCTCTTCACTTCCTGGAGAGCTAGGCGGGCGGTGCTGCAGGTGCCGGAGAGCTTGGAAGAAAAACTCAGGTAGAGGCAGGGTGTGCCTTCCCGGGCGTACTCGGTGAACACAGTGAGGAAGGTCTCTAGGGGCACCTGCCCAGTAGTGGGCACTTTGTCTGCTCGGATGGCTGCGTAGACTTCTTCGGGAGTTATGTCCACGCCATCGACGCGTTCCCTGCCCTCGAGATAAACAAGGAAAGGCAGGACATGGATGTCGTATTCTTCAACAATATGGGTGGGTAGATCACAAGCGCTGTCTGTTACTATTCGCAGAGACACAATCAGCTCTCCTTCTCATCAGTAGGTCTTACTTAGTGTTTTCGGGTTTCGCCTTCCAATTCCTGCAAAGTGACGTAGGTGTTGCGCTCAGCAATGGGATCGGGTAAAATGTAGCTATCCTTGGGGGAGTTGGGAAAGATGATGGATATGACATGGAATGCCAAATCGCTGGCCCGCCAGATTCAGGCCAGGGTTTATGAGCTTCGGTCCGAACAAGTCGGTCTGAAGACCTTTATTCACTCGGATCAAGCTCGCTGGGATGCACTGGAAAGGGCCATAGAAGAGCTCAACTGGGTGCTGCGCAAACTAGAAGCCGAGGAGGAATAGGCAAAAATGCGGCGTGTTCAAAACGTAATCCTATTTGTGCTTTTGTTCACCATCTTCGCAGGATCAGCTCAGGCCGCCTCCAAGACAGGTGCTTTTATTTTGTCTTTGGGCGGGGCCGAAGCGGGACGCGAGGAGTATTCCTTCGGCCCAGAGGAGCTGAAGACTGAAGGGGTTATCTCCCTGGGCGCCCAGAGCCTAAAGGTGACCACGTCGCTCAAGGGAAGTGCAGGGAAGTGGACTGAGTACGAAGTGGTGCTAATGCCGGGAGCTGCCGTCTCCGTCACGTTCAAAGCGGGGAAGATGGAGGCTGAGGTTGGTCCCATGCGGCGGAGTTACGCCCTGGAAGAACCCTTCGTGGTTCTGGAGAACAATGTCTTCGCCCACTTCGAGCAGATCCTGTATTTGCTCCCAGCAGACAGACAGGAAATGACCTTCAATGTGGTAGTGCCAAGCCTGGTTTTGGCGGGTCAAGACCCGGTACTGCAGGGCTCTGTGGTGCGTACAGGCACGCTTGATTACCAGATTGAGGGCCAACCACTGGCCTTGGAGGAGTATGTTCTCACCATGCCAGGTGGTCTGCAAATGCGCCTTCTCGGAGAGGGCGACACCTTAATCAGCTTGGAGGTACCTGTTCAGGCGGTGGAGGTGGTGCGGGAAGGCTACGCCGGCTTGCAGCCAGCCGCTGATGATCAAGTTAGGGCAGACCATTTCCGCAGCGAGGATTTCCAGGTGAAGAACGGGGAAGTGACCCTGGCCGGGACCTTGAACCTGCCCTTAGGCGACGGCCCGTTTCCTGCTGTGCTCCTCAACTCAGGTTCCGGGCCCCAGGACCGGCAGGGGAATTCGCCCCCCACTTTGATGACCAATATGTTCAGCATTCTGGCGGAAAGGCTGACGGAAGTGGGCATCGCCGTGCTCTGCTATGATGAACGCGGTGTGGGCGAGAGCACAGGCGATTACAATGCAGCTGATCTGAAGGATCTACTTTCAGACGTGGAGGTCCTGCTCGATTACCTAGGCGGACATCCCCAGATCGACGGGGAGCGTGTGGCCATGTTGGGACACAGCGAAGGCGCCTATTTCGCCCCCATTTTCGCGGAACGGCTCAGCGCCCTGGTGCTTCTGGCGGGTTCTTCCATCTCTCTGGATGAGATCATGGTGGAGCAGGTGGACTACCAGCTCACTCTGCCCGGGTTGACTGATCAGGAAAAGGCGTATTTGCAGAGTTACAGGGCGCAGGTGGAGATGCTGCTCGCCGAGGCCCGGGACGGCAAAGAAGCAAGTTCCGTGCTGCCCTACAACCTGGATTGGATCCGGCAGCACATGGAGCTTGATCCCCTGGAGAATGTGGCCCAGGTGCAGAGTCCGGTCTTGATTGTCCACGGGGAAGAGGATTACCAGGTTATGCCCTACCACGCGGAAGCACTGGCACAGCGCCTGCGGGATGCGGGCAATGATCAGGTGACGGTGAAGCTCCTGCCCGAAACCAGCCACCTTTTCACTTACGTTCCCGCTAGCGCCAAGTTCGATGCTCTGCAGCCCTTCGCACTCAACCCGGAGCTTGTGGAGACTGTGGTCGCTTGGTTAGCTGAACAGCTCTAGTTTTGCGCAGCAAAAAGCCCCATTCCGAAGAATGGGGCTTTTTTCCAAAGGTCGTCGACTACAGGCGTACTACGTTAGCAGCTTGCGGTCCGCGGTCGCCCTGGACGATGTCGAAGCTTACTTCTTCGCCTTCGTTCAGAGTTCTGAACCCGGAGCCCTGGATGGCTGTGAAGTGAACGAATACGTCTTCGCCGTCTTCACATTCGATGAAACCGTAACCCTTTTCCGCACTGAACCATTTTACTCTACCAGTCATGCATTGGCCTCCTGAAAATATATTGCTGGGCAAGGCATAAACTACGCAAACATCCTTCAGCCCTGGCCCTACCTTTGGTTGGAACTCGAGGCCACTCTTGTTCGCTTCATTTAAACACCTAGCCGCGTTTAGCATATCACAGGGTCAAGCGTCTGTCAAACAAAAACATCACTTCTTGCCGGGTTTGGCCCTATTTCTCTGAAATTAAAGGATTCTGGTGCAGATGCCGATAATTAACACGTAGAAGTATAGAGATGGGGTGGAGAACATGAGGATCTCCGGATTGAACTCTGGGCTGGACATAGAGCAAATTGTCAGCGATCTAGTTCGGGCCCAGCGTATTCCCATGGATCGGGTTTTTCAGCAGAAGGTAAAGGCAGAATGGCAGCGCGATGCCTATCGCGACGTAAACAGCAAACTGCTGCGGTTCAGAAACCTGGCCTTTGATATGACATTGGAAGGCACCTACCTAAAGAAGAGTGCCACATCATCGCGCCCAGACATTCTGACCGCCACTGCTTCTGGACAAGCCGTCGAGGGGAAATATGAACTCACCGTAGCACAGCTGGCTAAAGCGGCAAGGTATGCTACTACGGCCAGCGAAGAGTGGTTTGACGCTGAAGGAGAAGCGAATAAGGACGGCCAGTTCATCCTCGGGGCAACCGAGGAGGGCGCGACTACCATCGAGTTTAAGAAAGGGGAAACCCTGGAGCAGATCGCCGCCCGAATTAACGAAAAGAAGTTGGGGATTCACGCCTTCGCTCATGGTAACAAGATTTCCTTCACCACAACAGCCACAGGCGCAGACGCCGAGTTCTTTGTGGACGCGGACTTTACCGAGATCTTTGGCGGGCAGGTGCAAGATGGCGCAGCCGTAGGTGTGCTGCAGACACAGATCGACCAAGACGGAGAATGGGTAGATGTCAAAGGCGCCAACGCCCAGGTGACCATCAATGGCATAGCTGTGGAATACAGCAGCAACACCTTTACGTTCAACGGCATCACTGTTAATCTGTTGAACTTACCCTCCGCGGAAGAGGGCGGGGAAGCCGCTCCCGCAACAGTACAAATCGAAGTCAGGCATGATGTCGATGCTGTGGTGGAGAAGGTTAAGGAGTTTGTCGACCTCTACAACGAACTGGTGGGCGAGCTGAACGGCATGCTCCGGGAAGAGGTGTACCGCGACTTTGGGCCCCTCACCGATGAGCAGAAGGAAGCCATGTCGGATAAGGAGATCGAGCTGTGGGAAGAGAAGGCCAAAAGCGGCCTGCTCCGCTCCGACTCCATGATCAGGTCGATTCTCAGTGAAATGCGCATGGCCTTAGGTGCAGCTGTTAAGGTGGGAGACGATTCCCAGAGTCTCCGGCAGATCGGGATAACCACCGGTGCTTGGTTTGAATACGGTCGTGTTTACTTGGATGAGAACAAGCTCAGAAGCGCCCTCAGTGAGGATCCCCATGCAGTGCGCAGTCTGTTCACGCAAGACGGCGACAGTGATGGGGAGATGGGGATTGCCCGCAGGCTGACCTCTGTTTTGGATCGGGGTATGGAGCGCATTAGGGAAAAGGCGGGCAGGGCAACCAGTGTTTACGATGACAGTTTTTTGGGCGACCGGATCCGGGAATATGAGTCCCGGCTGGAGCAGATGGAAGAGCGTCTGCGGCGCTTTGAGGAAGCCCAGTGGAGAAAATTCACGGCCATGGAAACAGCCCTGGGTCAGCTCTATGCTCAGAGCGACTGGCTGTACCAGCAGCTCATGGCTATGCAGGGATGATCTGAGTGACAGAGGAACTCTACCAAAAGAAACTGGATCTCTTTCGTCAGCTCAGGAAGCTCACTGAAGAGATCGGCGGGCTCACCGCTGAGCAGTTGGTCAACGAGGATCAAGCCCATGAGCAGCTGTTGAAGCTGCTTGGGGAGCGGGAAGGGCTCATGGAGCAGATCGACCGGCTCGATCTCCAGCTCGCTGAGTGCGGGGAAGAGGAGGCCGCGCAGGCTGTTCAGGATGCCCTGCGCGGGGAGATGCTGCAGATTCAGGAGCACAACGCACGCGTGGAAAATGCGCTGCAAAGCGGCCTTGCGCAGCTGAGGCAAGAGGCCAAGAGGATCAAGGAAGGCAGACAGTCCCAGCGCGCCTATTTCGGAGGGTCCAGCGCTGAGGGAGCATTCATTGACACGAAACGTTAGGCCGGAGCCCTTTCGGCCTTTTTTTGGAGGGATCATGGACCAGTTTTTCGGGTTTGCACAGGAGCTTTTGGAAAAGAAGAGGGCGCAGTTGGCTGACCCCTACGCCCATGTGGAGCTTTATGACCTATTGAACCCTAAGCTGCGCGATGATCAGTTTTATGTGCAGTTTGCCCAGGAGCGCGGTGGTAGGGTGCTGGATCTGGCCTGCGGTTCAGGGCGGCTGCTTCCGCTGCTGCTCGATGCGGGCCTGGATGTTGCCGGTCTGGATCTCTCTCCAGCCATGTTGGAGCGCGCCCGAAGCAGGCTGGGGGAGAGGGCGGGCCAAGTTGAACTGGTATTGGGGGATATGCGTAGCTTCACCTTTGATCGGCCTTTTAGGACCATTATCATCCCTTATTGTTCCATGATCTACATGCACACGGATGCAGATCGTTTGGCGGTGCTGCGCAGGTGCTACCAGTACCTGGAGGAAGATGGCTGGCTGGCCTTTGATTTCCTGGCGGGCCAAGTGGAACCGGGAGAAGGCTTGCCCACCCTGGCTTTACAGGGCATCCATCCTTTCACCGGGGAACTTTTGGTTAGTGTGGTCCAGATCAAGGGCTTGTCCCAGGATCTGCGGCTGCTCAACCAAATCAACTATGTGCTGCCAGAAAGCCCGGGCCAGGCCCGAGTGACCGTCTATGCCAGTAAGGAAGCGGTGATCGATCCAGAGCATATGGCCAGCCTGCTTGTCCAGGCCGGTTTTGCTGTGGAGGGTGTTTACAGCAGTTCTGCGCTAGAGGCCTATGATGGCAGGGAGGAATGCCTGATCATGGCCCGTAAGCGCCGGGGTTAGGAGGGGATACCCGTGAAGATAAGTCCGCGCGATTATTCCATCTACAATCGCATGGAGGACGTGGCCCAACATGCCGTGGCGGAAATCCTGGAGGAGGATAACTCCGGCTGCCGCTGCAGCATGTGCCGGGAGGATATGCGTTCTTTCTTACTTAATCAGTTGCCGCCCATGTACGTTCCCATACTGCCAGGTGAAGTCCGTCAGCCTCTCGTGGTGGACGACTTAGACCCGGCAACGGTCAGTAAGGTGGTGGTGGAGTCACACCGCGCCGTGGACCTGGTGCGGGCCAATCCGCGCCATGAACACGAACGGGCACCCATGGAGAACTGCACGGTGAAAATGGTGCTGGGCGCTGTGGGCGAAGTCCTGACCCGGGAAGGGCTGGAGCTGGGTAGGGAGGCGCTCAGTCGCTTGATGGCGGAGACCCTCAACGAGCTTCCACCCTGCTACACCACGTCGAACAAAGGTGATGCCTACGCCCGCACCGCGGAGCTGGACTCTGGTTCGCTGGCCAAGATTTACAGCGCCATTTACGGTGCCCTCAAACGGCTGCAGATGATACCTGATCACCACTGAGTTCATCAAACTAAAAGGCGTCCGAAGCTTGGAGAAGCGGACGCCTTTTTTGTGTGCTTATGTGCGGGCAGCATTGGCCTTTGCTCTGATCTCTGCCGCAACGGCACTGTCGGTTAGATTTTCCACTGCATTCCAGAACTGCACTGCCGGGTCGGGCCCCAGGATATCGCTGAAGATTTTGTCGCCCCTGTTGTTCCAAATGGTGATCTTCAGCCGGCCGCTTTTGTTCTGGATCCTGACGAAGAACTGGCCGCTTTCGAACATGGTGTTCATGAGCAATCCCCCTTCTGCTTTTTAGTTATGTTCCGCATTCCGCTGGGAAATCCTGCGCCTCCGTACCGGGAAAATGGTGGTTCTGGACTGAAAGCAATCGGCGCTGGATATACTAGGCGGAGCGGGAGGGACCAGGATGTTCTTTTGGCAAAAGACCAAGAAAAACGCACCTCAACCCCGGGGATTGGACGATCTCAACCCTTCACTGGAAATCAACTTGCACTGGCTCAAAGCGGACATTTTGGCCAGCGACGAAACCATAGTTTACCGGCGTTTCAAAACCAGCGGCGCCAAGGCCCGCGATTGCGTTTTGGTCTACGCGGATAACATGGTTAAGCACGAGTTCTTAAGCCAGTTTGTGCTCAGGCCCATGATGCAATCATCGCCGCCTAAGCACCTGCGAGGCGAAGAGCTGATCCGCTACCTCTCGGCAAATGTGATCGAGTCAGATGGTTCGGAACTCGTGGCCCGTTATGGCGAAATCGGGGACAAGATCATGAATGGTGTGGCCGTGCTCCTGGTGGACGGCTGCCCCCTGGGTATTGCCGTGGATGCCAAGGGGTGGCCCAAGCGGGCAGTTACTGAACCGCCGTCGGAAAGCGTTGTGCGCGGCCCCCGCACGGGGTTTAGTGAAGATTTGGGCGTGAATATCAGCCTTGTGCGCCTGAAGCTGTCCAGCCCTAATTTCAAGACCAGATTCCTCTACGTGGGTACCCAGACCAAGACCAAGGTGGCCATTTTGTACCTGGATAACGTCACATCCCTGGATCTGGTGGAGGAAGTAGCGCGACGCATTGACGCCATTGAGATCGACGCTGTGCTTGATTCGGGATACATCCAGGAGATGATCCGCGATGCTCCCTATTCCCCTTTTCCCACCATAGGCCACACAGAGCGTCCCGATGTGGCCGCGGCCAAGATCTTAGAGGGACGGGTGGCCGTGTTGGTGGACGGTTCCCCCTTTGCCCTTACAGTACCCTATCTGCTAGTGGAGGCCTTTCAAGTCAATGAAGACTACTACAACCAGTGGATGGTGGGCAGCTTTCACCGTCTGATCCGCTACATCAGCTTTTTTATCACCACCAGCACCCCTGCAATTTACATTGCCCTGATTAGTTATCATCCGCAGCTGATCCCCACCAATTTGGTGGTAAGTATCTCCGCGTCCCGCAAGAACGTACCCTTCCCTGGCATCGTGGAAGTGATCCTCATGGGCCTGGTCTTCGAGATCCTCAGGGAAGGGGGAGTGCGCTTGCCCCGCCCCATCGGGCAGGCCATCAGCATCGTGGGGGCGATCGTCTTGGGAGAAGCTGCCGTCAGCGCTAGTTTGGTGAGCGCGCCCATGATCATCGTGGTAGGCGTTACAGGAGTGGCCGGTTTTGTTAATCCCGCCCTCAACGACATTGCAGTGCTCATCCGCCTCTTGTTCGTGTTTCTGGCAGCGGGCCTAGGACTGTATGGGTATGTGTTTGGAACCATCGCGATTGTGCTGCTTCTGTCCTCCATGGAATCCTTCGGCGTGCCCTACCTTTCCACCATGACCACGATTAGGCCTCAAGACATCAAGGACACAGTCGTGCGGGTGCCCTGGTGGCAAATGAGGCTGCGCCCCAGGTATCTGGCGACCAAAGACCGGCAGCGGCTGCAGCGCAGGACGGGGAGTAAGGGTCCATGAGGCGAGGTTTCCCGCGCCTGCTCAGCTTGCTCCTGGTGACAGCCTTGCTCACGGGCTGTTGGGACTACATTGAAATCGAGGCCCTGGAGTTCGTGTTTGGGCTGGGAGTCGATCAGGTGGAACCGGACTATGTGGTGGTGGTGGAAATGGTCAAGACTAGCGGCGGGGGACAGCAAGTCGAGGTGGAACCCCTGGTGTTGGCTACCAAGGGAAAAAGCGTGTCCGCTGCAGGGCGATCCCTCTCTAACCCAGCTGGACTTAGGGCCTTTTGGCCCCATGCCTACGTCTTTCTCATGTCCGAACAGGTAGCCCGGGAGGGCATAGTGCCAGCCATGGAAAACATCGTCCGCAGCCGGCACATCCGCAGTACCGTCTGGGTGTTCATCACCAAAGACTGCACGGCGGAAGAAGTGTTTAAGAGCAAGCCGCCGGCGGCCAATTCAGTGAGCGAGCACCTCAATGCCATCGCGCTTATGCAGGAGACCATCTCGGGATTTATCCCCCTGCAGGTGTGGCAGCTTAGTCAAGCCTTCGCGGCAGAAGGGATTGCCGCCATCCTGCCCACAGTGAAATTGGTGCATGAACAGGGCGATCTGGTGCCCATCGTGGAAGGAACCGCGGTGTTTAAGGGCGATCGCATGGTGGGCTGGCTGGACGGCCATGAGAGCGACATTCTCTGCCTGCTCAAGGGAATCATTCAGCGCTGCTATTTCGTCATCGACACCAAAGTGGGGGAGAACGAGTTCTTTCCCATCACTTATGAGTTGGTCGGCAATCGGGTGGAGATCAAGCCCCAGGACAAAGACGGCAAGCTTTCGGTATCCATTGCCTTGGATCTGCATTTTAGTGTGGAGGAGATGGGCAGAGCACCCTACAGCTTTCGTGATGAAGCGTTTGCCAGGAGCGTGCAAGCGCAGCTGGCCACGGCCTTTACCCATTGGATCCGGGAGTTTCTCTCAAAAACCCAGCAGGAGTACAATGCGGATATCCTCGGTTTCGGACAGCTCGTTCGCAGAAAAGAGCCCCAGGTGTGGCGGCGCTTGGGCGAGAACTGGGATGTGCACTTTAGGGACCTCCCGGTCGACTTGGAGGTCAAGTGCAAAGTGACTATGGCTGGGCTGTCCTCTGAGCCCTTGCGGGTGAGGGAATAGGTATGGTGGGTTTGGTGATCCTAGTCTACGCCGCGGTGGCCGCCTTTGAGCTGTGGCTGTGGGCTGAACGCCCCTGGCAGAAGGTTCTACTCTACCTCGTCCTTTTTGCAGGAGCCACTACCCTGGCCGTTTTGCCGGTACTAAACCCCGATTTGAAGGTGCCCGAGCCCCTAGGGTTCTTGGAGAAGCTGCTTAAGCGGTTGTGGCAGAAAGGGGGGAGTGTATGAGGGAGCACGTGCCTGACGATCAGGGTATGATCCTCGTGCTGCTCTTTGTGGTGGGAAACGCGCTGGTGTTTGGCTTGGGAGGGGTGGCCGGTCCCGACATTTGGCTGGCCTTCTTGACTGCCACCGTTATGGCCCTGCCCATGATTCTCCTCATGGCTCGTGTGCGGAGCCTGATGCAGGGCGCAGCTCTTTACTCCGGGCTGGAACAGGTTTTCGGAAAATGGCCTTCCCGGGGTTTGGCCTTGGTCTATGCGCTGTATGCTTGGAGGTTGAGCTGCTTTGTGGTGAGTGACGTGAGCAACTTCGTACAGGCCATTGCCCTGCCCAACACCCCCAAGGTGGTAGTGGCCTCCATCTTGGCTCTGCTCATGCTCTGGGCCGCCAAGGAGGGCGTGGAGGTTCTGGCCCGCTTTGCCGTGGTGATGAGCAAGGTGGTTTTCGCTGTGCTCCTTGTCACTTTCATTCTGCTCCTAAGTGTGGCAAATCCTGCGGAGTTTCTGCCTGTAATGTACGACGGAGCAAAGCCTGTGTTTCTCGGAGCTTTCCAGCTACTGGATTTTCCTTTCCTGGAGGTAGTAGTGCTCTTCTGGGTGTTCGACTGCTTTAGCAGTAAAAGATCTCCCTTCAAGGTGTTTGTACCCGGATTTCTCTCGGCTGCCCTGATCCTTCTAGTTATGACCAGCACTAGTCTGGCCGTGGTCGGCGCAGATTGGTACAGTGTCTTTTATTTCCCAATCTGGACCGCTGTGAAACGCATCAACGTTTTAACGATGCGTTTAGAAGCCATCGTCGGCGTGACTTTTGCCATTGGCAGTTTTCTAAAGATGGCCGTCTGCTTGTTGGCGGCCAGCCGGTGCGTGACCTACGCTTTCGGATTCAGTGACTACCGCTTTGTGGTTACCCCGCTAGCCCTGGCCGTGATCCCGGGTTCCCAGTGGTTGATCACCACCCTCATGGAGGTGGAGAAGTCAGCCATCAAGACCTACCCCACAAGCGCCACCATTTACCAGGTGGTCCTGCCCGTGGTGTTCTGGGTCGTGGCTGAGATCAGGGTGGCAAAAGCGCGCCATCAGGGCAAGGGTGGCTGAGGGGTAACCGCAGGCAGGAAGCGGAGGAAAACTCGAGAATTAATGCTTGTATTAGCTAATGATTTGCTGAGGAGGCGCTGCGCATGGATGCGAGGGCACGCTACAACGCCTGGCTGTGCAATCCGCTCATTGATGACCAAACGAAAGCAGAACTGCGCGCATTGAAGGATGATCCTGGAGAGATTGAGGATCGGTTCTATAGGTGGCTGGAGTTCGGAACCGGGGGTCTCAGGGGCACTATTGGCGCCGGGACCAACAGGATCAACATCTACACCATCCGCCTGGCAACCCAAGCCTTAGCCCAGACACTCAAGGAAGGGGGCGACGAGCAGCGGGGTGTAGTCATCGCCTACGACTCCCGCCGCATGTCCCGGGAGTTTGCCCAAGCCGCGGCTGGAGTGCTAGTGGGCAATGGCATCCCCGTCTTCCTTTTCCCTGAGGTGGCCCCTTCTCCCCTCCAGTCCTACGCGGTGCGCCGCCTAAGGGCCGCGGCGGGAATTGTGATCACCGCCAGCCACAATCCTCCCCAGTACAACGGGTACAAAGTGTATAACGGGCAGGGGGGGCAGATCCTGAGCGAAGAGGCGAGCAAAATCGCCTCCTGCATGGCGCGCCTGGGTCTGGAGCAGGTGGAGTTCGATCCCCAGCCATTGGAAAACCCGCTTTTGAGCTGGGTGGATGCCGTGGTGGTGGAAGGGTACTACGAGCAAATCTTGGAAGCCCTCCCGGTCTTGGAGCACAGCGGTGAGCTGAGCGTTTTGTACACTCCCCTCCACGGTACTGGTGGGCGCTATGTACCAGAAATCCTGCGGCGGGCGGGCTTTACCCGCATTCACACCGTTAAGGAGCAGCTCGAGCCAGATGGGGAGTTTCCCACTGTGAGCTCTCCAAACCCCGAGGATTCGGCAGCCTTCGAACTCGCCTTTGCCGCGGCAGAACGGGTTGGCTGTCAGCTGATCATTGCCACGGATCCGGATGCAGACCGCATGGGGGTGGCGGTGCGCCATGGCGGCAAGTGGGTGCTGCTCAACGGCAACCAGATGGGTGTACTGCTGGCGGACTATCTCCTCGCCCGGCGTCAAAAGGAGGAGCTGGAGGGCGGTGTGATCGTCAAGACCATTGTCACCACGGAGATGATCGAGTCCCTGGCCGGTAAAGCCGGGGTAGAGGTGCGAAACACACTCACCGGGTTCAAGTACATTGGTGCCCTCATGGATGAACTGCCCCTGGAAGGCAAGCGATTTGTTTTCAGCTTCGAAGAAAGCTATGGGTATTTGGCGGGAACTCATGCCCGCGATAAGGATGCGGTGGAGGCCAGCCTGCTCGCGGCCCAAGCGGCAGCGTGGTATGGGGAACGGGGCCTGACTCTGGTGCACCGTTTGGAGCAGCTTTTTACCGAGTACGGCTATTACCTGCAGGATCTAGCCTCCTACTCCTTTGCCACCAGCCTAGAGGCGGAACGGGCCAGGGCCCTGGTGGAACGCCTGCGCCAGGAATCCCTGACGTCCATCGGTAAGGAGCGGGTGAGGGAGGTAAAAGACTTCGGACGCGGCGTAGCCGTGGATTTGACCACGGGGCAAACGTCGCCCATTGAGCTGCCGCGGGAAGATGTTCTGCAGTGGATCACTGAACAGGGCAGCAAAGTATCGCTGCGCCCTTCAGGTACAGAACCGAAGATGAAACTGTATTTGGAGGTGCGGGGGCCCACCCGCCAGGACGCGGAGATCAGGCTGCAGGAGTTGAAGGAAGCCTGCCATGAGCTGATTGTGAGGGGTTTAGGGGAGAACTGAAAAAGCTGAACACCACACCGAGGCGCCTCGGTGTGGTGTTTTTCAGGGGTGCTTGTCCACTATATCTCTCAGTTCATCTATGTACGTTATGGCCAGTTCAGTCAAGTCGGGATCGATATGCCCGGCATCGACATTGTTGCGCAGGATGGAGATGACCTTTTCCCTGGACATGGCCGGGCGGTAGGGGCGGTCCTCCAGGAGGGACTGGGCGATATCTACCACGGCCATGAGGCGCGCCTCCAGATCCAGCTGCGCACCGGTGAGGCCGAAGGGATAGCCTGTCCCGTTGAGCCGTTCGTGGTGGAAGGCGGCCCAACCCGCCAGCTGCTCTGCTCCGGGACCGATTGCCCTGATTAAGTGGTAGGTGTGATAGGTATGCTGCTGCATTAGGGCCCGTTGACTGCGGTTGAGGCCGCCGGGATGCATGAGCACTTCATCGGGAACAGCAAGTTTCCCGATGTCATGGAGCAGTCCCGCCACCTTGATCACCCTCGCCTTCTCTGGGGACATGCCCAGCTTGTGGGCTAAGAACTCCGCCACGGCGGCGACGCCCTCCGAATGGTCGCCGGTCCAGGGCGATTTGGCGTCCACAATCCTGGCCATGAGGTGGGCAATCTCCTCAAGTTCAGCGATTGTGAGGGTGCGGCGGAATGAGGCCCGTCCGTTGGCGTATTGATAGTTGCCGTACCGCAGATCAAGCCAGAAGCTGGGGGCCCGCGCTATGTGCTCCAGGGCTTCCACCACATCGGGGCTGAAGATGTCCCCCTTCTTTTTGCCGAAGTATTCCAGGATATCATCTACCTGCCAAAGGTAGTAAACACCCTTGTCTAGGAAGATGTCCACCCGGTCCGCCACATGGATGATGGCGGGAATGAGGCGCAGCCCTGGGGAAAAGTAATCATGGTGTTCCAGTACGTTTTCTGCCAGGGGCCTAAACAGGCTGATGGGCCTAAGGAGCTGCCATCCCCTGCGGCAGTGGGGGGAAACGCGATCCCGCACAGGCTCCCGATCCGCCAGGACCAGCTTTTCCTCAGTGGTGAGGATGCCCACGTCATGGAGAAGGGCACTGAGCACAAGCTCTGCGAGTTCTGCTTCCTCCAAGGCCAGCTTCTTTCCTAAATGGTAGGCGATATGGGCAACGCGTTCGGCATGATCCAAAAAGGATTCTTCGCTGATATCTCCCGCGCGGGTAAAACTTCTGATGGTGGAAATCAAATCTGCTTCAAAAACCTGCATGGGATTCACCTCTGATAAAGAGTTACATAAGTTTAACAAGGACATCGAGGCCCTAAGGGGAATAAGGGTTCCTGGTATGTACTAAAAGGAGTGGCTTACGTGCAGCAAAAACCGGCGAGTCTTTGGAAGTTGTTCAGCGTCTTTTTCCGCATCGGTGCCTTCACCTTTGGAGGCGGTTTAGCCATGCTTCCGCTGATCGAAAGGGAAGTGGTGGAGGTTCAGGGGTGGGTGCATAGAGATGAGATCCTAGATATCGTGGCCCTGTCCCAGTCTGTCCCCGGAGCTATTGCCGTGAACAGCGCTATCTTCATCGGCCTACGCCTGCGGGGGCTGATCGGGGCCATTGCGGCGCTCTTGGGAACCATAACCCCTTCCATTGGAATCATCTTGATCATAGCACATTTTTTTACACAGTTTCAATCTAGTCCCATTCTGCTGCGTGCTTTTTCTGGTGTGAAGGCGGCCGTAATCGGCTTGCTGGCCGCGGCAGCCTATCGGTCGGCCAGGAATGCCGTGGTCAACCGCTACGGGGTGGTTGTGGCGATCTGCGCTTTCGTCTTGAGTGTCTCTGGCCTGCTGCCCATCGTCTGGATTATCATTCTTGGGGGACTTAGCGGTATCCTCTATTTCAGCGGACAGAAAGGGGGAGAGGCGCAGTGATCTTTTGGCAGCTGTTCTACTCCTTCTTTAAGATCGGTCTGTTCACTATAGGTGGCGGCTATGCCATGCTGGCCCTGATCCGGCAGGAGATCCTCCTTCGGGGCTGGATGACGGCCCAAGAATTCGTAGATGTGGTGGGGATCGCGGAGGTTACGCCCGGGCCCATCGCCATCAACTCCGCGACCTTTGTGGGTTTTCGCACGGCGGGTATTCCAGGCGCCCTGGCGGCTTCCTTGGCAGTGGTGCTCCCGTCGCTGCTCTGCGTGAGTGTGGTGAGCCGCATGTGGGAAAAGTACAAGGCGGCGCGTCCGGTGCAGTTTATGTTTGCGGGTATCCGGCCGGTGGTCGCTGGTTTGGTGGCCGCGGCGGCGGTGCTCATTGCCGTGTCCACGTTCAAGTATGTGGAGGGAATCCCGGCGCAGATCTGGACTGTCCTCATAACCGCGGGATCCTTTTACGCCGTGGCGCTGAAGAAGTGGGATCCCATTAAGGTGCTGGTTGGAGCTGCCCTTTTGGGCCTGATCATCTTCCGTTGAGCAAATAGCGGAGAAAAAACGCCGCGGGGGTCTAGCCAAGTGCTAGCCGCCGTGGTATACTTTTTACGTAGGTATGACCGGGTGGTCATATGAGGGGGGAGGACAGTGCCCAAGCAGACCTTTTTCAACTTAGAAGCAGAAAAGCGGCAGGCCATCATCGATGCCGCGGTGCGTGAGTTTGCCGAGCATCCCTTTGAGCAGGCCTCCTTAACCAAGATCGTGGAAAACTGCGGCATCGCCAAAGGCAGCATGTATCAGTACTTCGACGATAAGTTGGACTTGTACATGTACATCGTTGACCTGGCCTATGAACAGAAGAAGGCCTATGTGAGCAGGGCTTTCAGTCTGGAGGGGGACATTTTCCAGATCTTGAATGAATACTACCGCTTGTCCTATGAGTTCGCTCTGGATCACCCATTGCTGCATCAGGTGGCCAACAAGTTTTGGGACAGTCGTTCCGCGGCACTCTCGGCCGAACTGGAAAAGGGCCGGCTCAGCCGGGCTAGGGATTTTGCCCAGGTGCTCCACGAAGCCATGGAAGAGGGCATAGTCAACAGTGATCTGGACCCTGAGGCGGTGTTTTTTGTCTACCATGCGGTGGGTAAGGAATTGATCGATCACTTTCACCAGGGATGTGATGACCGGCTGTTGCAGCAGATTTTGGACGTTTTGAAGTATGGGTTGGCTGCACGAAATTGAAGTCAGGGGGCGGAATAAGATGTGGAAGCGAATGAGCTTACCGGCCGTTTTTCTTGTGATCCTTTTTGCTCTGGGCGGTACCGTAACTGCCCAGGTTCTAAGCGTGGCCATTCCCCAGGATCCGGACAGTTTTGACCCCACCCGCACCGTGGCCGCGGCCACTAGTGAGGTAGCCTTCAACATTTACGAAGGTTTGGTGAAAGCCACTCCCCATGGGGAGGTGGAGCCTGCACTAGCCAGCCGCTGGACAGTGGACGAGAACGGCACCAGATACACCTTTTACTTAAGAGAGGCCGTCTTTCACGACGGCAGTCCCGTCACCGTGCACGATGTGGTAAACAGTCTCAACCGCGCCCGCGATCCTGAGCTGGCCGCGCGGGCGGGAGAGCTGAGCATGATTAAAGCGGTAACGGGCTTGGAGGGTGCCGTGCAGATTGATCTTCACGAGCCCAACGGCGCTTTTATCTACCTGCTTACCGAGGTCTATGCGTCAATTTATCCTGCGGGGGCGGAGGATCTCAGTCGTCACCCCGTGGGCACGGGGCCCTATTACCTCGCGGACTGGCGCCCCAATCAGCAGCTGACACTGCGCCGTTTCGACCAGCATTGGTCTGGGCAGCAGCCGTTCTTTGCCCAGGTCAACTTTTTGATCATCCCCGATGAAAACAGTATGGTGCTTAACCTGAAGGCTGGGCGAGTCCAGCTCATTCCCCGCCTGGAGGTGTCCGTACTGCACCAAGTGCAGAACAGCCCGGGGATCAAGGTTCAGGCTTCCCCCATGAACCTGGTCCAGCTCTTTGCCATCAACAACGCACGGCCTCCCTTCAATGACCTGAGGGTGCGCAGAGCTTTGGCCCTGGGCCTCAATCGAGAAGAGATCCTGCTGGGCGCAGCCTGGGGCGAGGGGGTGCTGCTGGACAGCGCCCTGAGCCCGGCCATGGGAGGGTTTTACCATGACCAGCTCAGCGAGATCAACCCTTACGATCCCCAGCGGGCCAAGGAGCTGCTGAGGGAAGCTGGCCAGGAGAACCTGCGTTTCACCCTGACCCTGCCCGCCAATTACCCCCTGCACGTGCAGGCCGGGGAGCTGGCCGCGCAGCAGTGGGAGCAGCTGGGTCTAGAAGTGGACCTGCAGATCGTGGAGTGGGGAACCTGGCTGGAGCGGGTATACAGCCAGCGCGACTATGATGTGTCCATCATCGGTTTAGCGGGGCGCTTGGATCCCCATGCCATATTGGTGCGCTACACCACAGACAGCAGCCGCAACTTTTTTAACTTCTCCAACAGCCGTTACGACGAGCTCATTGAGCTGGGTTTGAGGGCGGATGGCGAGGAGCGCCGGGCCATCTACTTGGAGGCCCAGGAGATCCTGGCGCGGGAGTTGCCCGGAATTTTCATCATGGATCCGCCGCAGCTAGCGGTGATGAGCGCAGAGATTAAGGGCTGGAGGAGCTATCCCATTTACGTGGTGGATCTGGCCAGTCTGTATCAGTAAGAGGGGAGAGCGCATCGTGAAGCGTTATCTGTGGCGCAGGGCAGGGGGCTTTCTCTTGACTGCCCTCCTAGTGAGCTTCGCCACCTTCTTCATCATCCAGGTGCTGCCTGGCGATCCTGCACTGCTCATGCTGGGAACAGAAGGCAGCCCAGAAGCCTATGTCCGACTGCGCCAGGAGCTCGGTTTGCACCAGCCTTTGCTGCAGCGGTACGTGCAGTGGATCATCAATTTCATGGGCGGTCAGTGGGGGAATTCCTGGCGTTACTCGCTTCCCGTGCGGGAGCTGGTGGGGCAGGCGTTTCCCCTCTCCTTTGCCCTGGCCATGCTGGCCGTGGGGATGGCCGCGCTGGCGGCCCTGCCTGCCGGTATGTACATGGCAGTGCAGCCCCGCCGGCTGAGCAGCCGCCTGCTTTCGTTAGCAACCCAGCTGGGTCTGGGCCTGCCCCAGTTCTGGGTGGGCATTCTGCTCATCCAGTTTTTTGCCGCGCAGCTGCAGCTCTTGCCAGCCGGGGGGCGTGAGGGGTGGACCAGCCTGATTCTGCCCACAGTGACCTTAGCCTTGCCTAGGACTGCGGTCTTGAGCCGCTTCCTGCGGGCAGGAGTGATCGAGGCCTTAGCAGAGGATTACGTGCGCACGGCCCGAGCCAAGGGGGTGCCCGGCAGGAGCGTACTGTACAAACATGCGCTGCGCAATGCGGCTGTGGGGCCGCTCACCGCAGCGGGAGTTCAGTTTGCCCAGCTCTTGGCGGGCACCATCGTCGTGGAGCAGGTTTTTGGGCTGCCTGGGATCGGTCAGCTCTTGCTGAACGGAGTCTTCCAGAGGGATCTGCCCCTGGTCCAGAGTGTGGTCATGCTGGTGGTGCTGGTCATCCTCCTTTTTGACTTGGCTTTCGATCTCTGCCTGGGCCTCTTGGATCCCAGGATTCGTTATGAGTGAAGGTGATATGAGCCATGGACAGCCGCAAATGGGGTATATTGCTGATAGGCGTGCTTTTAGCCCTCACGGTCCTGGGCTGGTTTTACACGCCCTACGACCCCAATGAAGTCAACATAGCCGAGCGCTTCCAACCGCCTGGCCGGCAGCACCCTTTTGGCACTGATCACTTTGGACGGGATGTATTCAGCCGCATACTCTGGGGCGCCAGGATCTCCCTGGCCGTCGGTGCGGCTGCGGTGTGTCTAGGAGCCGCCATGGGGATCTGCCTGGGCCTGGCCGCGGGCTTTTTCGGAGGCTGGTGGGATGAGCTGCTCATGCGCATCAGCACTTCCCTGCAGGCTCTGCCCAGCATCCTGCTGGCTTTGCTCTTTGCCGCCATCTGGTCGCCCGGCGTTCCGGTGGTGCTGTGGGGTATCGCCTTGGGGAACATCCCCATCTTCCTTAGGGTTACCAGAAACCAGGTGCTCAGCATCAAGCGGCGGCCGTATGTGGAAGCGGCCCGGGCCCTGGGGGCAGGCGATCTGCGCATCATCGTTCGCCACATTCTGCCTAATCTCCGGGCTGCCCTCTCAGTTCAGTTTTCCGTGAGCCTGGCAGGGGCCATTTTGGCGGAAGCATCGTTAAGCTATTTGGGCGTGGGCATTCAGCCTCCTGACCCTTCCTGGGGCCGCATGCTCCGGGAGGCGCAGTCCTATGGCTCTCTGGCCCCGTGGCTGGTTGTGGTTCCCGGGCTGTTTATCGCCTTGGCCGTTGTGGGTTTCAATCTCTTGGGCGATAACTGGATTTACGGCAGGGAACGGCTTTACGAAAGAGAATAATCAAGGCAAGATACGTTGGCAGAAGGGGTGGATCAATGCTTAAGCTTGAGGGCGTTTCCAAACGCTACAAAGGAGCAGACGTCAATGCGGTGGATAACCTGAATCTGGAGGTTCGCCCGGGTGAAATCTTCGGCTTCCTTGGCCCCAATGGCGCCGGGAAGACCACGACCATCAAGATGGTGGTGGGTCTCCTCACGGCGGATCGGGGGAAGATCGTGGTCAATGGCCAGGATTTGGCGGCCGATCCCTTGGGAGCGAAGCGTTCCATCGGTTTTGTGCCCGATAATCCCAATCTCTATCCGAGGCTTACGGGGCTGGAGTACCTCAACCTCATCGGCGATGTGTACGGTGTGGACGGGGCTACGCGCAAACGGCGTCTGGACCACTATTTAGGGATGTTTGAACTTACTGGGGCCTTAGGTGATCTCATCCAGAGTTACTCCCGGGGCATGCAGCAGAAGCTGGCCTTAACAGGTGCGCTCCTGCATCAGCCGCCCTTGTTTATCCTGGATGAACCCATGGTAGGATTGGATCCCCGATCTGCTCACCTGTTTAAGAACATAATGCGCGACCATGTAAACCAGGGCAATACTGTGTTTTTCTCTACGCACGTCCTGGAAGTGGCGGAGCAGCTCTGCGACCGTGTGGGGATCATCAATAAGGGACAGCTCATCGCCTGCGGCACCATGGATGAGCTGCGCCAGACCTCTGGTCAGGTGGGTTCCAACCTGGAGAAACTGTTCTTAGAGCTTACCGATGCAGGTGACGCTTATGAGGAGTAGGTTTTGGACCCTGTACCGCACACTGCTCAATGACCATTATGGCTTCTCCGCGGCCAAGTTCTATTACATCAAGAAGAGACAGCGCACCTGGGAGCCTATCCTGATTGTCGCTGGCGTGACCCCCGCAGTGGTCATGGCTGTGATCTTTATCTGGAAAATGACGGAGCAGCTGTTCATGGCCGGGCTTGCCTTCGGCCAGCCCCATCTGGCGCTCCTCAACGGCGCGCTCTTGGTTGCCCTGGCGGGGCTCTTTTTCGGCTTCTTTTCCGTGCTTTCCACGTTCTATTTCAGCACCGATTTGCCGGTTCTAGTGCCCCTACCGCTGCGTTCCCGGGAAATTCTTGGGGCCAAGTTTGGGGTTGTGCTCACCGGTCAGTATGCCATCAACCTGTTTATCCTACTGCCCCTCTGGCTGCGCTACGGGCTTTTGGCTGGTGTAGGTTTGGGGTATGTACTCAGTGCCGTGGTGGTCTTTTTTGCCCTGCCCCTGCTGCCTTTGGCGGCAGCAAGCTTGTTGGCAGTGCTGCTCATGCGGGTGGTCAATGTAAGCAGGCACAAAGACAAGCTTGCCCTAGTGGGGGGCCTGTTGCTTCTGGTTGTCATGGTTGGTTTTCAGTTCTGGCTGCAGAACAGCTTGGGTTCGGGCGATCCAGACTTGGTCATGGAGCAGCTCCTGAGCCGGGCTGATGGGATCATCAAGGCCGCGGGCCGCATTTTTCCACCCAGCGTTTGGGCTGCCCAGGCCATGGCCTACGCCCACACCTGGCGGGGCTGGCTCAATTTGGCCTATTTGGCTGCTGCCAGTGCCCTGGCTCTCTTCGTGTTGTTCCTGCTAGGGGAGAGGGTGTTCCTCCAGAGTGTGCTAGCCGGTATGGAAGGGACCAGGGGCAGTGGGCGGGCGCGCCAGGTGCGCCTAGATGAGCGCAGCCGCTCACCCCTTGCTACCCTGGCCAGCTTGGAGCGGAAACTCTTTGTACGCCATCCTGGCTTTGCCCTAAATGGTTTAGTGGGGTATGTACTGGTGCCCGCCATGGCCCTTTTGCCCTTGTTTGGCCAGAGTATGCAGAACAACCCCTTTGAGCTGCTGGCCCTAGACCGGCTTCCCTCTTTCGTGGTTGTAGGCGGCATAGCTCTCTATTACATGTTCATGACCGGCATGTCCATGATCCCCGCCACCACGTTTTCGCGAGAGGGTAAGCACCTATGGATCATCCGCAGCCTGCCCTTGAGTATAGAGGAGATCATCGCGGCCAAGGTCTTGGGAGCCCAGGTTGTGAACACCATTGGCTGCCTGCTGGGCGTGGTTCCCATAGCCTTCATCATGGGCTGGGCCGTCTGGGAAGTGGTGTTAGGCTCTGTGCTGGGCATCCTTTTGGCTACTGCCCTGGCCGGTTTTTTGGTGCTCTTTGATCTGCGCAAGCCAATGCTGGATTGGGTGAATCCCATCAAGGCCGTGAAGTCCAACCTCAATGCTTTGGTGGGTATGTTTATAGGTATGGGGCTGGCCTTTGGGCTGGGCGCGCTGATCTATGCCAATGTGCGGAGCGAGTCCCTGTGGTTGATCCCCGCAGAGCTCTTAGGTGCCGCTCTAGTGCTGGGCCTTCTGGTTGGGGCCTTGATCCGGCGCTGGGCGCCCAGGCTCTGGACCAGGATTTAGGAGAGGTTCGGAATGTTCTTTTTGGAAAATCCAGTTGTGCGCGATCTGCTGCTGCTCGTCTTTGGATTGGGCCTAAGTGCCATCGCCTATTACTTGGTCCGCACCCACGTGCTGAAGTGGCTGCACCGCCTGCTGCGCAAAACTCCCACTAAGTGGGACGAGTTCCTCTTTGAACAGGGAGTGTTTAACGCCGCGGCGTTGATTATCCCTGCCCTGATCATGTTTCGGGTGGCGCCTTTTCTCACGGTGACTCAGGAGGGAATAACCCAGCTGCTCAAGGTAGCTGTCATCTTGGCTGTGGCTGTAGCCGTAGACCGCCTGCTCCGCACCGGGCTGGCCATCTACAACACCTTCCCCATAGCAGCCAGGATGCCCATCAAGGGTTTTGTGCAGATTCTTCAGATTGCCCTCTGGGCCTTTGCCGGCACGATCACCTTTTCCCTGCTTCTGGGGCAGTCGCCCTGGATCTTCCTGAGCGGCTTGGGCGCGGTGAGTGCTGTGCTCTTGGTGGTGTTTCAAGACACCATCCTGGCCTTCTTCGCAGGCCTGCAGCTCACCATCAACGACCAGGTGCGGGTGGGTGACTGGATCGAGGTGCCCAAGTACAACGCGGACGGCACTGTAGTGGAGGTGGCCCTGCACTATGTGAAGGTGCGCAATTGGGACAGGTCCATCACCACCGTTCCCACGCATAAGCTCACCGGAGATTCCTTCGTGAACTGGCGCGGCATGTTTGAAGGGGGAGGCCGGCGCATCAAGCGCTCCGTCCTCATCGATCAGACCAGCGTCCGTTTCTTAGATGAAGAGCTCTTGGAGCGTCTGAGTAAGATCCAGCTGCTCCAGGACTATCTGGCCCGCAAAACTGTGGAGATTCAGGAGTTCAACCGGCTGCACAACATTGATCAGAGCTCCCTGGTGAACGGACGCCACTTAACCAACCTGGGTACCTTCAGGGCCTACCTCGTGGCTTACCTGCAGAGCCATCCCCAGATCAACCAGGACCTGATCATGATCGTGCGCCAGCTGCCGCCCACCACCAACGGCCTGCCCATGGAGATTTACGCCTTCACCAAGGATACGGGCTGGGTGAACCATGAAGGTGTGGCGGCGGACATCTTTGACCATATCCTGGCCATTATCCCAGAGTTTGACCTGCGGGTGTTCCAGAACCCCAGCGGTCACGATCTGGCCAGGGCCTTAGAGGAAAGGGGAATACCAATTGGCTTATGTGAGGACTGAATACCCCCAGTGGTCGTGGTCCTTTTCCCGGCAGCAGATCTTCCAGAGCTGCCTGCGCCGCTATTATTACAACTACTACGCGTCCCATAACGGCTGGGAGTTCGATGCGCCGCAGGAATCACGCTTAGCCTATCGGTTGAAACAGCTAGGCAACATCTATACGGCCTTAGGGAACGGAGTGCACGAAACTGCCCAGTCCCTGGTGGCAAGGGTGATGGAGGGCAGGAAGCTGCCCGACGTAGCGGAGATCGAAGAAGAAATCCGCAGGCATCTGCGGAGGGTGTGGAAGTCTTCCCAGGAGAATCGAGAGCAGTTTTTGATCCGTCCCCGGCGGGTGGACATGCTCCGGGAGTTTTACTATGGTACGGGAGTGAGCGACGATGTGGTGGAGCGGATTAACCAGCGCATCGTTCAGACCGCCGAAGCCTTGGCGGAGTGTCCCGTGTGGGCGGAGCTGTCCCGCAAAGATGCGCAAGTGGTTGCCTGCGAGCAGTTTGACACCGTGGAGATCGCCGGTACGCCTGTGTATGCCGTGCCCGACTTGATCTACAAGACCGCGGGGGGCCAGTGGGTGATTGTGGACTGGAAAACCGGGGAAGAAGCGGAGGAGAACAGGGATCAGGTGGCCCTTTACGTCCTGTTTGTGCGGGAGAAATACGGTGCTTCACCCGAGCAAATCACCGCCCGCCTGGAGTACCTCAATCTCAAATCAAGCATGGAAATGCGGTTCACGCCTGAGGAGCTCCAAGCAGTGGAGAAAAACGCTCTGGCCAGTATGGAGGAGATGAAGGGGCTGCTCAGTGATCCTGCGCTGAACGTGCCAAGACCTAAGGAGGAGTTCGCGCTTACGGAGGCGAGGGAGCAGTGCCCCTGGTGCAATTTCTACGAGCTGTGCCGAGGCGAGCTGGAGGCCAGCGTTTCCTGATCAGCGGGCTTGGCGCCGCCTCTGCTCCAAGAAGAGGTCAATATGCTCTCCGATTTCCCGCCAGTTCTTCACCAGGGGCAGGTTTGTGGGGCGCATGGCGTTGTGTGAGGCATGGAAGAGCAGGGTGTAGATGCCGCTGCTGGCCACCTCTTCGGCATTCTCCAGTTTGTCATCGACAAAGAACTGGACGCCCAGCTCCAAGCAGCGGTCCCTTTTCGAGTAGCCAAACCCCGTTGGGCACATGCTCAGGCTGTGGTAGGGAATCCCGTGGCGCTGCAGCCAGTTTTCCGTGATCTGGCGGTGCCTCGTGTCCCGGTGGGTGATCAAGTGGACTAAACAGCCCCGCTCAGCTAAGGTGCGCAGGGTTTGCGCGGCCTGATCCCGCACGGGTACCGTGTTGAAGATGGTTTCAATGCAGGCATCAAAGAACTCCATAACTTGTTCTCTGGTTTTGTTAAAGGCCTCTTCCACGTTATAGGCCCGCTTGATCATGGGTTCGCCGAAATAGGCGCTGGCGGCCTCCAGCCAAACGTTGCGGGTGCCGTCGTCGTCGTTAGTGAGCACTCCATCTATGTCAAAACCGAAAACGAACTGTTTGATTGTGGTACACCTCCCCTCAGCCCTGCAGGTTTGGTGCTAGAGTAACATTTTCTAATTCCAAAAGCAAGCGCTTCACGTTGAGCCCGAAGGCGTAGCCGCCCAGATTGTGGGTGCCGAGGACGCGGTGACAAGGGACGATAATGCTGGCAGGGTTGGAGCCCACGGCGCGGCCAACAGCCCGGTAAGCCTTGATGCCCAGGTTCTGGGCGATCTTTTTGTAGGTGGTCACGGATCCATGGGGGATCCTGCTGATTTCTTCCCACACCTGCTTCTGAAACGGAGTGCCCAGAAGGCGTACGGGCCAGTTAAACTCCACCCTGTCCCCTCGGAAATAGGCGTTTAGGTCGCGGGCATAGGCTTCGGGCAGAGGCTTTAGCGGGAAGTCGTTGTCCGGAAAGCGTACGGCGGTGAACCTCTCGCCGCCCTCTTGGTTGAAGGAGGCGTAAACCAGATGGTCCTGGGCGAACCAGAGGAAAAAGGGCCCCAGCGGGGACTGGTAGACCGAATGCTGCACAAGGGATCCCTCCAGAGATGTATAATAGAAATCAGTTCGCCTGGGAAGGAGCGAATCCTCCCAGCCTAGGAAGGGAGAGAAGGCTTTGGGCACTGAAACCGCATTGGAGCAGCCTGATTTTCGTTCCAGAATTCTGCGCCTGGCTTGGCCCGCCATCGTGGAAAATCTTCTGCATACCATGGTGGGCATTGTGGACACAGCTATGGTGGGGCGTTTGGGAGCAGCCGCTTTGGCCGCAGTGGGATTGGGCAACCAAATCAACCACTTGGGCCTCACCATCTTTTCAGCCCTGGCCACGGGCAGCACAGCTCTGGTGGCTAGGCATATCGGTGCCAAGGAGCCTGAGCGGGCTCGCGATGTGGCCAGGCAGTCATTGGTTCTCGGCCTTTTTGTCTCCGGCACCGTTATGCTCATCTTTCTTTTCACGGCGCGGGGCCTGTTGGGTCTTCTGTTTAGGCGCTCTGAAGGGTTGGTTTTGGATTCTGCCGCAGCCTATGTGCGCATTGTGGCCTCAGCCATGATTTTGAACTACTTCCTCATTGTTATTAACGCGGTGCTGAGGGGAGCGGGGGACACCAAAACCCCCATGCGCATTACCGCCTTGGTGAATGTGATCAACATAGTCGGAAACGCCATCTTCATCTACGGCCTGGGCCCCATTCCAGCGCTGGGTGTGGCCGGAGCGGCCCTGTCCACAGCCATTGCCCAGGCCTGTGGAGGGGTTTTGGCTCTGCGAGTGCTTTTGAGCAGCCCACTTCTGCGCATCAGCCTCAGGGACTCCTTCAAGCCCGATCTGACCATCATACGCAGGATTGCCAACATCGGGGTTCCGGCAGGCGTGGAGCAGGGCATGCTCCGGGTGGGCCAGCTGTTTTACACCATGATCATTTCCTCCCTGGGCACCGTGAGCTATGCTGCCCACCAGGTGGCCCTAAACGCGGAGTCCCTATCCTTCATGCCCGGAGCCGGCTTTGCTGTGGCGGCCACCACCTTGGTGGGGCAGAACTTGGGAGCGGGCCTGCCCGATGATGCGCAGCGGGCTGGAAGGATTACTCGCAACATGGGCATGTTGGTCATGTCCGCGATGGGTGTGGTCTTTTTCCTGATTCCCGGGCCCATCGTGCGCATCTTCTCCAGCGATCCGGAGGTAATTGCGCTGGCCGTGGTCTGTCTGCGCTTAGTGGCCATTGCCCAGCCTTCCCTGGCGGCTTGGATGATTCTGGCTGGAGGCCTGAGGGGAGCCGGGGATACCCGGGCCATCATGAAGATGGTCATGCTCTCCTTTTTGGGGGTGCGCGTGGGCTTAGCGTACCTTTTGGCGCTGCGCCTGGGGTTGGGGTTGACTGGAGCTTGGATCGCCATGGTTGCGGATCTCTTCCTGCGCAGCTTCTTGATTCAGTGGCGTTTCAGCAGGGGAGAGTGGAAATACGTCAAGGTATAGGAAGGAGCTTGGAAATGCGAGAGTTCAGTTTCTTCATGCCCACAAAGCTGGTCTTTGGGCAGGACGTGGTGAAAAAGGCAGGCGCGGGCTTGGCCCTGGGAAAAAAGGCGCTCATCGTCACGGGGAGATCCTCGGCCCGCTTGAGCGGTGCCCTGGATGACGTGCTGGAGGCGCTGTCTGGCGAGTATGTCCTCTTCGATCGTGTGGAGAATAACCCCACGGGTGAGAACTGCCAGGAAGGTGCCGAGCTAGCCCGGAGGGAAAACTGCGATTACATCATCGCCATTGGGGGAGGCTCGCCCCTGGATGCGGCCAAAGTGATGGCCGTGTTGGCTGTGAATGAGAAGAGCCCCTTGGAGCTCTATGCTCAAGGCTGGGAGAAAAAACCCCTCCCCATTGTGGCCATTCCCACCACCGCGGGAACGGGGAGCGAGGTTACTCCCTACGCGGTTTTGACCATCCATGAGGAAGAGACCAAGAAGGGTTTGGGAGGCCCAGACCTGTTTCCGGCGGTAGCCTATCTGGATCCAAGATACACGGCGTCCCTGCCGCTGCAGGTGACCATCGATACCGCTGTGGATGCCCTTTCCCATCTGGTGGAAGGTTACCTTTCCAACAGGGCCTCTTCCGCAAGCGATCTCGCGGCTCTGCAGGGTATTGCTGTGTGGGGAGGGGTGATCCCAGCTCTGCGCAGTGGTGATATCTCCCTGCAGGTCAGGGAGGATCTGCTCCTCGCCTCCATGCTGGGCGGGATCACCATTGCCCAAACAGGAACCACTTTCGTCCATGCCCTGGGTTATCCCCTCACCTATTTCCATGACTATCCCCACGGGCGGGCTAACGGCATCTTTATGGCGTCGTATCTGGAGTTCACCCACGCCCATGCCCCAGAGCGGGTGGAGATGGTGCTGGAGCTTTTGGACCTTCCCTCGCTGAATGCTTTCCGGGAGCTCATGAACGAGCTGTTCGCCGACTACGTGGGCAAGCTGCACGTACCCGAGGAGCGGATCCGGGCTTACGCTGAAAAAGCAGCCCAGACCAAGAATGTGTCTTACTCCCGGGGCACCCCATCGGTGGAAGAGTTGACCGAAATCCTCAAGGAAAATATACTATAAGGTAAGGAAATGCCCGTCCGCCTGCTAGGCTGGACGGGCATCAGCTCCCTGTTTCAGCTTTCTTTGATGAGCTGGAGCACGTACTGGGCGGCGGCTTCCAGCTGGTCTATGGGGATGGCTTCGTCGGTGGTGTGCACGTTGGTGTAGCCCATACCCAGAATCACGGAGGGAATGCCGTAGCCGTTGATGATGTTGGCGTCGCTTCCTCCACCCGTGCTTTCGATTTGCGGTTCCAATCCCATGGCTTTCGCTGCCTTAACAGCCAGCTGCACCACGTAATCGGCTTCGGTGAGGCGGAAGGAGTTGTAGCTGTCGCTGATGGAGACCTCAGCTTCTACGCCGTGGGCAGCACAGGTACTCTGAATCACTTCTGCCATGTGTTCCGCTTGACGGTTCAGCTTTTCTTGATCCAAAGAACGGGCTTCGCCTTTCAGCTCTACGCGGTCGGGAATGATGTTGGTGGCCACGCCTCCCTGGATCAGGCCGATGTTGGCTGTGGTCTCCTCGTCGATGCGCCCCAGTTTCATCTTGGTCAGGGCTTCGGCCGCCACCAAAATGGCGCTGATGCCTTTTTCAGGCGCTACTCCGGCGTGGGCTGCCCTGCCGTGGACCGTGGCGGAGATGTTTTTCTGGGCCGGGGCTTGCACCACGATGGTGCCCACCGGGCCGCCAGTATCTAGGAAAAAGCCGGCTTTGGCCTGGAGCGCGCTGGCGTCCAGGGACTTAGCCCCAAACAGACCGCCTTCTTCTGCCACCGTAAAGAGGATTTCCAGGCGTCCGTGGGGAATCTGTTGCTCCTGGACAGTGCGGACCGCCTCCAAGACCGCGGCAATTCCAGCCACATCATCTGCGGCCAAAATGGTGGTTCCGTCGCTTTTGACTACTCCGTCTTCCACCACAGGCTTGATCCCCCGGCCGGGCTCAACCCGATCCATGTGCGCGCAGAAGAGCAAGGCTGGGGCATCTTTCTGACCTTCCAGGACGGCGATGAGATTGCCGGCTGTCCCCCCGATTTTCTCTCCGGCATCGTCTTCGGTAACGGTAAAGCCCAGGGCTTCAAGCCTAGGCTTGAGGGCATCGGCCATAAGCCGTTCGTCCTTGGAGGCGCTGTCGATTTGCACCAGTTCTAGGAATTCATTCAACAAACGCTGTTTGTTTATTTCCATTTCATCGACCTCCTTCTGGATCTGGTTGTTCAACACGGTACTAGTATTTCCTGCCATCACCTGAAGGGAATGGACTGATCCCAGTGGAAGAGCTTGTTGGCCTGATTTTGACCGCCGGTGAACTGCTGTTAACCTGCGGCGCCGAAATGTCTCGGGTGGAAGAAACAATTGAACGTATGGGCAGCGCAGCCGGGTTTGTGCAGGTGGAAAGTTACGCCACCCCCACCGGGCTCTTTGTTTCGCTGCACGACCCCGCGGGTAGGGTATATACTCGGGTGAAGCGCATCCGGGGTGGCCAGAGCAATATTGCCGTCATCGCAGAGGTTAATGCTTTGAGCCGTGCCTTTTCCGCGGGAGAGATCAGCGCTGACCAGGTTAGGCAGGCCTTGGAGCGCTTGCGACAGGAAGGAGTTCCGGAGAGCCTGGCGAGGCAGCTCATTGGCGGAGGCGGTGCTTTGGCCTTCGCGGTGATGATGGGGGGCACCTGGCTGGAGGGGCTGGTGGCTGGTGTTGTGGGCACTGTGGTGCTTATGGTGGTTTCTCGCATGGAGAGGCGCTTTCCCAGAGTAATACAGGCGGCGGTGGGAGCCATTGTGGCGGCTTTCCTCGTGGCCACGGTGGGTCCCTATTTCCAGCTCAACGTCAACGTGACCATTCTGGGCGCGGTCATGGTTTTGGCGCCGGGTATGGTGATCACCACGGCCATCCGGGATCTTTTGGGCGGCGAGCTGGTTTCCGGCTTAAGCAGGAGCGCTGAGGCCCTGGTCATCGCGGTGGCCATCGCCACGGGGGTGGCTGTGGTGCTCAGCTTGGGAGGTGCGTAAGGTGCTGGTACAGATCGCCATGGGCTTTTTGGCTGCCCTCACCTTCGCCTATATCTTCCGGGTTCCTCCCAGGCAGAGCGTGCGCTGCGGCTTTGTGGGCGGTCTGGGGTGGGCCGTGTATTTGTCCGGGCAAGGCCGCTTTGGCGAGGTGGGCGCGGTGTTCCTGGCAGCAACAGGAGTGGCCGTGCTCAGCGAAGTGCTGGCCCGCAGGCATCATGAGCCCGTGATCGTGTTTCTCACACCAGGTATTATTCCCCTCGTGCCCGGCAGCAAGGCCTATTTGACCATGCTCAGCTTTGTCCAGCAGGACTACACCCAAGGCGTGGTGCTGCTGGTGACAACAGTTTTTTTGGCTGGCGCTATTGCGGCGGGAATCATTATTACCAGTTCCATCTTTAGGAATTTTTCCCGCACCAAGCATAACAGGAGGTAGTTGTGGTGAGTAAGAAGATTGTGGTGACAGTGGGAGACCGCAGGCTAGAGGTTCCAGAGGGCACCCTGGTGGGCGAGGTGGCCTCCATGGTTCCCGGGGATTCCCAGGGAACGGTGGTGGCCAGAGTGGACAACGATGTTTACGGTTACCAGTTCCCCCTCACTGAGGACTGCCGCGTTGAGTTTCTGGACACCCGTACCGAGGACGGCATGAGGGCTTACCGGGCCAGTCTCGTCTTTCTTTTTGTCCGGGCTGCCCTGGAGGTGATCCCCGGCTGCACGGTGCATATCAAGCATGCCCTGAACAACGGGCTGTACGGCGAGATTGATCACAGCCAGCCCGTAATTGAAAAGGATATCAAGGCCATAGAGGAGCGCATGTGGGCTCTGGTTAAGGAGGATGTGCCCTTCACCAGGCGCATTGTGCCCGTGGAAGAGGCTAAGAGGATTTACGCCGAACAGGGATTTGAGGACAAAGTTAGGCTCCTGGAACAGCAGAACGGAGACGAGGTTGTCCTCTACAACTTCGGTTGGTTCCACGATTCCCTGCGGGCAGTTTTGGTGCCCAGCAGCGGGTATTTGCAGTACTTCAAGCTCCGTTACTACCTGCCCGGCTTCATTTTGGAGTACCCGCGGCGCGCCAATCCAACCCAGATCCCTGAGTACGTGGAACAGGGTAAGCTGTTCAACGAGTTTTTCAAAGCGGAACGCTGGCAGCGCAATCTGCGCATTCCCGATGCCGCGTCGCTCAACGACTGTATCCTCAGGGGTGGGTTCGGAGATTTGGTCACGGTGTCCGAAGCTTACCATGAAAACCAGATCCGGGACATCGCCGAGCAGATCGCCAAAGACAGAGACCGGCTGCGCCTTATTCTCATTGCCGGGCCCTCTAGTTCAGGAAAGACCACCTTCGCCAGGCGCCTCAAGGTGCAGCTGAGGGTGTTCGGTTTGGAGCCAGTGGCCATCGGCCTGGACGATTATTTTGTGGACCGCCATTTAACGCCCCTGGATGAGGACGGACAACCCGACTTCGAGGCCTTGGAGGCCATTGATCTGGAGCTGTTCAACGAGCACCTCTCCAAGCTCATCCAAGGCGAAGAGGTGGCAATTCCCACCTTCCACTTCCCCACGGGAACCAGGCAGTGGAACGGCCATAAGCTGAAGGTGCGCCCAGATCAACCCATCATCATTGAGGGCATCCACGGGCTCAATGACCAGCTGACCAAGGCCATTCCCAAGGGGAGGAAGTTCAAGATCTACGTCTCCGCACTCACCAACCTGAACCTGGATGATCACACCCGGATTTCCACCACCGATGTGCGCCTGCTTCGGCGCATGGTTAGGGACAATCAGTTCAGGGGCCATGATGCCAAGGCCACCATTGAGCGCTGGCCCTCGGTCACCCGGGGAGAGCGCCGCCACATTTTCCCCTTCCAGGAAAGCGCCGATGTGATGTTTAACTCCACGTTGATCTACGAACTGGCGGTGCTCAAGCCCTTGGCTACGCGGCTGCTCAAGGAGATCACCCCGGCGGATCGTCAGTTTTCCGAGGCCAAGCGCCTCCTGCGTTTTCTGGAACACTTCGTGGCGGTGGATGATTGGTCCGCGATCCCCTGCACTTCCATTTTGCAGGAGTTCATTGGGGGGTCGTGCTTTGACTGAGGGAGGCGGCTTATGAAGGTTGTACTGGCGGCCCTGAATGCCAGGTATAGTCATTCCAGCCTGGCCTTGAGATACCTGCAGCGCTACTGCGAGGGCCAGTTTCCCAACTTGGAGACGGTGGAGTTCAACATTAACCAAAACCCCCGGACCATCTTGGGGGAGATCGCCAGGAGAAAGCCAGATGTGGTGGGCTTCTCCTGCTACATCTGGAACATTGAGATCATCCTGCCCCTGGTGCGCAGCCTGCGCAAGGTGTGCCCCGGGGTGACCATCATCCTAGGCGGCCCTGAGGTTTCCTTCGATGTTGAACACTGGCTCACTGCACACCCCAGCATAGATTTCATCATCGCCGGGGAAGGGGAAGAGGCTCTGCGCCGCTTTTTGGAGGAGTATGAGCGCTCCGGAGGCGAGTTCACCCAAGAGGCCTTGGCTTCCGTGCCTGGGCTGGTGTACCGAGATGGGGAGGGCAGGGTTGTGCAAAATCCGTCCCAACCCCTGGATCTAGCCTCGATTCCCCCCATTTACCACGGGGATCTCCGGGATCTTCAGGACAAGATCGTCTACTTTGAAACCACCAGGGGCTGTCCCTTTAAATGCGCTTACTGCCTCTCTTCCGTCATGGGCCGCGTGAGAGTGTTTCCCCTGGCACGGACCAAGGGCGAACTGGCGGCCTTGGCTGCCGCGGGCGTACAGCAGGTGCGCTTTGTGGATAGGACCTTCAACTACGATCCCAGGCGCGCCTATGAGCTGCTGGAGTTCATGATTAGTCTGGACACGAGCACCCGCTTTCAGGTGGAGGTTAGTGGGGACATCCTTACTGAACCTATTCTGGAGCTGCTCACAACCGCCCCGGAAAACCGGTTTCAATTCGAGATTGGGGTGCAGTCCACCAATCCAGCTACCCTCCAGGCCGTTTCCCGCCGCGCCGATCTGCAGCGCCTAGCTGAGGCGGTGCGCTTTCTCAAGGAAAAGACCACGGTGATCGTCCTTCTAGATCTCATTGCCGGGCTGCCCGAAGAGGGGTTTTGGCGGTTTGGGGAGTCCTTCGATTTTGTCTACCGCCTCAAGCCCGACCGCATCCACTTAGGCTTTCTCAAGCTCCTGCGGGGTTCGCGCCTGCGGGAGGAGGCGGACCAGTTCGGCTGCGTGTTTACGGATGAGGCGCCCTACGAAGTGCTGTACACCAAAGATCTGTCCTTTGCCGAAATCCAGCGCCTCAAGCTCATAGAGGATTTGGTGGGAAAGTATTTCAACCCCCGTTTTGAGCATTCCCTGGAGTACCTGCTGCGGGGCGGGCGTTCGCCCTTTGCGTTTTTCAACGAGTTCGCGGCCAAATGGGAACAGGCCGGCTGCCATTGGGTGGAGCATTCGCTGCTGGGCCGCTACCGCATTTTGCTGGAGTTCTTTGGGGAAGACAATCCTGATCTTCAACCCTGGCTGCTTTTCGACTTCCGCTGTCATGAGGGAAGGCAGGTGGCCCCGCCTTGGCTGGGTGGGCGCCAGGATCGTAGGCTGGAGGCGGAGGTGGTTCAATCTGGGCGGCTTGCTGAACTCTTCCCCGAGACGGCGGGCCTCTCCCCGCGTGATCTGGGGCGCAGAATTGCCGTGGAACAGCTGCCTTTTAAGGAAGGAACCCAGACCATGCTTTTTTACTATCCCTTAGAGGGTACAAGGGCGCGCACCGTGCGCCTGGGATAGACCAGGGGAGTTCCCGTCACCTGGCTGGTCATCTCGTCAAGGGAGACGAGGTCAGAGGCGTCGACTTCGTGGAGTGCGCGCTTACCCAAGGCGCGCACTCCTTCTTTGATCTCCTCGGTGCAGGAAATGAGGTAATTGGCCAGGTGTCTGGCGGCCAGCTTCCAGTTCAGCCTGCCACTCTGCTTACCGCCGTGGACAACCAGCTGGGAAGGGGGTTCCCAGGGTATGGATTTGGTGGTTTGGGTGTGGCTGAGGGCATAAAGGGGCATGGTGCCCAAGTAAATGGCGTTTGCCCCCAGCGCCAAGGCTTTCAAACACTGGCCGGGGGAGAAGAAGCCGCCGGAGACGATGAGGCTCACCTGGTTGTGTACGCCCCTGGTTTTGAGGTGCTCCACGGCGCGGCACAGTCCCATGATGGTGGGGAGACCGAAGTCGTCTTCCAAAATGGGCGGGGCCGCTGCGGTGGCAGCGTTAGCCCCTTCCAAGGCCAGGAAATCCACTTCCGCATCTAGGCAGAGATCAATCTCCCGCTCCAGATTGGCGGTGAAGGAGAACTTGACTCCCACCGGCACGCCGCCGCCGACTTGCTTTAGGAAGCGCACGATTTTGGGAAGGTCCTCGCTCTTCCTCAAGGGGGGAAGTTCAGGCAGAACCAGATGGGGGTAGGGTGCCTGGGCCCCTCCCGCACTGGCGCCCTGTCCCAGCTGGATCTCCAGGGCATCGGCTTGAGCCAGTATTTCCACTGTGCGGTGCAGGGGTATCCGGGGGTACTGGATGATGAGGCGCTCGGCCAGTTCCCGTTCTTTGGGCAGAAAGGGCCCTTCACCGGTGTTGGAGGCGGTCCCGGCCAGCCTGCTTCCCAGGGCCAAGGCGTACTTGGTACGGTCAGAGAGGGCTTTGCGGTAAGCCATGCCCGAGACCAAAAGCGGTGTGGAAACCGTGAGCGGCTTCTTGCTCTTGGGGCCGATGGTTGTCTCTGTGTTCACCGCAGTGGTGTGGGGCAGGGGCTGGCGATCCAGGTGGGCGGAAACAAACATGAGCCCATCAAAGTCCATGAAGCGGCGGGGGCTCCCCAAGGGGCGTTGGAGGACCTGGGCCTTCTGGGCCCGCAGGTTTGTCTCTAAGATGGTCTGCACGCCCGTGCGCTTGGTGGCGGAGAGCAGCTCCGACAGGTTTTCCACATAAGGATCGGTCATGAGGACTTTTGTGCTCTGGCGGACGATTTGGCTGGCCAGGAAGCGCAGCGCCACTAGGCCGCCCGCCACACCTGCCGCTCCTGCCAACAGTTTCGATTTAGTGCTGGACAAAGAATCACCTCCGCAAAGCTGGGGGAAGGGATCACCTGGCCTGTGTAGTATTATGTTAAGGGTGCCGCTTACCACCATAAATGGATGTGGTTGTGTTGAACAACAAGGTAACCATCAAGGATGTGGCCAGGCGGGCTGGCGTTTCTCCCTCCACGGTCAGCCGGGTGATTGCAGATCACCCGCGCATCAGTCCGAACACCAAGGAACGGGTGCGCATGATCATGGCGGAGCTGGGCTACTATCCCAACGCGATCGCCCGGAGTTTGGTCAACCAGACCAGCAGCAGCATTGGGGTTATTCGCTCCCGCTTGACGCAGGGGGATTTCACCAACCCCTTCTTTCCCGCCGTCATTCAGGGTATTTCTTCCGTGGCTCACAAACACGGATTGCACTTAGTGTTGTCCACCAGCAGCAGTTTTACCCAGGAAGACGAGGAATGCTTGAACCTGCTCAGGCAGCGCCGGGTGGACGGGGTGATACTGTTAGCTTCCCATCGCCGAGATAAGCTTATACCGCGCCTGGCTGCCGAGGGTTTCCCCTTTGTCTTAATCGGGCGCCACGAAGGACCCGAGGCGATCAACTGGGTGAACAACGACAACTTCGCGGATGCCAAATCGGCGGTGGAGTATCTCCTTGGCAAGGGCCATCGGCACATCGCCTGTCTGGATGGGGATCCCCGCTATGTGGTGAGTGTGGACCGCCTGCGGGGCTACCGGGCAGCCCTGGAGGAGCAGGGAATCCAGATGGATGCCGCCTTAGTGGAGCACTCGGAGTTTTCCGTGGACGGGGGTTACCAGGCTACCCTGCGCCTTTTGCAGAAGCAGCTGGAGTTTTCTGCCATCTTTGCCGTGGATGATTTGATCGCCATTGGGGCCATGCGTGCCTTACAGGAGCGCGGTTTTGCTGTGGGGAAAGACGTGGCGGTGGTGGGCTTCAACAACACCATTTTGGGAGCCTATGTCCAGCCGGCCTTAACGTCGGTGCATGTGCCCATTTATGAACTGGGCCAGATCGCGGTGCAGATGCTCACCGCACACATTTACGGTTCAGGCACCTTTCCCAATCAGCAGATGCTCCAGGCTGAGCTGGTGGTGCGCAGTTCCGCTTGAGGGGGTGGGGTCATGGCTGAGCGCAGTGTGATATCAGTTGTTCTCTTGGCCGCGGCGCTCTGGGCGGCAGGGGCGGCGGAGGCAGTTATGCTCACTGATCCCACAGGCCTTTACAGCACGCAGATTGGGGATAGATGGGTTTACCAGGCCCATCACAGCACCCCGGAGCTCATGGTTTTCTACGGGGAAGGGGATTTCGAGCTTTTATACTTCCAGCGGCTCGGTCCCGTGAGTTATCCTTCGGCCCTGGATTTTGCTAGGCGCGCCGTGGAACTCTATGCAGGGCCAGGGGGCCTTGAACAGTTCGAGCTGGTTGGTGAGTATACTGAAGTGAAGGTGGCGGGGGAAGGCGGTGTTGCCTGTGCCTACAGCTATGAAGATGCCCAGGGCGGCAGAGTGTGGGAGTTCCGCATTTTCCTGGTGCTCCCCAGTGGAGAGGGCTTTTCTATAGCTTATAGTGACAATAAACCTGAGGCGGCAAGCGCTCCTCCGCTGGAGGATGTTCTGATGCACTGGCGGTGGTTGTTTTGAGTCCTAAGCAGGCTTACAGGTTTGTACCGGTTTTCGTGCTCCTGTGTGTGCTGGGGGCAGTGGTACCCGCGGCATCGGCCCAGGGTATAGCAGCGCGGTTTGAGCGCACACTGGGCGCCGGAACCGCGCCTAAGCTGATCAAGGAGTACGGCGGGGAGTATGTCTTACCCATTCAAGAGCGGCTGTGGGTTGAGGAGGTCTTTGCCCGCTTGGCGGCGCAAAGCCAGCGTCCTGAAGTGGAGTACACCCTCACTGTGTTGAACTCCAGGGAAGCCAATGCCTTTTCGCTGCCGGGTGGTTTTGTCTTTATCACCAGGGGTCTTCTGAACCTGATTGGATCAGACGAAGCCCAACTGGCCGCGGTGCTGGCCCATGAAATCGCCCATGTGGAGAAGAAGCACGGGGTAAACGCGGTCCTCAGGCAGTTGGGGCTCTCTGTCCTGGCGGAGGTGGGTGCCGCGGCTTTGGACTTTTTATCTGGTGATCTGCTCCGCCTGGCCGGTGTGACCTTGGTGCAGATGCTTCAGGCAGGTTGGGGACGGGAGGCGGAGTTCGAAGCGGATGCGGTGGGGCAGGAGCTGGCTGCCCAGGCTGGTTTTGATCCTGCCGGGTCCATCAGTCTCCTGGAGACACTGGCTGAGGTCGATGGCGCTGAACAGCCCATGCACCTCTTTCGCACCCATCCCGAGCCTGTGCAGAGGCAAAAGCGCCTGGAGGAACGCCTGGCCTTGTTCTGGTCGGATCCCACCCTGGTTGCCCAGGAGGAGGTCCTAGAAAGATTAAAAGAGGGCAGGAATTCACACCAGGATAGGCGAACTGATCCCAAAGGCAGATATGTGCTGGAAGAAGCGGAGAAGCCATGGGCAGGAGTACGGCTTTTTGACCTGCAAACGGGGGAGTACGTCACCTGGGCGCAAGAAGCCCTGGTGAGGGAAGCCGCTTGGTCTCCCCAGGGGACTTATCTGGCTGTACTGGTGGATGCCGGGTCCCAGGGCGAGCTGTGGGTCTTGAACCGCTGGGGCCACGTGCTGAGGAGAATAGCGGGGTTCCGCGGCGAGATCGCGTCCTTCAGCTGGTCTCCCCAGGGAACCGTACTGGCCCTGGATCTGGTGGATCCGGCTGGCCAGCGGGTGGCAGCCGTTTATATCAACCCGGCTGCTGTGGTGGATGTGAGCAGAGGCCTGGACGCCAGCGGTTCGCAGTGGCTGGACGATGCCCTCTATTTCCTCCAGGGAGACAGCTGGTATAAAACGGAACCGCCGCAGGTGGTGCCGGTGCAGATTGCCGAGCCGGTTCCCCTGGTGCTCCAGCGCAAGCGGGTTTTGACCCCCACCTTAATCAGGGAAGGGAGTACATTCCGGCTCACCAGGCCCGAGCTTACGCCACCTTGATCTGAGCCAAGACCCGGGGGAGTGGGCCGAATGGAGTGAAAGAAAAACGCACCTTCCCAAGAAGGTGCGCACAAGGCGGATTAGGATGCAGAGCTCCCCACGCTGGAGCCGTCTGCGGAGCTCTTTTTCGAATCGCTCTTGCTGTCGTTTACGTAAAAGCCAGGCCCTTTGAAGATAATGCCAACGTTTTTTGCGATGAGGCGCTGAACTGGAGCGCTGCAGGTGGGACAACTGTCCAGCTTGTCATCTTTGATGCTCTGCTTCAGCTCAAAGCGGCCGCAGTTTGGACATTTGTATTCATAGATGGGCATAAATGGCATCCCTCCTTTCAGGCATCTGAAAGATATTGTACAACTTGTCCGGATTCTTTGCAACCGGCTTGAGGATGCTAGGAGATTATGAAATAGAGGCGAGGAGTCGTTGGGAATGAAGTATCGTTCAAATCAGTTCACAGCATTCATCTTAGTTGGTTTCGCAATCATGGCATTTTCTACCCTCGCGTTGTTTTCTGGAGTCGCCTTGGCTGAGGACTCGCCGAAAAAGATTCAGTTTAACTTGAACCAGCCTCCCGTGGTAGAGGAGGAACCCGACGCCTTTACTGAGAAGTATGAAAAAGTGATGAGTGAGATCTCCATTTCTGATGAGGCCGCTGAGGTTGTCAATCAGATCAAGGATGTGGTGGAAGACATCGAGGATCTCTGTGTGGATATTGCCATCACGGAGATGCGCGAACGGCGCAACGAAGAGGTACTGCTCCATCTTAAGGTCAGTGTGGAGCACAAACTGGCCCGGCTTGAGTTTCAAGGCCCCAGTGCCGTGCGGGGTGTAATTGTGGTGGCCGATCAGGCGAACATGGAGGTGCACACCTTTCAGCCGGTTACCAATGTCATTTTGATCCGCGGCTTGGAGGATGCCAGCAAAGAGGCGCTGACTGCGCTGAGTATGGGCCAGGATTTGACTCAGCTCACTTCCTACTTGGATTTCTCCCAGTATCAGGTGGAGATTTTAGAGAAGGCGGAACAGGAAGGCATCACTGACTATCTGCTCAAGGTTGATGCCCCTGAAGACGAGACATGGTATGTAAGGGTCAAGGATGACAGCTGGTTTCCCCACGAAATCTCGGTTTACAAGGAGGGGATCCTGCAGGGCACCATGAACCTGTCAGGTGTTGTGCTCAACCCCGGCTTGAGTGTGGAGGAGATTAGCAGTCTACCCAATGCCAAGGTAGAAAGGATCTGAGGGAGGGGTGAACATTGCAGCCCTGGGTGCGCAGTCTATGTGTTCTCGGCTTAATCGCCTTTGCCTTCCTTGCCGTTAGTACCACGGCAGCAGCCTTCGAAGCGGAGGACCTGCCCTTTGGTTTTGGACCCCAGGGCTGGCAGACTGGCTTAGGATTGAGCCAGGAAAGCGTCAAGTCCAAAGGACTGCTGGGGTATGAGAAAACAGGCATCGACGGCTATCTGACCCATGGCGAAGGAGACCAGGAAGCGTTCAGCTGGTTTAGCGGGCGCAAACAGGTGATCATGGGTAATATCGGCTACAGTCTGGAGTTGTTTGGAGGTAATACTCAAAGGCCCATCCTCTCAACTTTCCTCAGCAGTACCGAGCCCCACGTGGGAGCCTACGGAGAGTTCAGCCGCATGTATGGCACCATAGGTCATGGTTTAGCGGGGGAGGCACAGTTTTCCGTTTCTGAGGTTGGGGAGTTCCAGTACAGCATAGTTCCCTACGTGCAGTTCCAGCGGCAGGGTGTGTGGAGGTTTTCCCTGTCCCTGGGTAGTTCGTTTGGTTTTGGCATGTCCTATCAAGAGCCCCAGGAAAAGGTGAAGTTGGATATCACTGTGGTGGGGGAAGGGCTGAGCATGCATGTTCTGCTCTCCCTGTCGGAACATCCCCTTACGTTGGGAGCAGGTCTCACGCAGGAGCAGGCGCAGGTGTTCATCCGCTACTCGTTTTAAATCCTAGACTGGGTCGAGGGTCGCCAAGTGGCCCTCTTTTATTGCGCAAAAGGGAAGTGAAATGCATGCATGTGGTTTTGGTGGAGCCAGACATTGCGGCCAATACAGGCAACATCGCCCGCCTTTGCGTGGCTGCGGGGGCGACGCTCCACTTAATCAGGCCCCTGGGTTTTTTCCTCAGCGATCCCAGGCTGAAGAGGGCAGGTTTGGACTACTGGCAGTACCTGGAACTGCAGGTGCATGACTCCTTTGCAGATTTCCTTGTCTCCCAGGAGCCCCAGCGCATGTATTTTGTGGAGACGGGGGGGAGAAAGCTTTATTCCCAGGTGTGCTATGAACCAGGAGATTATCTCGTCTTCGGCAGTGAAACCAAGGGCTTGAGCGGGGAACTCATTAATGCTTACTCTGATCACGTGGTCAGCCTGCCGCAGCGCGACGTAAGATCCTTGAATTTGGCAAATACTGTAGCCATAGTGGTTTATGAGGCTTGGAGGCAGCTGGGTTTTGCCGGTGCGAAAAATCTGCCAGAGGCAGGATTCACAGCCCCAGACCAGAATATCTAGTCGGAATGGCCAGTAAAAAGTGTGAGGTGAAGTAATACATGCGACGAGTTCGTGCTTTTTTCGGGGGCATTCATCCCAACGACAATAAGCAGAGCACTAACAGCACTCCCATCAAGGCGCTGCCTGCACCAGAAGTACTGGCGGTGCCTCTTCTGCAGCATGCGGGACGGGAAGCAAAACCGCTGGTTGCCAAGGGAGATGAGGTGCTGAAGGGGCAGGTGATTGCTGAAGCCGACGGGAAGATCAGCGCCCCGGTACACTCGCCAGTATCTGGAAAGGTGACGGCTATTGAGCCGAGACCCGGTGCAGCTGGGCGGTCCCTGACCTGCATAGTGATTGAAAACGATAGCCAGGAGAATTGGGTAGAAAGGGAGCCGCATCCAGATCCTGTGCAGCTCGATGCCCAGACAATCGTAAAGCGCATCGCGGAGGCCGGCATCGTGGGCATGGGCGGCGGAGGTTTTCCCACCGCACCCAAACTCGCTCCGCCCAAAGGAGTCATCATCGATTATTTGCTTCTCAATGGTTGTGAATGCGAGCCCTATCTCACCGCAGACCACCGGCTCATGGTGGAGTATGCCGATGAGATCATCCTCGGGGCCAAGCTCATGGCCAAAGCTTGCGGAGCGCGCAAGATCATCATTGGAGTAGAAGACAATAAGCCTGATGCCATAGCGGCTTTGCGGGAAAAGGCCGGGGCCATCGAGGTTGTGGCCCTGTCCACCAGGTATCCCCAGGGCGGAGAGAAGCAGTTGATCCAGGCTCTCACCGGCCGGGAAGTGCCCAGCCAGGGCTTGCCCTATCAGGCTGGCTGCGTTGTGCAGAACGTGGGAACCGCTTGGGCAGTGGCCAAGGCGCTGCGCGACGGCGAACCTCTGATCGCCAGGGTGGTGACGGTGACCGGCTCTGCCATAGGCGAACCGCAGAACTTCTTGGTACCCATTGGCACCGCTTTCAAGGATCTCATTGAGGCCGCGGGCGGATTCAGCCAGACACCTGGCAAGGTGGTGGCTGGGGGGCCTATGATGGGCGGGGCCCAATTCAGCTTGGATGTCCCGGTAACCAAGGTCACCAGCGGCGTTCTGGCCTTTGGTATGGAAGAGAGCAAGACGCCGGATTCCCAGCCGTGCATTAAGTGCGCCCGCTGCGTGGATGTGTGTCCAGCCAATTTGCTCCCCCTTAAACTGGAAGCTTACGGCATGAACGAGCAGTGGGATAACGCCCGGGAATACGGAGCGCTGGACTGCATTGAATGCGGTTGCTGCACTTATATTTGTCCGTCCAAGCGCCCGCTGCTGCATTACATCCGTTTTGCCAAAGCGGAAATAGTTGCCAGAGAAAGACAGTCAAGCTGAAGGAGGGTGGATAATGGAGGAGCTTAGATTACTGGTATCACCGTCTCCCCATATTCGGGATACAGATACAACTGAAAAGATTATGTTTGCAGTTTTGATCAGCCTTCTGCCGGTTGTGGCTGCAGCCGTTTACTTCTTCCGCTGGGAGGCTGTGCGGGTTCTGCTTTTGTCTGCCGCTTCCGCAGTAGCGACGGAGGCCATCTGGCAGCGTCTGCGCAACAAGCCCATCCGCATTGGCGATGGCAGCGCCCTCATTACAGGAGTACTGCTGGGGCTGAGCGTACCGCCCACACTGCCCAGCTGGATGGTTATTTTGGGCGCAGCCGTTGCCATAGCCATTGGCAAGCAGGTCTTTGGGGGTTTGGGTCATAACCCCTTCAACCCGGCCCTGGTGGGACGTGCGTTTTTGACCGCTTCTTTCGGCCGGGCCATGACCACATGGACGGCGCCCTTTGATGCAGTCACTGCCGCCACTCCCCTGGCCATGGGGGCAGCCGTGAGCCGTATTCCTGATTTGTTCTTTGGCTCAGTGGCTGGCTCTCTAGGCGAGACCTCTGCCCTAGCCATCTTGCTGGGCGGGATCTACCTCTTTTACAAGGGAGTCATCGATTACCGTATCCCCGTGGGCATCGGCGCCACGGTGGCCGTGTTTGCGCTTTTGGCTGGCGAGAATCCCGTGTTTCATCTCCTGGCGGGAAGCGTGCTTTTTGGTGCCGTGTACATGGCCACGGACATGGTGACCTCGCCGGTAACTAAGGCGGGGCGCTGGATTTTCGGAGTAGGCATCGGTGTGATTATCATGGTAATTAGGATTTGGGGTGGCTATCCCGAGGGAGTTACCTTCGCCATTCTGCTCATGAATGCCGTAACTCCTCTACTCAATCGGTGGACACGCCCCCGGATCTACGGGCAAGGGGTGAAAGTCAGTGAATGAGTCTGTACGCATGGTTGTCGTTCTATCAGTAATTGCCATGGTATCTGCCGCGGTTTTGTCGTTGGTGTATGGAAAAGCAAGTGTTATAATTGAAGAGAATGCCGCGCGTGCCCTGGAGAGTTCCGTCTTGGAAGTGCTGCCCGGAACCAGTACGGTGAATATTATCCGGCGCAGCCCCGACGAGCTGGGCGTAGATGATCCCAAGGAAATGCGGGAAAAGGAACAGCGGACCACGCTCATTTATCAAGGCGTGGACGATCAGGGCCAGATCGTGGGCTATGCCTTCGTTGGGGAAGGCAATGGCTACGGTGGTGCCGTTAGGGTGCTGGTTGGCGTGGATGAAAACACGGACCAGATCCTCAACGTGAAGATTCTGAATCACGCGGAAACCCCAGGTTTGGGTTCGCGCATCGAGGAAGAAGGCTTCCGCAGCCAGTTTGCGGGTAAGACGGTGCAGGATCCCATCGCCATCAACCAGGACATTGACATCATCTCTGGAGCCACTATTTCTTCCCGGGCTGTGGCCGATGCCGTCCGTTCCGGCCTGCAAGATGCGGTGGCAGTGTATAGGGGAGGGGAGTAAGCATGGCTCGTTTGTGGAAGAACTTTGCTAACGGATTGTGGAACGAAAACCCCACGTTTCGGATCATGATCGGCCTCTGCCCGGTCTTGGCGGTGACAACTAGCGCCAAGAACGGTGTGGGTATGGGACTGGCGACTACCTTCGTGCTGATCTGCTCCAGCGCCTTGATCAGCTTGTTGAGGAAGGTGATTCCGGACAAAGTCCGTATCCCGGCCTATATTGTCGTCATCGCCACGTTCGTTACCATCGTGGATTTGTTCATGAACGCTTATCTGCCAGACCTGCACCAGGTGCTTGGCCTGTTTATTCCCTTGATTGTGGTGAACTGCATTGTCTTGGGGCGGGCCGAAGCCTTTGCCAGCAAAAACTCCCTCATTTCCTCCATCTTGGATGGGCTGGGCATGGGTTTAGGCTTCACCTGGGCGCTCACAGTTTTGGGTGCAGTGCGGGAGCTTCTGGGATCTGGTTCGCTCTTCGGCTACCAACTGGCGGCGGACGGGGCAACCACCATTGGTATTATGTCCCTGCCGCCCGGCGCTTTCATCACTTTGGGGATTTTGATGGCGTTTATGAACATGATTGCGGCACGGCAGAAGAAAAGGGCTACTAAGGAGGTACGGCCATGAATCTGTTTTTGCTCTTCCTCAGTGCACTCCTGGTCAATAACTTCGTGCTGGTGCGTTTTTTGGGCATCTGCCCCTTTATGGGTGTTTCCAAGGATGTTGATTCGGCCTTTGGCATGGGCGTAGCTACAACCTTCGTCATGGTGGTGGCTGCGGCGGTGACCTGGCTGATTGAAACCTTTATCCTTCAGCCTTTTGGGCTTCCATTTCTGCAGACCATGGCCTTCATTTTGGTCATCGCGGCCTTGGTTCAGCTGGTGGAAATGTTTTTGCACAAGACAAGCCCGGCTCTCTACAAGGCCATGGGCATCTTTCTGCCACTGATTACCACCAACTGTGCCATTTTGGGTCTGGCCATCATGGCCGTGCAGAATTCCTACAACTTCATCGAATCGGTGGTTTTTGCCCTGGCTGCGGGCTTGGGATTTACGCTCGCTTTGGTTCTCATGGCGGGCATCCGCGAGGAACTGAGGTTTGCCGATGTTCCTGAACCTCTTCTGGGCGCACCCATTGCCTTCATCTGTGCCGGTCTGCTGTCCCTTGCGTTCAGCGGTTTTGCCGGCTTAATCTAAGAACTTGTTGGGAGGGGTTTAGGTTTGAACACTACACTAGTGTCCCTCATTAGTATGGGATCGCTGGCTGCCCTGTTTGCCATTGGTTTGGCCGTGGCCAGCAAAATGTTTGCCGTGGAAACCGATCCGAAGATTGATGCCATAGAAGAAGTGCTGCCCGGCGTGAACTGCGGCGGCTGCGGCTTCGCGGGCTGCCGTGCCTTCGCGGAAGCAGTGGCTTCCGGCGACGCTCCCACCAATGGCTGCCCCGTGGGTGGAGCGACCGTGGCTAAAATGGTGGCGGCGGTTCTGGGCGTGGAAGCGGCGGAACCGGTGAAAAGGGTGGCCCAAGTGCTCTGCAAGGGCGGCCATGCCGAAGCGAAGCAGCGGGGAACCTACGACGGTCCCCAAGACTGCCGGCTGGCCAACGCAACCCAGGGCGGGGATAAGGCCTGCTCCTACGGCTGTCTGGGCTACGGTTCCTGCGTGAAGGCCTGCGCCTTCGATGCCATGTATATGAACGAGAACGGGCTCCCCGTTGTGATTGAAGAAAACTGCACCGCCTGCGGCAAGTGTGTCGAAGCCTGCCCAAGGGACATCATCATTTTGGTCCCCGAGGAGCAGGGAGTACACATCCGCTGCCGGTCCCTGGATACCGGTCGTGCGGTCCGTCAAGTGTGCAGCGTGGGCTGCATTGCCTGCCAGCGCTGCGTGAAGACTTGCCCCACGGGCGCCATCTACATGGAAGACAACCTGGCGCGCATCAACTATGATAAGTGTACCAACTGTCGGGAATGCGTGGCCGTGTGCCCAATGAAGACCATCGACTGGCAGGATGGCAAGCCTCTGGTGTTGGAAAAAGCGGCGGTGAGCTAGGAAAAGAGTGGGTCGGATGGACATGAAGAAGCGGTATGCCCTGCTTCTCGGATTGATTCTTTTGATTGTAGGCGCCGCGCTCCTGGGGTACCGCATGGGATGGGTACCCCAGGTCAAGGCGCAGGAAACCACCACCCAACGCTCCATGATCCTCATGGATACGGTGGTGGATGTGCGCGTCGACGGGCGGAACTCGGCCGCCTTAGTTGAACGCGTTTTTCAGCGCATGGCGGAGCTGGAGAAGCTGTTTTCCCGTTTCATTCCCGAAAGCGAAGTGAGCGCGATCAACCGCGCTGCCGGGGATTGGGTTGAGGTCAGCCCTTTGACCTTGGAACTCGTGGAGTTGGGGATGGAAATGAGCCGCATTACGGACGGCGCCTTTGATCTCACCATTGGCGCGGTCCTGGATTTGTGGGGTTTTGGTAGCGATATTCGCCGAGTGCCCGAGGAGGACGAGCTGCGCGAGGCTTTGGCCACCGTGGACTTTACCCAAGTAGAAGTGAACCGCAAACAAGGGGCGGTGCGCATCCCACAAGGAACCGTGCTTGATCTGGGAGGCATCGCCAAGGGTTTCATCGTTGGGCAGGGTATCGAGATTCTGCGCGACGCGGGAGTTGAGCGCGCCCTGATCAATGCTGGAGGCGACATCTCCGTAGTTGGCCGCAGGCCAGATGGCCGCCCCTGGCGGGTAGGGGTGCAGGATCCAGATCAGCCCAGCAGCATTCGCTATGTGCTGCCCTTGGATGATCAGAGCGTGGTCACATCGGGAGATTACCAGCGCTACTTCACCGTGGAGGGCGTGCGCTACCACCATATCATTGATCCATTTACCGGATATCCCGCCCGGGGGCTGCGCAGTGTGACCATTGTGGGCGATGACCCGGCCATGTGCGATGCCATTTCCACAGCCGTCTTTGTGCTGGGCTGGGCAGAGGGCCGGGCCTTGGTGGAGCGTCTGCCTGGGGTGGAGGCCATATTGGTCACTGATACGGATGCCTGGATCTCACCAGGCTTGGCAGAGGCCATGGCAAGTCAATAAGGGAAGGAGCGAGGTGTATGTACGATTTAGCCATTATTGGCGGTGGGCCCGCGGGCCTTACTGCAGGTCTGTATGGAGCTAGGGCCAACCTGAAGACGGTCATTATTGAAAAGGGCTTGTACGGGGGCCAGATGCAGAACACCCTGGAGATCGAGAATTATCCCGGTTTTGACAACATCGGCGGTCCAGATCTGTCTGAACATATGTACCAACAAGCGCTGGCCGTAGGCTGTGAATGGAAATACGGAGAAGTGACCAAAGTTAACCTGGAGGGTCAGCCCAAGACTGTGGAAGTGGGCGGCGAAGTGATCGAAGCGCGCAGCGTGATCATTGCCAGCGGTGCCCAGCCCCGCAAGCTGGGTGTTCCCGGCGAAAAGGAGCTGTCGGGCCGTGGCGTTTCCTACTGCGCTACCTGTGATGGGGCCTTCTACGAGGGCCTGGATGTGGTGGTTGTGGGCGGCGGCGATTCCGCGGTGGAAGAGGGCATTTTCCTCACTCGCTACGCGGAATCGGTGACAGTAATTCACCGCAGGGATGTTTTAAGAGCCCAAGCCATCCTGCAGGAGCGTGCCTTCAACAATCCCAAGATGAAGTTTGTCTACAACTCGGAAGTGCAGGAGATCCAGGGCGACAACCGAGTCACTGGCGTTTTGGTCCGCAACAATCAGGATGGGTCAACTCAGGTGATCCCCTGTTCTGGAGTGTTTATCTACGTGGGCTTTTTCCCCAATTCGGATTTTCTAAAGGGGACCGGCATTTTGGATGAGTGGGGCTATGTGGTGACGGGTCCGGACATGAACACGTCCATTCCCGGCGTGTTCGCCGCGGGTGACGTGCGCAATACGCCCCTGAGGCAGATTGTATCCGCGGCCGGCGACGGTGCCATCGCAGCCATGCAGGCTTATCACTATCTGGAAAACCTCTAGTTTATTATCTAGAATACTTTCTCCCTCCCCAGCCTATACTAGGTGCAAAAGGCTGTGGGAGGGATTTTTATGCATCCCAGGCGGCAGCATGCCGTCCAGAGCCTGCTTGTTGTGGCGCTTCTGTTAGTGCTGGTTCAGGTGGGAGCGGCCGCGGAAAACCCCATGCTCAAGCGGGGCATGCAGGGCCCTGAGGTTTTGGCCCTCCAGAAACTCCTGGTAGAACTGGGCTATGATCTAGCGGCAGACGGCATCTTCGGCTCCGAAACGGAGAGGACGGTGAGAGAAATCCAGCTGGCCGCGGGCTTGGATCCCGACGGGATGGTGGGGCCCTTAACCTGGGCAGTTCTGGCCAGCATGGAAGAAAGCGTGGTAGCTTACACAGTGCAGCGGGGCGACAACTTGACTAAGATTGCCCGCAGGTACAATACCACGGTTACCACCATCTCTGCGTATAACAGCCTTTCCAATCCGGATCGACTCCTGCCGGGGCAGGTGTTGTATATTCCCACCACGACCCTGGCGGCCAGCGCGATCCCAGGCAGTAAACTCAGCCTCCAGTGGCCTGTCCAGGGACGGATCAGCTCGGGTTACGGTTACCGTATGCATCCCGTTCTGAACGTCCGTCACTTCCACGGAGGTATCGATATTGCTGCACCCGAGGGGACTCCCGTTAAGGCCGCTGAAGCCGGCAGAGTGATCAAGGCCGGCAGCATGGGCAATTACGGTTTGGGCGTGGTGCTGGATCACGGCGGCGGTGTGACCACCTGGTACGGGCACAACTCCAAGCTCTTGGTGCGCGTTGGCGAGTTGGTCAAGCAGGGCCAAACCATCGCCCTGGTGGGCCGGACCGGCTTGACCACCGGGCCCCATCTTGATTTTCGGATCAAAAAAGGGGACCAAACGGTGGATCCCCTGCAGTGGCTGCCTTAGCCAGTATCTACTTCAACAGCCGGCTCAAGGAGCGCAGCATATCCTCCAAAGCTTCCTTGCAGCCTTCTTCTTGGTTAATGGCCTGCTCGATGCAGGATTTTGAGTATACCTCGAAGACCATGGTGGCCACACCCGCCAGCGCAGCCCGGGCGGCGGCAACTTGGGTCAGTATTTCGCTGCAGGGCTGACCTTCTGAAACCATCCTCTGCAGACCGCGAATCTGTCCTTCAATGCGTGCTAAACGGTTCAACACGCTCTCTTGGTTTACAGTACTCACAGGCGTACCTCCTTCACCTTTCATCTTACCCGCCCTCGCATGGGGTGTCAAACATGGGGCGTGAACACTTTCCCGAGCCACGCAAGGAAATGGCGCCTTGAAGGCGAACCATAGAGGAGAGGTGAGGGATAATGATCGCCTGTGTGCAGATGAAACTGAGAGCAGAAGATTACCGCACAGAGCAGAGTTTTGCCACGAGGATCATGGGCATCATGGAGCGCATCCGCCGGGAGGCCGGTGAGGGCCCTCTGCTGGTGGTCTTTCCTGAACATATCGGCACTTTTTGCATCCTGAGCAACGCTCCAGAGCGGATCTGGTCCAAGCGGACCTTTGCCCAAGCCAGCACCGCGCTGCTGCTGCACAACGCCGGCGCGGTCCTCCATCAGATGCTGGTGCATAGGGTCTCTCCCGTTCGCGCCCTTTTTCTCGCCCGCGCGCAGGAAATGGAACGCATTTACCTCACTCCCTTTATTGACGCGGCCCAGAAGTTCCAGGCGTGGATTGTGGCCGGGTCTGCTGCGCTGCGCTGGGGGCAGACCAGCCGCGTGTTTAACACCGCGCCCGTGATCACTCCCCTGGGCCACGTGATCTACCGACAGCACAAGGTAAATCTCGTGGAGATGGAACAGAGGGCAGGCTTGGATCTGGAACCGGCGCCTTTGAATTACGTGAGCGCGGTGCGCAGCCCCTTTGGAGCGCTGGGCGTCGCCATCTGCCTGGATGCTTTTCACGGGGAGGTTAGGGGGAGGCTGCAGGAGCTGGGAGCCGAGATTTTAATCCAACCATCCGCCAACAACCATCCCTGGGACGATTGGCAGCAGGAGGACTGGCTGCGCAGCAGCTATGCTGCGGTGGTGAAGCATAAGGAGTTTGGCCTGGCCGTAAACCCCATGTTGGTGGGAAGCCTGTGGGATCTGGAATTTGAAGGACAGTCTAGTATCATTGATCACAACGGCTATGTGGCCCGGGCGGAAAGCCACACAGAAGAAGAGATCCTGTTCAAAAAAGGCCCCGCAAGTTGATTTTTCTTCCCTGAGGATTGAGAACTTGGTGATTCCAGAAGATACACTTGAGTTTACCCTGCAGGAAGTAGAGACGGGGAATCTGCCGTCCCGCGGCCACGCGCCGCATGTGTACAGTCACCACATCGCCCGCCTCCAGATCGCTCGCAGTGAGATCCAGGCAGCTGAGGCCCATGCTGATCCGCCCCATGATGGGGATGGGCTCCTGGCCTTGGGACACAGGGTGTTTGGGGAAGAGGGTCCGGGCCGCGGCTCGCTTGATCTGCCGCCAGGGGGAACCTTGGGGTTCCAGTTCCAGACCCTGAGCGTAGCCCACGGGGATCACCCCCAGGCGCGTGGCTCTGCTGGTATGGTAGGCACGGCTGTAGCCCACGCTGTGACCGGGAGGAAGCCAGCGCGTATGGATAATGCGGGCTTTGAACTGCCACGTCCCCTGGAGATCCCAGAAGCGGGGCAGACGCAGTGAAGTTTGTCCGTACAGCACATTGCCCAAGCGCACTAGATCTAAATGGCTGGCGGGCATGGTAAGATAGGCCGCGCTGTTGGCGGCATGCCAGATGACGTCCCCTGAGCCAAAGCTTGCTTGGAACTGACTGCGCAGGGCGAGGAATTGTTCGAGCTGCTGTTGAGTGAATTTGCGGTCACAAGCGGCTGCAGCGAAGTGGGTGAAAACGCCTCCCAAATGCAGATGGGAGGCGTTTCTGATCAGATCAGCCAGCCCCGCAAAGTCCTGCGGGGCTACCCCCAGGCGTCCAAAACCAGTATCTACCTTGATCTGGACCGTGAGAACCCTTTTCCTCAGCTTGGCCAGGCGGTTCAGCTGGGGTACCACCTCCGGGGAGGTGATGGTGGGGATCATGCCGCGCTCAACCACCGCGGGCAGCTGCTCGGGCAGGGGCGGAGTGAGCAGCACGATCTGGGCATTGGTCCACTCCAAGATATCCAGGGCTTCTTCTACAGTGCTCACACCCAGAGCGGAACAACCCTTGCTCTTTAGGAAAGCGGCAATTACGGGGGCGCCGTGTCCGTAGGCATCCCCCTTGAGGATAGGCAGGATGGGCGTTGGACTGCGTCCTTTGGCTAGCTGTAGGTTGTGTTCCAGGGCCGAGAGGTTCACCTCCACCCAGGCGGAGAAACCTAGTGGGCCTGCCTTTTGTACCTGCGGATCCAGTTGTGCATCCTGAGTCCCCCGAGCCACAGGGCATACCCTCCTTGTCGAATGGGGAGATCGAACTCACCTACGTAGGTTTCCAGTGTGGCTCCAAAACCTTCTTTGAAGCGGTAGAGTCCGTAGAGGGGGTGTTCGGGACGCAGGTCTCCCGATACCCCTCGAAAGTCGTAGATGGTGCATCCCGCCCCTTTCGCCCATTTGATCATCTCCCACTGAATCAGATGGGGGGCCTGCAGATTGCGTTTCTCGCTGCTGGAGGCGCCGTAGACATACCAGACCCTTGGCCCCAGGCGGAAACAGATGGCGCCTGCCAAGGGGGTTTCTTCATGGTAGGCCAGGAACACTCTGGCTAGTCCCGCCTGGACCAGGTGATCCCAGATGGCTTCGAAGTAATCTAGACTGCGGATGGTGAAGCGGTCCCTCTTGGCCGTTTCCTGGAGCAGGCAGTAAAACACTCCGAGCTGGCTCTTTTCCTTAAGGGCCTGAACTGTTACGTTTTTGCGCATGGCGTAACGGATGTTGTAGCGGGTTTTCTGCTTCATGTTGGCTAGCAGAGTATCTAGAGAATGATTGAGGCTGAGGGTCATCACGTGGCGGGGCTGGACACCGTCAAAATCCAGGCCCGTCTCTACCTGTTTGAGGCCTTGGGAGCGGGCTGCTTCCAGCCAGGTTGGGTCGGCTTCCGGGATGGCGGGATCCATCTTCCAAACCAATGCACCCTGCTCTCTAAGGAACTTGGTGCCCCCTTGGAGCAGGTGGGCCAGTGCTTCCCCCGAGGAGTAGAGGGGGCCCCGGGGGGAATAGGCTAGGACGGCGGGAATATAGGGGAGGCGCTTCGCTAAAACCAGGGCCGCGGCTTGCAGCCTCCCCCTGTCCATAACCCCCAAGGGGAAGGCTTCCCAACCCGTGCTCTGCTTGACCCTGCCCCAGGCGGTGGTCTGCAGCACATCGCCCCTGGGGTGGGCCGCGACATAGTGGTCAAACAGGTCCTCCCTTTCCAGGAAGAGCTTGGTTTCCACAGTCCTCCTCCTTCCGCGCCATAGTAGTATATGTACTAATTACTCCTGGCGCCGCGTAATTATTCTTAGGAAGAGGGAAGGGGGAAGCCAATGCGGCGATTTGAGGCGGCAGCTCTGGCGGTTTTGATCGTGCTCGGCCTGGGGGCACCGCTTAGGGCTGCTGAAAGCATTTCTGCCCCACCGGAGTTGAGTTCCATCGCCTATGCTGTTTACGATGGCGACTACCAGTATTTGATCCTGGAGCACAATGCTCACCAGCGCAGGTCCATTGCCAGCATTACCAAGGTGATGACCCTGCTTGTCGCGGTGGAGCTGGTGGAAGCGGGAAAGATCGGGCTAGGCGATGAGGTGGTAGTCAGTGCCAGGGCTGCCAGTAGGGAAGGAACCCAGATCAACCTCAAGGCCGGCGATCGCTGCAGTGTGGAAGAGCTTCTCTACGCTTCAGCCCTGCAGTCGGCCAATGATGCCGCTGTGGCCCTAGCGGAGCATGTGGCGGGTTCCGAGGCGGAGTTTGCGAAACTGATGAACGCCAAGGCGCAGGAGCTTGGGCTGAAGGATACCCATTACGTGGATTGTACGGGCCTTTTATCCATGGCCAGCAACAACTACTCCACCGCCTACGACCAATGCAGACTGCTTGTGGCTGCCCTCCAGCATGAACTGATGAGGAAAATCCTGGCCGCGCCGGACTACTTCCTGAAGAGCCAGAACCGTAAGATCAGCAACTCCCATCCTCTGCTGGAGTCCCCCGGTGTCGAGGGGGGCAAGACCGGCGCCACAACTCCCGCTGGCCACACCCTGATCACCTCCTGCGTTCGCCACGGCAGAAGGCTAGTTGCGGTGGTCCTGGGCGCGCGTACGCGAGAGATAAGGAACTCAGAAAACGAACAGCTGCTGGAGTGGGCCTTTGGCAATCTGCGCACCCTCATCTCCACCGAGGAGGTGCAGGCCCGGGTTTTGGTTCCCGACGGCGTGCAGCACCAGATCGATGCCGTTTTGGGCCAGGAGTATTCCGTTGTGGTGCGGGATGAAGGGGACTTGGAATACAGCAGCGAGGTGGAACTCCTTCCCAAGTTGAAAGCCCCCATTGACGCCGGGGATAAAGTAGGCGAACTGGTGGTGCGGCGTGGGGATGGAGAAACGGTGCGGCTAGACCTGGTGGCCCGCCAGAGCACGGGCTTGGCCACCTGGTTGAGGCGCATTTTCAACCGCCTTAGATTGCTTTTCGGTAGGATGGGTGGGTGAAGATGGCTAGATACTCCATTGCCGCCGTGCAGAGACGGGTATTGGTACTGCTGCTAATCCTCATTGCCGCGGCGGGCCTGCTTACGGTGCGCCTGGCTTACCTACAGCTCTGGCAGAACGAATTCTTCCAGGCGAAGGCTTTGGAACAGCGTCTGCAGCGCATTCCAATTGAAGGCCTGCGGGGAGGGATCTACGATCGCAACGGGGTTCCCCTGGCCGTGAGCGTGAGCGCGCATACCGTTTACGCCATCCCCGCGCAGGTGGAAGACGCCCAGGCCACGGCCAAGACTTTGGCGTCCATGCTCAACGTTGACGAAGAGTTTATCCTGGAGCGCTTGCAGAAGCATTCTGCTGTAGAGTGGATCAAGAAGAAGATCACGGACCAGGAAGCAAGGGCCATCATCGCCGCGGACCTGCCTGGGATCGGGGTGGTTCCTTCCTCAACCCGGATCTACCCCTACGGCTCCGTGGCGCCTCAGGTGTTGGGCTTTGTGGGCATAGACAATCAGGGTTTGGAAGGCCTAGAGCTTTATTACGACGACTTTCTGCGCGGTACCCCAGGCCAGACCATCTTTGAGCGGGATGCCCAGGGCCGGGCCCTGGAAGATGGGGTGCGGGGCTATCTTCCAGGGAAAAGGGGCGGAGATCTGATCTTGACCCTGGACATTTTCATCCAGCGCATCGCAGAAGAGGAGGTGCGCCGGGCCACCCTAGAGACGGGTTCCCGCCTGGGGCTGATTTTGATCAGCGACCCCAAGACCGGCGAAATCCTGGCCACCGCCATTTACCCCACCTTTGATCTGGAGAACTTCGCGGAGTATCCCGCGGCCAATCGCAAGAACATCGCCGTAACGGACACCTATGAACCTGGCTCCACCTTCAAGGCCGTGACCGCGGCCTTGGCCCTCCAAGAGGGAGTGGCCACTTTGCACTCGGGTTTCTTCGATCCAGGCTACATCTTGGTTTCTGGCTGGCGGGTGCGCTGCTGGAACCGGGGAGGTCATGGTCCCCAGTCCTTTGTGGAGACCATGCAGAACTCGTGTAACCCTTACTACGCCAAACTTGCCATTGACCTGGGCCCCGAGCGCTTTTACGACGGTTTAGTCCGCTTTAACCTGGGGCAGAAGACGGGCATCGATTTCCCTGGAGAAGTGGGGGGCGTGCTGAGAGCCCCGGCGCCCAGCGTTCCCTTGGTTACCTGGGCCAACATGGGCTTCGGACAGGGGCTCACCGTAACACCGGTGCAGCTTCTGGCCTGCTTTGGGGCCATTGCCAACAAGGGGATCTACACGCCTCTCCACTACGTGAAGGAAATGGTGACCGAGGAGGGAAGCTTCCCGCCAGATATTCCCGAAGCGCGGCAGGTCATCTCCAGCGAGATCGCTGACACCACCGCCTACGTCCTGCGCATGGCTGTGGAGCGGGGATCGGGGAAAAGGGCAGAAGTGCCCGGCTACGATGTGGCTGGAAAAACGGGCACGGCCCAATTGGTGGAACACGGGCGTTATTCCCATTCCAAGATGGTCACGTCCTTTGCGGGCTTTGCGCCTAAGGATGATCCACAGATGGCGGCGCTGTTGGTGCTGTGGGAGCCGCAGGGGGCCTTCTACGGGGGAATCATTGCCTCGCCGGTGTTTGCTCGCTTGGCGGAAAAGGTGCTCACCTACATGGGCGTGGAACGCAAAGCGTCCTCCCGCACCAGCACGGTGCGGCAGGTAGCTGTGCCGGATGTGGGGGGCATGGGCGTGGAAGAGGCCGTGGCCGTGCTGCAGCGGCAGAACTTCCGGGTCGAAGTGGTGGGGCCGGGTACTAGGATTGTCGGCCAGGTTCCGGCACCGGAAGCGGAGGTGGATGCCGGGTCGTTGGTGTACATCTACACCGACATCGAGTCCGGAGAATTGCTGGAAACCACAACGGATCAACCGAATCCCTACGGGGCCTAGCAGGACGCAGGTATCAGATGCAAGAGGCGAGCAGGAAGTGGCGGGGATCAGGGAGAAAACAGGGATCAATTGGACGGGATTAGTTTTCCTGGAAGTAGCGGCAGTGCGGTTGCAGGGGGCAGCGATCACAAAGGGGCTTGCGGGCTTTGCATAGGGCCCGGCCGTGGCGGATCAGCCAGTGGTGGGCACTGATCCACTCCTCTTCAGGAATCACCTCCATGAGCTGCTGTTCCACCTGCAGGGGCGTGGAGCCGTTGGACAAGCCCAAGCGATTGGCTACTCGGAAGACATGGGTGTCCACGGCGATGGCGGGGATGCCAAAGGCGTTGGCCAGCACCACATTGGCCGTTTTGCGCCCCACCCCTGGCAGAGCTTCCAGCTCTTCCCTGGTTTGGGGAACCTCGCCGTCGTACTTCTCCACCAGGATTTGTGCGGTCTTGAGCAGGTTGTTGGTTTTACTGCGCCACAGTCCAGCGCTGCGCACGTAGTTCGCCACTTCTGCGAAGCTAGCTGCAGCCAAATGGCGGGCGGTGGGAAAGGCGGGGAAAAGCTCCGCGGTGATCTGGTTCACCCGCTCATCGGTGCATTGGGCGGAAAGGATGGTTGCCACCAGCAGCTGAAACGGGCTGTCGTGTCTCAGCTCAGTTCTTGCGTTGGGATACATGGATTTGAGGATCTTGAGTACTTCCAGCATGAGTTCACCTTTGGGATTAGTAGTCGAGGAATTGATGTTCTTGGGTCGAGAGGGTCCGGCGGTCCGCGACGCAGTCCCGGCAGTGCACGCAGCCCCGGCAGTCCCGGGTCACCTTTACTAAGCCATCTTCATCCATGATCAGCCCGTAAGGACAAGCATCTTGGGGATCGGGGCTGAAGAGGCTGGTGATCAAATCTTTGAGCTGTTCGGCGAAGGTCTTATCTGGCCTGGGCACCTTGAAATCTGCCAGGGCTTCTTTGTAGCTCACCTTCTGTTTGGTCAGGCGGCTTTTGGCCACCTTGTGGTAGGAAGCATACAGAAAGAGGTCTGCCTCTGTGCGGCCTGGAAACTCATGGAGCAGCCCCTGTTCGCGGATTAACCGGGTCACGGGCTTGTAGATCTCCTGTTCCCAACTGGCCGCGGCACTCTGCAGGCTCTGTTCCATGCCCAGGGCTTCCGATTCTTCTTGGCGGTACTGTTCGATCTGCATGAGCAGTTTGTCGTAGGCGCCCAGTTCTGTTAGTTCGATGCCGCTTAACCCTGTCTTGTGTTCGAAAATAGAACGCTCCCGCCAGAGCAAATTGGGTTCGCTGTTGGGGGGAGGGAAGAACTCGATCACTTCTGCGTCGATATAGGTTTGGCCCACTTCTTTGGCGGCGGCCACCCGGTGGTTGCCATCCATAACGTAGTACTTGTCACCGACTTTATATAGGGAAACGGGAGGCAGGGTGCTGCCCCGTTCCACTGCTTGTTTGATCTTCATGTAGCGGTGCATGGTAGATCGGTTTTTAATGCGAAAGCGGGCATCAAAATCCCGCCAGCGGTTAACCGAGCCCACGATGCTGTCCACTGGCACGGTGCGCAGGCCGAGATCAAGGGAATCTGTGAGCCCTAGCTCTTCCTTGGCGATGTGAAAAGCTTCGGCATGTCGTCCTCGCATCAGCTACTCACTCCACAGGGCGATCTATTTGCAGGATGTGAAATCCATAGCCGTTGATTACGGTGGTATCGTTCACTATGTCTATGCGGTTTTGCTTCAATCCATAATTGAGGTGGGTGTGGCCGTGGATGAAATAACGGGGTTTGTACTTATGGATGATGTGGGAGAAGGTTAAGAACCCCTTGTGGCATTGATCCTCTGCGTCGTGGATGCCAAAGGGGGGTGCGTGGGTCAGCACAATATCGATTTTGCGTCCGAAAAGGAAGCGCCAGGCCATGCGCCTCCAGATGGCCCGCATCTGCCGCTCCGTATACTGGACGGCGGAAGGGTGGTGGTAGAACATGGAGCCTTCAAAGCCGATCATGGTTAGGCCTTTGAAAGTAACCACCTTGCCGTGAATATTGTCACCACCATCAGGTGGATTGTGGGCATAGTTGTCGTCGTGGTTGCCGCGAACGTAATAAAGGGGCGCATTGAACACGGACATGAGGTATGATAAATACCAAGGGGGCAGGTCGCCGACGGAGAGGATGGCGTCGATTGATTCCGGAAAGCGTTCACGCCGGAAATGATCGTACAGCTGCGGATCAACCGTATCCCCTACAATTAGAAATGTCAAACTAGAACCTCCCAACCTAAATCACCTCAGTCAGGGAGCGAAGCTGCCACGGATACCTTGTTCCGTTAAGGACAGGCGGCTACTCCAATTCTCCGCGCAGACGGGCGTTTTCTTCTTGGGCTACGAGGCGTTTTTCGTGCACGGCCGACATGATCTTGCTTTCCAAAGTTACGCCTTGGAGCCGTTCCCAGAACCGGGGCGGGCGGATGATCGAGCAGTAGCGCTCAGGAGCCTTATACCACGCGGTGTTAGGACCGTCAACCGCTTCCACCTTGGCATAGTCATCGATGAGGGTGACTCGGATCCCCCAGGTCTCGCCGGGGGCGATCTCCAGGTAGACGGCGGACTTGTCGGTGGGGCGGCTCCATCTGCCGCGATCAAGCTCTTTCAGCATGATTTCATCCTTTCCCATTAGTAAGTATTACACATTGGTGGTCCAAATCCTAGTCAGATTGGGAGATGGTTGTGTTGCTTTGGTTAACGATCTGTATCTTTTTGTCTTTACTCTGTCCCAACCCGGCCTGGGCCAGCGACGAGGAAACCACTGCCCTGCGCCTGGCTCGCGGCGAGTGGGCGTACGAAGTGAGGGGTGCCGATGATTACGATGTCAATCCTGAAGGACGCTTCCCCCGGGGCGAGCGGGGCTACGCCTATTTGGTGGTGGAAGGATTCGAACTGGGCCGGGAAGACAGCTACTACTTCCTGCGCATCAATGTGGACGTGGCCCTGGAAACCCAGGGTGGATTCAGGCTGTTTTCCCAACGCGATGTGCTGGAACTGGAGGAATGGTATCTGGAGCCCCCTCCTGATACATGGTTCTACATCTACGTGGATATTCCCTGGTGGGCTCCGAAAGGTGACTATGTGGCGGTGATCACGGTCCGAGACATGCTGGCCGGAACGGAGCTGGAGGAGAAACAGGAGGTTACGGTCTACTAATTCACCTTGTCAAAAGGGATACAAGGTCTGCTTGTAGAAAGATTAACAAGTAGACCATTTTTCAAGGGGGAATTTGATGACAGCTCGAGGAAGAAAGAAGCGCGAGGCAGTCCCCCAAGGGGTTGTGGGCCGCTTGCCCGTGTATTTCCGCTATCTCACCGATCTGGCGCTGATGGGCGTGGACAAGGTCTCCTCCGCTCAGCTGGGAGAAGCACTGGATTTTACTGCAGCTCAAATCCGCTCCGACCTGAGCTACTTTGGTTCCTTTGGACAGCAAGGGTATGGATATAATGTGGCGGAACTGCTGCAGCAGGTTCGGCAGATTCTGGGGCTGGATAAGAAGCATTCCATTGTCTTAGTGGGAGCGGGTAATATCGGGAAGGCCATCGGCAGCTACGGGTGGTTTCGCGCCGAAGGGTTTACCATCGAAGCCATTTTTGACATTGATCCCCACTTGATCGGCAACATCCACGGCGGTTGTGCCATCCGCCACGTTGATGAACTGGAGCGGTACCTGGAGAGACACCCCGCGGAGATTGGGGTTATTGCCACCCCGAAGGAAGCCGCGCAAGCCATCTGCGATGTGTTGGTGGCAGGCGGTGTGCGGGGTATCTGGAATTTTTCCCCTGCCCATTTGGATGTGCCCGACGATGTGATCGTGGAGAACATCCACCTCACAGACAGCCTGCTGAGGTTGGCTTTCCGCTTGAATGAACGGGGGCAGAACGACGAGGATTAAGAAGGTGTTCACGTGCTGCTAGAAGGAAAGCGCATTGCCATTTTCAACGTGGCCAACAAGAGGAGCATTGCCTGGGCCATTGCCAAGGCAATGGACGCCCAAGGAGCCGAGCTGGTTCTGGGCTACCAAAATGAGCGCACTAAAGATGCAGTGCAAGGGTTGGCCCAAGAGCTCACGAAGATGCCGGCCGCGGTTGTACCCTGCGACGTTGCCTTTCCAGAACAGATTGAGGCGCTGCAGGAAACCGTGGGGGAAAGCGTGGGAACCATCCATGGCCTGGTGCACAGTCTGGCCTATGCGCCTAAGAACTGCCTGCACCATCCCTTCTTGTTCACAGAACGGGAGGATTTCCTCACCACCTTGGAGATCAGCACCTATTCGCTGGTGGCCTTGGCCAGGGTGTTTACGCCCCTGTTCGCCCATGAAGCCAGCGTGATCACCCTCACCTACCTGGGTTCAGAGAAAGTGCTGCCCAATTACAATGTAATGGGAGTGGCCAAGGCGGCCCTGGAGGCAAGCGTGCGCTATCTAGCCCACGATCTGGGGCCCGCGGGCGTGAGGGTCAATGCCATTTCCGCCGGTCCCATCAATACGGTGGCGGCTAGGGGAATCTCCGGCTTTTTGGACATGCTGGACTTGCACCAAAAGAAGGCACCACTGGGCCGCAATGTGGAGGCTAGGGAAGTGGCGGACGCGGCCGTGTTCTTGGCCAGCGATCTCGCCAGCGGGATCACGGGGGAAGTGATCCATGTGGATACGGGCTATCACATCGTGGGAGTGTAACTAGGGGAAAAGTGGACAGTGAAAAAGCACCTGACGCATGGTCAGGTGCTTTTTGGGCTGGTTGGTGAGCTACTTGTCGATGCGAGCTCTATCTAAAGCATCGCGTACTGCAATATTGGACATCTCGGTGAGACCGGTGGCTCCGCTGATGGTATCAACGAAACCAGGTTCGGATTCCAGGGCAGCCTCTTTGTAGGCTTCACGAGCCATCTCCAGGGGCCAGCCATACTCGGCAGGATCCTGGATGCTACCGTCGGCAAGCACGCGCTGCGCTTTGAAATCTACGATCTTGTCGTCTTTGATGGTTACCCAGACTACCTTGTAGTATCCGCGGCTAGCGACTTCGGAACGGCCCATAAATACGCCGTCAAAGTACTTGTTAGCAGGCTTGTCAGGGCTGGCTTTGATCAGAGCCCGTTCCACAGCTTGGATGAAGCCATTGGAACTGCCGGTTGCGCCGGTGACGATGTCGGCTACAGCAGCCTGGTTCTCAACAAACTGCAAGCCGAGGGTGCGGGCAGCTTCACCAGCTTCGGGCCAAGGATAGGTTGTCCAATCCTTTTCCACCATTTTGTCGGTGAACTCCCGGAGGATAACCGCAACGATCTTTCCGTCTTCGATAAACACCTTAGCGTACTGGATGCTCTTGTCGCCAGCATCAGACCAAGCTTCATATGTTCCATCGATGTACTGGGCATAAGACAGAGCGCTGATGGACAAGACCAAGACAACAGCAAGGAGCAGCGAAAGCTTTCTCATGTGCTCAAACCTCCAATTCTGAATTTGCATAGTGAATTCTTTCACCAACTGGGCCCAGATTCAGCTTAGCAGATTAATTGGAGGTAGTCAAGGTGTTTAATCGAAATATTTATATGAAAGTGGAAAACTGCGGTTTTCACAACTCTCAGACACTACCGCCTTCGTCAGGTGTAACGCACCAAAGTGGTGACCATGACTATGTCCTGAGCCTGCCTGCAGTTTTCCTGAAAGAGGTGGCGCAAAGCGGTCCAGACTTCATCATCACTGCCAGTGATAGTCGTATCCAATGAGGTGCTGCTCTGACGAAAATCGTAATCCAGGGCATGCTCGTCTAAGAACTTCGAGGGCAGCCCCGTCAGACTGTCCAATCCTTCCTGGTCCACGGGGTACAGGGAAACTCGAGCTTTGATCATGAAAAAGCCTACACCTCCTGAACGTAGTATTACCAGAAGGTGCAGGCTTCACTCATTTAGCGGGTGGGGACGCACACGATCTGCCCGGGCCTGATCTGGTTGGGGTTGGGGATCTGAGGGTTTGCCCTGATCAGATCATCCAAAGAGACTCCGAATCTGCGGGCAATGTTGAACATGGTATCGCCCGGCCTAACTGTATAGGCGAACGTTCCCGCGGGACAGCCCCCTGGTGGCTGAGAGACAATGGGTACACAGACGATCTGCCCTGGGAAGATGAGATTGGGATTGGGGATCTGCGGGTTGGCGGCAATGAGGGCATTGAGCGAAACACCAAACCTCTGGGCGATGAGGAACATGCTGTCTCCGGGCTGTACTGTATAGGCGAAGGTCCCGGACGGGCAGCGCCCATCGGTTCTGGGCACACAGACGATTTGCCCTGGGAAGATGAGATTGGGATTGGGGATCTGCGGGTTGGCCGCAATCAGGGCGTTGAGGGACACTCCAAATCTCTGGGCAATAGTGAACATGGTGTCGCCTGGCTGCACCGTATAACTAAACGTGTTGGGCGGGCAGGTGAACTCTGGCACGCAGACGATCTGCCCTGGGAAGATGAGGTTAGGATTGGGAATCTGGGGATTGGCTGCGATGAGGGCATCCAGGGATACTCCAAATCTCTGGGCTATGGAGAACATGGTATCGCCTGGCTGAACAGTATAACTGAAAGTGCCTGGAGGGCAGGTCGTAGACTGTCGCGGGATGCATACAACCTGTCCTGGGCGGATTTGGCTGGGATCAGGAATTTGGGGGTTAGCAGCAATCAAAGCGTCGAGGCTGACTCCAAACTGCCGGGCGATGGAGAACATGGTATCCCCAGGGCGGACGATGTAGGGGAAGGTGTTGGGTCCGCAGACGTTTGCAGCTTCCGGATTGGCCTGGGCTTCGCTTGGCGCCTGCTCGGCGGCGAGTTTTTCTTGGTCTTCCAAAGTTGAATCCTCCTTTACACATCAATACCGCGCGGACTGTGCAGAAATCCACACGGTCCTGGTTTGCGGTTCATACCAAGATATGAGTGGAAAGGAGGATGTGTGCCTCTTGACAGCGCCAAAAAGCTGTGCTAAAGTAACAGTAGCGTTCCTCGGTAGCTCAATGGCAGAGCATTCGGCTGTTAACCGAAGGGTTGCTGGTTCGAGTCCAGCCCGAGGAGCCAGCATGAAAGCGACTAGGTGAAACCTAGTCGCTTTCGCCCGTTAAGGAGTCTTGCGCCTGGCGGTAGGGAAGCTAAAAGGCCTTGGGCTCTTCCGGGATGATAATCCAGGCTACGATGTAGGCCAAGAGCCCGGTACCATAAGCAAATGCCAACACAGCCCAGATCAGGCGGACTATGGTGGGGTCGATGTTGAAGTACTCAGCGATTCCACCGCATACGCCGCCGATTTTCCTATCCTTGGACCGGTAAATCCGTTTGCTCATCTGCCGTCCTCCTTTGCAAAGATTTCGGGGTTGACGAGATTCCGGGGACGCTCGCCCTGTAAAACGGCGATGACGTCGTTCACCACCAAATCCACCATCCTTAACCGTGTCTCCCTGCCCGCGCTGGCGATATGGGGGGCGAGCACCACGTTGGGGAGCTCTGCCAAGCCCGGATAGAGGTCAGGTTCACATTCATAAACATCCAAGCCTGCTCCGTAAATCCACTTTTCCCGGAGCGCCTGGACTAGGGCTGCTTCGTCCACCACGGGGCCTCGGGAAGTGTTGATCAGTACGGCAGAGGGCTTCATGAGCTGCAGTTCCCTGGCGCCAATCAGGTGCCTGGTTTCGGCCGTGAGGGGGCAGTGCAAGGTGATGAAATCCGCCTCTTTTAGCAGGGTTTCTAAATCAACATATTTCAGGCTGAGTTCTTTCTCCACCGCTTCCGGGAGCCTGCTGCGATTGTGGTAAAGCACACGCATGCCAAATCCCTGGGCCCTTTTGGCCACCGCCTGCCCGATGCGGCCCGCTCCGATGATGCCCAGAGTCTTGCCGTGGACCTCAACGCCCAGCAGCTGTTCTGGAGCCCACCCAGTGAAGAGGCCCCGACGCACCAGGGAGTCAGCCTCCACAACGCGCCGTGCGGCCGCCAGCAGCAGTGCCCAGGCGAAATCGGCACTGGCATCGGTGAGCACATCAGGCGTGTTCACCACGGCAATGCCCCTGGCAGTGGCAGCGGTTATGTTGATGTTGTTGAAGCCCACCGCGTAGTTGGCGATCACCTTCAGCTTGCGGCTCGCGGCGATCACATCTGCATCAATGGGATCCGCCAGCATGGTGATGACGGCATCGTGGTCAGGAATGACCTGGAGGAGTTCCTCCTTGGTTATCTCGCGGGCCAGGGGAAAGACGGCAACTTCGCTGAATTCACGCAGCCTTTCTAGTCCCTGGCCCGGCAGTGCCCTGGTCACGAAGACGCTGTACATAGCCTCACTCCTTCCACGGTAATATTCTTGCCCCGGCGCGGAGATCCTTTTGAGTTTGCAAAGAGATCAATTGGGGCGGCAGGGTTTCGCCCAAAGGTCGTTGAACTAACCCTCTAAGCCGAGGGAGGGAGTACGGGTGGCTGCAGTCATTGCCCTTGCCAATCAAAAAGGAGGAGTGGGGAAAACCACTTCCACCTACAATCTAGGTGTGGCCCTGGCCGATGTGGGACAGAAGGTGCTGCTTCTCGATCTGGATCCCCAGGGAGGACTCACCTATTACTCCGGGTTTGAACCCGAGGAGCTAGGGAAAACTATCTATCACTGTTTGGTCCGCAATACTTCTCCGCAGGAGATCACGCTGAGGAACGACTATGGAGTGGATTTGCTGCCCGCCAATATCGACCTTTCCCTGGCTGAGTTCCAGCTGGTCACAGCTCCGGCAAGGGAGCGCCGCATCACCCGCATAGTCAATGCCGTTAGGGATGACTATGATTTTATCTTGATCGACTGTCAGCCCTCTTTGGGCCTGCTGACCATCAACGCCCTGGCCGCGGCCGATGAGGTGATTATACCCGTTTCCTGCGAGTTCTTGAGCATCAGGGGCACCAGGGCCCTGCTGAGGCTCATCGCCAAAGTGAGGGGTTCCCTCAACAGTAAACTGCAGATTGCGGGGATTTTGCCCACATTGTTTGATACACGCACGAGGCATGGCCGGGAAGTATTGGCCCGCCTGGAGCAGGAGTTTCCTCAGATTCCCCTGTATCCCCATGCGGTGGCCCGCAGTATCCGTTTTGCGGAGTCGGCAGCAAGTCAAAAACCAATATATGATACCAAGTTCCAAGTGCCCGGGGCCTTAGCTTACCGGGAGTTGGCTAGAGAATTAGTTAGGAAGAAATAGAAGAGGCATTGGAGGAGTAGTTATGAACACAGTCCGCGTCCGTTTTGCACCCAGTCCAACGGGTTATCTCCATGTGGGCGGGGCGAGAACCGCCTTGTTTAACTGGCTGTTTGCCAGGCAGCACAAAGGGGTTTTTGTCCTGCGCATTGAGGATACTGATCTGGCCAGGTCTACCCAAGAAGCCACCCAGGCCATCTTGGATGCCCTGGAGTATCTCGGCCTTGATTGGGATGAAGGGCCGAAGAAGGAGGGGGACTACGGGCCGTATTACCAAAGCAAGCGCTTGGAGCTGTATAGGGAGTATGCCCAAAGGCTCGTGGAGCAGGGTAGGGCTTACAGATGCTACTGTCCCCCCGAGGAACTGGAGCAAAGGCGCGAAGAGCAGATCAAAAGGGGCGAGCCCACCCACTATGATCGCAGCTGCCTGCACCTGTCCGCCGAGGAGGAGGCCAGATACCAGGCGGAAGGGCGCATTCCCGTGCTCCGCTTTAGGTCGTTGGATGAAGGCGTGACGGAAGTAGATGACTTGATCCGCGGCAGTGTGCGCTTTGACAATGTGGCGCAGGTGGACGATTTCGTGATCATGAAGTCCGACGGCATGCCCACCTACAACTTCGCGGTGGTGGTGGATGATGCCCTCATGCGCATCACCCATGTGATCCGCGGCGAGGACCATCTGTCCAACACTCCCAAGCAGATTCAGATTTATGAGGCCCTGGGCTTTTCTGTGCCCAAGTTTGCCCACATACCAATGATTTTGGGGCCCGATCGGGCTCTGCTCAGCAAGCGTCATGGAGCAACCTCAGTGACGCAGTTCAAGAAGGATGGTTATCTCTCTACCGCCATGGTGAACTACTTGGCCCTTTTGGGCTGGAGCTATGATGATGCCCAGACCCTGTTTTCCGTCCCGGAACTGGTGGAGAAGTTCAGCCTAGAAAAGGTCTCCAAGAACCCGGCCGTGTTTGACATTCAAAAACTGGAATGGATGAATGGGGTATATATCCGTGAACTTTCCCTGGAGGAGCTGTTTGACGAAGTCCTCCCCTATTGGCAGGAGGCGGGTTTTGTGCCCGCGGAGATCAGCCCCGAGCTGAAGGACTATTGTCTGCGCATCCTCCAAGAGCTGCAGCCCCGCTTCAAGCTCCTGGCCGAGGCTGTGGATTTGGCCCGCTACTTCTTTACCGATGATTACCAGTACAACCCGGAGGCGGTGGAGCAAGTCCTCACCAAACCACAAGTGGAAGAGATTCTCGAGTATGCTGCTGAAGCGGTGGCCAGCGTTCCAGAACTTGACGAAGAGCACCTCAAGCCTCTGTTCAAAGAGGGTTTGGCCAAGTTTGGCGTGAAGATGGGCGGCCTGATTCAGCCGCTGCGCGTTGCCGTGACGGGAACCAATGTGAGCCCCGGCATTTACGAGGTGTTAGCCTTGGTGGGACGGGACAGGGCTTTGCAGCGGATCGAGCGCACCCTCAAGATGCTCAAAGAGAGGAGCTGAAGCTATGCAGGCGAAGCTAAGCTGGAATGGAAAGATGGGTTTTGTAGGTGTTTCCGGTTCCAACCATGCCTTGGTCATGGATGTACGGAAGGAAAGCGGAGGGGATGGGACTGCCCCCAGCCCCATGGAGCTGGTGCTCATGGCCCTGGGCGGCTGCTCAGGTGTGGATGTGGCGGAGATTCTCAGGAAGAAGCGTCTCCAGATCAGGGACTTCCAAATCCTTTTGGAGGGGGAGCGCGCCGAGGAATATCCTAAAGTGTTCACTAAGGTCCAAATGACCTTCGTCTTCGAGGGAGAAGACCTCAAGCTCAAACCTCTGGAAGATGCGGTTCGCCTTTCTTTGGAGAAGTACTGCTCCGTCGCGGGTATGGTGGGCAAAACGGCGGAAATTGAATGGAAGGTCGAGATTAAGGAATAGAGGGTAGACCGTGAGGATTTACACCAAAGCGGGGGACAAGGGGTATACGAAACTGGGGACGGGGAGTAGCGTACCCAAAGGCGCGGCGGCCGTGGAGGCTTACGGAAGCGTGGATGAGCTCTCCAGTTTCGTGGGCTTGGTCCTCACTGCCATCCAGGACGAGGATTTGATCCAGGATCTGGTCTGGATACAGGAAAAGCTCCACACGGTGGGAGCTATCCTGGCGTTTCCCGAGCATACAGGCGCAGATCTGGGAGAAGTGAGTGCCTCCGATGTGGAAAGGCTAGAGGCTGCCATGGATGCCATGGCAGGGGAACTGCCTCCCTTAGCCGGCTTTCTTCTGCCGGGAGGCTGCCAAGGCGCGGCCTTTTTGCACTGCGCCCGCAGCATTGCCCGCAGGGCAGAGCGGGCCGTAAGCCGCTTGAACCAGGCTGATTATCCCCTGGGAGGCTGGATCCTGCCCTTTTTGAACAGGCTCAGCGACTATTTGTTCTGCGCAGCCCGTTTGGTCAATCACAGGCAGGGAAGCGGTGATCGGCTGGTCGGCGGCGGGAAAATGTGAGAAGGGTCTTGTTTTTTCTCCGAGGGTGTGGTATAGTAAGTATCAGCGCTGGGGGATCGTCTAACGGCAGGACGGAGGACTCTGACTCCTCTAGTCTAGGTTCGAATCCTAGTCCCCCAGCCATTTCTTTTCGCATAATCAAACCGAGAGTTAGACCGCAAGCTGCGGTCTTTTTTCTTGTCCAGGAGCGGCATCTGGCCCTTCCTTGCAGGACATCTGTTCCCAACAGCGAATTGACTATCTTGGGTTGATCTGGATATCTGGGGGCAAAATAACCTGTAATGCATTCTTCGCGGGGTGTTAGATGGCGTGCTTGGGGTTGCTTTCATGTGATTCCCCACGCGCTTGGCTGCAGCGATCCCCATCTCAGCGGTGGGGTTTTTTTGGGGCTTTTGAGCACCAGCTCGTAGACGGCGGCAGTCTTCATCGCCATTTCCTCACTGGAAAGGTGGGTTGCGGCATAGCTGCGGCTCCACTTCTGCAGTTTCTTCAAGCGGTGGGGGCGCTGCAGCAGCCCATGCAGATCGTATTTCAGATCAGCCAGTTCAAAACGGCCCACGTTGCCGCTGAAGTCGAAATCTTCCAGCTTGACCAGGCGAGGAGAGATGATGCCGTCGTATGCTTGCTGCATGAGCAGAACCGCGTTACCGCAGCTCAAAGCTTCCCTGGCGGTTCGTCCGCAGGCTGCCACGATTCCCGCCTGCTGAAGGTGGGGAACCAGGTTGACGCGCCAGGGTATGTGTATGGTGCCGGGGATCTGGGGGTTCCAGTTGGAAATGATCTTGAGGGGTGCCCCCACCAGCAAGGCGTTGGCTTCAACCAGGTAACGCAGGGGCTCCAGGCGCTTCTTTTCCACGCGGCCTACATAGAGCAGGGCCCGGCGCGGTCCTTTCTGGCCCTGGGGAGGTGTAAAAACCTCAGTATCCACCCCGTTGGGGATGATGTGCGTTTTGTGCCCATACTCACTCAGCTCAGCAGCAACCCTGGGTCCAATGGCAATGATGGCACTGGCAGCTGCCAGATAACGGCGGAAGCGGGCTTGATTGAAGCCCAGCCCGTGGCAGGTGACCAGGTAAGGGATGTTCCAGCGGTGGGCGAGCATTTGTGCCTGATGGAACAAGGTTGAGCTCTGGGCGTGGATCAGGTCCGGTGCAGCGGTGCCACTCCAGCCCGTGGCCCCGTGGGAAAAGGAAATCTGATGCCTGCGAAGGAAGGGCACGTAATCACTCCAGAACAGCTTGGTGTGGATGGTGCCAAAGGCGATGTGAGGTTTAACGTTCAGCTTCTGGAGCTGTTTGGCCAGTTCAAGGACATGGGTGGTTTGACCGCTTAAGAAGAAATCCGATAAGAGCAAGACCTTCAAGCATAATCCCCCCAAGTTCCGCTTCTACCTAATTTATGCGGTCATATGGAAAGGGTACTACATTCAGCGTGAGGGGTGCTGCTATGATTTCAGGATTCGACGTTGTCATTCATCTCATCGGTGGTTTGGGCATCTTCTTCTTGGGAATGCATCTCATGTCCGACGGTCTCCAGAAGGCTGCGGGAGAACGGATGCGCAAAATCCTGGAGCTGTTTACCTCCAGACCGCTCACGGCTGTGCTCACTGGAGCCGGTGTGACCGCCGTCTTGCAGTCCAGTTCCACGGTCACTGTAATGATTGTGGGCTTTGTCAACTCCGGTCTTATGAATTTGTCTCAGGCCTTGGGCACCATCATGGGTGCCAATATCGGTACCACCATTACCGCTCAGATCGTATCTTTTGATATCTATGCCCTGGCCTTTCCCTTCATCGGCCTGGGTGCGCTGTTGTACTTCTTCACCAGAAAACGGCTGCCCCGGTACTTCGGAAAGGGAGCCCTTGGATTTGGACTTTTGCTTCTAGGGCTCTCCACCATGAGCAGTGCAGTGCATCCCCTCAGATCGTACCAGCCCTTTCTGGACCTTTTAGTCATGCTTGGCAGACGCCCCATATTGGGCATCATAGCGGGCGCGGTGTTTACTGCCATTGTCCAGAGTTCCAGCGCCACTACGGGCCTTGTCATCGCCCTGGCTTGGCAGGGAGTGGTGGATCTTCCGGCCGGTCTGGCTATTGCGGTTGGCGCCAACATTGGCACGTGTGTCACGGCACTCCTGGCTTCCATGACCGCGGGTACGTCAGCGCGCAGGGCCGCCATCGGCCATCTGCTCTTCAACGTGTTCGGCACCGTTTTGTTCATTGTCATACGCAGGCCCTTCACCGGCTTGATTGAACTAACCGGAGGTTCTGTGGCGAGGCAGCTGGCTAACGCCCACACGTTGTTTAACGTGGGTACTACCTTAATCCTTTTCCCATTTCTCAGCCGTTTTGTGAAACTGGTCAACGCCCTGGTGTCCGGCGAAGATGAAGTGATCGAGATGAAGCCTCAGTTCTTGGATGAACGTATGGTGGGAACCCCAGGCGCCCTGCTGGCCGCACAGAAAGAAGTGGCGCGTATGGCCGACTTGTCCACCGCCATGCTTGAACAGTCTGTATCCGCCTTTTTGAGCGGGGATCTGTCGGTGCTGCGCCAGATTGAGCAGAGGGAAGAAGTGGTTAACCTTTTGGAGAAAACGATCACTGGCTATTTGGCCCGGGCCAGTCAGGAATCCATGAACGTTGCCCAAGCCAGGCTCATGGCCAATTTGATGCATGTGGTCAATGATGTGGAAAGGATCGGCGATCACGCCATCAACATCGCGGAGCTGGCAGAGGCCAGGGTGCGCGAAAACTTGGAGCTGAGTGAGGCAGCCCGGGCAGATATGGGGAACCTGTATGATGAAGTGATGAAAATGTGCCGCGGTGTAATCGAAGCCCTGACTCAAGACAACACTCGGCAGGCGGAGTCCATAGTCGCCCTAGATGATGTAGTGGACGATCTGGAGAAGCTGTACCGCACCAATCACATTGAGCGCATCAACTTGGGTGTATGCAATCCAGAAATCGGGGTTTTGTTCCTCGATGCCCTGAGCAATCTGGAACGCGTCGGCGACCACGCCGTGAACATCGCCGAGGCCGTGGCGGATATTGCCTTCGCCAAGTAGCAGAGCGGTCATGGACTGGGCTGATCTGGCGAATACTCTTAACAGCCCTTCAATGCTGCACTGCGGCTAATACATATGAGGGAGGACTCTCTAGATGGATGCATCTGACCAGACGAGGTTGTTTGAAGCCATTGACAAAGAGTCAGTGGATAAAAGAGAAATACTGACCAGAGTGTGGACTGCTCTGGAGGAAAAGGGCTATGAGCCTTTAGATCAGATCGTGGGCTATTTGGTGTCGGGAGACCCGTCGTACATAACCGCCCATGGGGATGCCCGGCGGCTCATTCAAAACCTGGAGCGTACAGATCTGTTGGAAGAGATCGTGGCCGATTATTTCAAGAACTTGGCTTAAGGAGGGGTTTACATGTCGCGCTTAATCATTGAAGGTGGAAGACCCCTCCGCGGGTCAGTGGATATCAGCGGGGCGAAGAACAGCGCCCTGGCCATTGTGGTGGCGGCTGCTTTAGCTACCGAGGGCGAGTGTGTATTGGACAACATCCCCCAAGGGAGTGATGTATCCACCATCTGTCAGATCCTGCAGGAGCTGGGGGTGGATATTTGGTACGATGATCAACAGCGCCTGCATGTGAGGGGGGAGACCCTGAGCAAGTACCAAGCATCCTACGAGTTGGTGCGTCGGATGAGGGCTTCGTTCTACAGCGCCGGCCTGCTCCTGGCCCGCCTGGGCAGGGCGGAAGTGCCTCTGCCGGGAGGCTGCGCCATAGGGTCACGCCCCGTGGATTATCACATTAAGGGGTTTTCTCAGCTGGGTGCCGAAGTCGTCATTGAGCATGGTTATATGAAGGCTGAAACGAAGCGGCTCAAGGGTGCCCACATCTATGTCAACAGGGCCAGCGTGGGCACGACGATCAATTTGATGATCGCGGCTTCCTTAGCGGAAGGAACCACCGTGCTGGAGAACGCGGCTAAGGAGCCTGAAGTGGTGGATTTGGCCATCTTCCTCAATGGGATGGGCGCCAGAGTGAGGGGGGCAGGCACCGAGAGCATCCGCATCGATGGCGTGGATAAGCTGCGGGGTATCGAGTACTCCATTATCCCCGATCGCATTGAAGCGGGTACCTTTATCCTGGCAACAGCCATCACAGGCGGGGATGTGGTCCTAAAGAACGTTGTCGCAGAACACCTGCGGGTGCCCATTGTGAAGATGGAAGAAGCGGGTGTGCGTATTACCCGCAGCGGGACAGAACTGCGGGTGGAGGCACCGAGGCGCCTGAAATCGGTGGATGTGGAAACACTGCCCTATCCCGGTTTCCCCACGGATCTGCAGCAGCCCTTTGTGGCCGCCATGTGCGTGGCGGACGGCACTAGTGTAGTGCGGGAGACCATTTTTGACCGCTTCCGCTACGTCGATGAGCTGCGCAGGATGGGGGCGGATATCAAGACGGAACAGAACACTGCCATCGTACGCGGCGTACCGCAGCTTACGGGTGCTCCCGTGGAGATCACTGATCTGCGGGCCGGAGCGGCGCTGGCCATCGCGGCCCTGGCCGCCCAGGGGCGTACCGAACTGCACAGCCCAGAAATCATCGACCGCGGCTATGAGTATTTCGAAGAAAAGCTGCGCGCCCTGGGAGCCAACATCTACCGGGAGCAGCTCACCTCCCCCAGGGAACTGGTAAGCACATAGGTTTCTGCCGCCGAGGGCCGCAAGGCCCTTTTTTTGTCGCCGCTTACAGGATTTTCAAAGGCTCTAACAGAACAACTGAACTGAGTGGGGGTGAATGGCTTGGCTGTGCACCTGTGCGCTCACAGCGATTATTCCCTATTGGAATCGGTGCTCACCGTTGAGGAGCTGGTGAAGCAGGGGGCCAAGCTCGGTTTTACCGCGTTGGCCCTTACTGATCACAACAGTACAGGCGGGCACTGGGAGTTTCAGCGCTACTGCCGCGAGGAGGGGATCAAGCCCATCTTTGGGCTGGAATTGGATGTGAATTACGACAGCGATTCGCAGCCGCGACAGGTTGTCGTTCTCGCTTTGGACAATGGGGGCTACGGCAGCCTGCTGCGCTTGGCTTCGCTGCCGCCGCCAGTGCCCAGGGAAGCCCTGGCCCAGTTTAAGCAGGGCTTAGCTCTGCTGGAAGGGGGCCGCACGGGTCAGCTCACCGCGCATGTGGCCCAGGGCCACCTAGACCAGGCTCAGGCACTTTATAAGTGGTATGGAGAGCAATTTGGCGGGGACTTCTTCCTGCGCCGGGAAGCGGGAGAGAAAACCGGTCTTGAGCGGACGTTCCCCCAAGCTAGGTTCGTCCTCTGCCAAGATGTGCGCTACGCCCAGCGGGCTTCCGCGCAAACGCTCCGCATTTTGGCGGCTATCAAGGGAAGCGAAGTGAACGTTCCGCCCTATCCCATGCTGAGCTGGGAGGAGATCTGCCGCCAGGCGGGAGGCTCCCGCGAGATGGTAGCCAACACCTTGGAACTGGCCCAGCGCTGCAGCGTTGAGCTGCCCAGTGAGCGTGGTATGAGATCGCAGGAAGGCTCCACCCGGCTGGAGGAACTGGCCTGGCAGGGGGCGGCTGAGCGCTTCGGCGAGCCCGATCCCCAGGTGCGGACCCGTCTCCAGTATGAGCTGCAGGTCATCAGTGAGCTGGGTTTTGCGGACTATTTCTTAACCGTAGCTGATCTGGTGCGCTTCGCGAAAGGGGCGGGGATCCCAGTGGGGCCCGGCCGCGGAAGCGCTGCGGGCAGCCTCACGGCTTACGTTTTGGGGATCACGGAAGTGAATCCCCTGGAGTGGGGCCTGGTTTTTGAGCGCTTCCTCAACCCAGAACGCAGAAGCAAGCCCGATATTGACGTGGACTTCTGCTTTGAAAGGCGCGGTGAAGTCTTGGCCTACGCCGTGCAGCGGTTTGGCCAGGGACACGTGGCCCAAATCGGTACCTACGGCACCTTTGGCCCCAAAAGCGCTGTCCAGGAAGTGCGGCGCGTTTTGGGCCGGGATAACCCCAAGGCGGCCGCTGAGATTCAGAACCTGAAAAGGCACAGGTCTACCCATGCCGCGGGCATCATCGTGAGCCACAGGCCCATTGAGGAGTTTAGCGCTGTGTACAGGGATCGCAGCATTCCCGTAACCCACTTGGACATGTATGCCCTGGAAGATCTGGGGGCGTTGAAAATAGATCTGCTGGGGCTGAGGACCCTCACCCTGCTGCGCAATATGGAACAGGAAGTGCAAAGGCGTGGGCCTAGCTTCTCCCTGGAGGGGATCCCCCTCCACGATGAGAAGACCTTGGAGCTTTTGGGCCAGGGTAGGACCACAGGAGTGTTCCAGCTGGAAAGCGAGCTGTTCCAGGATCTGTTGAAACAGCTGAAGCCCGCATCCTTCACGGATATCGTCGCCCTTTTGGCCCTGGGCAGGCCCGGGCCTCTGAGCATGTTCGGCGAGTTCGCGGCCAGACGCAGGGATCCCAGCAGGATTTCCTACCTCCATCCCGAACTAGAGGAAATCCTGGGCGAGACCTATGGCCTCATCCTCTATCAGGAGCAGGTCATGGCCATCGCCCACCGCCTAGGGGGTCTCTCCTTGGGAGAAGCTGATCTCCTGCGCAGAGACCTGGCCAAGGGCGGTGCGGACGCAGAACGTTGGCGGGAGCGCTTTGTGCAGGGGGCCCAGGGGCGCGGCCTAGGCCGGGAGGCGGCGCAGAAACTATTCAGCAGCATTGCTCAGTTCAGCGGCTACGCCTTTAACAAGGCCCACTCCGTGAGCTATGCCCTTCTTTCCTGGCGGGCCGCCTACCTGAAGACGCATTATCCTGAGGTGTTCTATACCGTACTGCTCAACCAGGGAAGCCCGGGGAAAGGGCAGAGTGCACTCTTAGCGGAAGCAAAGACCCTGGGGGTGGAGATTCTGCCCCCCAGCGTGCTCCATTCCCAGGCCAAAATAACCTTGGAAGGGAAGGCCATTCGCCTCGGACTGACCACCAACCGGAAGGTGCCGCCGTACAGCGCCCAGGAGATCGTGGAAAAGCGCGGGGCCAAGCTCTGGGCCAGCTTTGCCCAGTTTAGGGCGGCGGTGAACCTAGATCACAAGCTGCTGGAAACACTGGTGCTCATGGGCGCCCTAGATGATTTGGGAGAACGCCACCAGCACCTGGGGGAACTGGGCTTACCAGCCCGCAGCGCTCTGGAACTTGTGAAGGCAGAAAAGGAACTCTTGGGAGTGTATGTGAGCTTGCACCCCTGCGGCCCCTTTTGGCCCCTGGCGGAAAGACTCAGGGGCGAGTTGGACGCCGCAGTAGGTGAAGTGATTGAACTAGAGATGCGGGGGAAACGGTGCCAGGGAGTGCTGGATACGCCTGGAGGGTACTTGGCCTTCCAGGGGCAGCTTGACTTTCCCCGGGGCTGGCTGAAGTCGGGTGCCCGGATAGCAGTCTTTGGCCTCCTGCAAGGGACTAGCTTGGTTCTGGAGTGGGCCCTGCCCCTGGTCCCCACCCTCTTGATTACGCCCAAACCCCAGGATTTGGAGATCATCAAAGGCATCTTGGGGGGAGAGCGGGGCGCCAGACCGGCTATCCTACTCATAGGCCAAGCCTACCACGTCCTGCCGCCGGAGTTTTGGGTGGGCAGTGTAGGCACAGTTAACCATTCCCTAGAGGCAGCCGGAGTTGTGTACACCTGGTTTGATCCCTGGAAAGAAAACGCGTAACAGCAGGGAATTGCCCGTGCATTGAGAAAGATTGCAGCGTGTGGGGAGGTCCCGAAGGTGAAAACAGCTGAAACGTACATCATGATTCAGGCCCTGGAGGATGGAGTGACCGTCATCGGCCTCACCAGGGGAGCAAGCACCAAGTTTCATCACACAGAGAAGCTGGATAAGGGCGAGATTCTGCTTGCCCAGTTTACAGAACACACTTCTGCGATTAAAATAAGGGGGAAAGCAAGGGTTTTCACTGACTTGGGCGTAGCTGAGTCAGAGTAAGCAAAGGAGGACCATTGACCATGTGGAAAGTGGTGTACATTGCCCCCAATAGGCCCATTGCAGAGATGCTGCAGGGGTTGTTAAGGGACAGCGGGATCCTGACCATGCTGCGTCCCATTGGTGCACCGCATTTGGGGGATTCCGCCAGTGTAGAGATATTAGTTCCAGAATCCGAGGCAGAAGAGGCGAGCGAGGTCATCGCCGCTTCCTTTGGCTGAGGTTCGCGGGAAGCGCAGATACATGATGATGAACCTGGAAGAGGCTCCGGAAGGTCTCTGGACCCGCTGTGACGGCTGCGCCCAGATGGTCTTCAGCAAAGAGCTGGAAAAGACAGGTTTCCTCTGCCCGACGTGCGGCCATCATTTCAGGATCGGAGCGTTCCAGCGTTTGGCCATGCTTGTAGATGAGGGCAGCTTTACACCCTTTCCTCCTCTTGTTGCCGCCAATCCCCTGGATTTCCCTGGATACGAGCAGAAGATCAAACAGGCCCAAGAGCAGACTGGACTGGATGACGCCGCCCTCGTGGGAAAGGCTGCCATACAGAACACGGACTGCATGTTGGCCATTGTTGACTTCTCTTTCATGGGCGGCAGCATGGGCTCGGTCGTGGGGGAACAGTTGGTGCGGTGTTTTGAGCGGGCCACAGCAGAGCGCCTACCGGTTGTGGTAGTCTCCGGCGGTGGCGGTGGAGCCCGCATGCAGGAGGGTGTTTTCAGCTTAATGCAAATGGCGAAGACGGTTCAGGCAGTGGGCAGGCACAGCAGGGCGGGCCTGCTGTTTGTCTCCATCCTGACCCACCCAACCATGGGAGGAGTCTATGCCAGCTTTGCCGCCTTGGGAGACATCGTTTTGGCGGAGCCCGGTGCGCTCATCGGTTTTGCTGGGCCCAGGATTGTGGCGGAGACGACCCGGGAGAAGCTGCCCGAGGGATTCCAAACCGCAGAGTTTGCTCTGGAACACGGCTTGATCGACGCCATCGTCCCCCGGCCGCAGCTGGCCCAGTATGTGAGCAGGCTTTTGGAGTGGCACAGGTAGGTGAGCAGGGTGCAGCCTTTTGAATGGGAGAAGCCCTTGGTAGAACTGGAGGAGCGCATCAAAGAACTCAAGCGGTTCTGTTCCCGGGCCAAGCTGGATTTCAGTGAGGAAATAGCCAATTTGGAGAGGAAAGCCTGGACCCTGCGGCGGGAGATCTATGCCAGTCTGACTCCTTACCAACGGGTGCTCATGGCCCGGCACCCTCACAGGCCCACCACCCTAGATTACATACGCCTCGTTTTCGATGATTTTGTGGAATTCCACGGTGATCGCACCTTTCGGGATGACGGTGCCATCGTGGGCGGTGTGGCCCTCTTTGAGGGGCAGCCCGTCACTGTGGTTGGACCGCAGAAGGGCAGGGACACCAAGGAGAATGTGGCCAGAAACTTCGGCCTGCCCCACCCAGAAGGCTACCGCAAAGCCCTGCGCCTGATGAAGCAGGCGGAGAAGTTCGGGCGGCCCGTGATCACCTTTATTGATCTGGTGGGTGCCTATCCGGGAGTGGAAGCGGAAGAGCGGGGGCAGGGCTTGGCCATCGCCCAGTGCATCGAGGGAATGTCTTTCCTAAAAGTACCCATCATATCCGTGATCACCGGTGAGGGGGGCTCAGGAGGAGCGCTGGCCTTGGGTGTGGCGGACCGCGTTTTGATGCTGGAGAACGCCTGGTATTCAGTGATCTCCCCAGAGATGTGCGCCTCCATTCTCTGGCGCGACTCAGCACGGGCCGCGGAAGCCGCGGCGCTGCTGCGCTTATCTCCCACGGATCTTCTCAAGTTCGGCATTATCGATGATGTAATCACCGAGCCGCTGGGGGGAGCGCACCGGGATCATGCGTTTACTGGTATGCAGATTAGGGCATTTATCCGGCGCTACTTGGCTGAAATCAAAAGGATTGCTCCTGAGCGTTTGGTGGAGGAGAGGCTGGCCCGGTTTCGGAAGTTGGGGCAGTTTCGGGAAAAGCGACTGGCAGAAATATAGTTGTGAGAAACGGGGATGTGTGCAATGCGAAGAGTTGGCATTTTGACTAGCGGCGGCGATGCCCCCGGCATGAATGCTGCCATTAGAACGGCGGTGCGCACGGCACTGCACTTTGGTTTGGAACCGTGGGCCATTTACCGCGGCTATCATGGACTTATCCATGGCGAGCTAGCGGCCATGGGCAGCAGGGATGTCTCCGGGATTATCCAGCGGGGTGGCACCATTTTAAAAAGCGCCAGGTCGGAAGAGTTCATGACCCCCGAAGGGCGAGCCAAGGCTGTGGACATGCTGCGCCGGCACGAGATCGATTCCCTTCTGGTCATCGGCGGAGACGGGTCGTTCCGCGGGGCACTGAGCCTGCAGCAGGAGGGGGTCAACGTGATGGGCATTCCTGCCACCATCGACAACGACATCGCCTGCACAGACTATTCCATCGGTTTTGATACCGCGGTGAACAATGTGATGGATGCGGTGAACAAGATCCGAGACACGGCCAGCAGCCACGATCGGGTGTACCTGGTGGAAGTTATGGGCCGGCATTCCGGTTACATAGCCCTTTACTCGGGACTAGCCTGCGGTGCAGATGTGATCCTGATCCCCGAGGTTCCCTATGATCTGGATGCGGTGTGCGAGCAGATCAGCCAAGCGGCGGAGTTGGGCAAGACCTTCAATATAATCGTGGTGGCCGAGGGCGTACATGCCATTGGCGACGATGACGGAAGCGAAAACCCAGCCATGCAGATTGGCCGCTACATAGAAGAGCAGGCAGGATTTGAAACGCGCATTACCATCTTGGGCCACATTCAGCGGGGAGGAGCGCCCACCGTGCGGGACCGTCTCTTAGCCAGCCGCCTGGCCTACCATGCTGTGGAACTCATTTTCCAAGGCAAGGGAGGCAAGATGCTGGGAGAAGTGGATCAGAAGGTTGTGGCCTTTGATCTCGAATACGCCTTAGCCCAGGAGAAGCAGCTCAATTTGGACTACTACCGACTGAGCAACATCTTGTCAACCATCTAGGCGAAGAGGAGGTTTACCATGCGCAAAACCAAGATCGTCTGTACCATTGGCCCCGCCAGCGAAAGCCCTAAGATGATCCGCGCGCTTTTGAGGGCTGGCATGGATGTGGCCAGGCTTAACTTTTCCCATGGTACCTTGGATGAGCATCTGAGCCGCATCCGCAACCTGCGGGAAGCCGCGGCTGAGTTGAATGTGAATTTGGCCCTGCTGTTGGACATCCAGGGTCCAAAAATCAGATTAGGCCGCCTAAAGGACGGGCCCATTGAACTTGTGCCTGGACAGGAGTACACGCTGACGGTGGAGCCCTATGAGGGTGACGAGCACAAGATTCATGTGGATTACCCCTATTTACACAGGGATCTGCGTCCCGGCTCAGTGATCTTCATAGACGATGGGCTGTTGGAGCTGAAGGTGCAGGAAATCCGCGGGCCAGATGTAATCTGCCAGGTGATCATCGGCGGGCCGCTCAGTTCCCGCAAGGGGCTCTCCCTGCCTGGTGTAGATGTGGATCTACCACCGCTGACCAAAGAGGATGTTGAGCACATCCGTTTTGGGGTACGCCACGGGGTGGACTTTATCGCAGCCTCCTTTGTGCGCCGGGCAGAACACGTGGAGGCGGTGCGCAGGATCATCAGGGAGGCCGGCGGTACCCAGCAGGTGGTTTCCAAGATCGAGAGCAACGAGGGCCTGCGCCACATCGATGAGATTATCCAGGCCTCCGATGGGCTCATGGTGGCCAGGGGAGATCTGGGCGTGGAGATCCCCGCGGAGGAGGTCCCCCTGGTACAGAGGATGCTCATCCGCAAGTGCAACTTGGCCGGTGTTCCCGTGATTACCGCGACCCAGATGCTGGATTCCATGATCCGCAACCCCACTCCCACCAGGGCTGAAGTGACCGACGTGGCTAACGCAATTTTCGAAGGCACTGATGCGGTCATGCTCTCCGGCGAAACCGCGGTGGGCCGGTATCCCACCAGGGCAGTTCAGGTTATGGACAGGATCGCCCGGCGGGTGGAAGAGGTCATGGACTACGCGGCCATTCTGCGGGAAAAAGCTGGGGAAGGCAGGACTGCCATCGATCAGGCGGTGTCACTGGCCGCCTGTCAGGTAAGTCTCGACTTGCAGGTGGGCGTCATGATCTGCTCCACCTTTTCCGGAGCCACGGCACGCTTTTTGTCGCAGAAACGACCCAAGGCAGTCATCTTTGCCACCTCCCCCAACGAACATGTGGTTAGGCAGTTGGCGTTAGCCTGGGGAGTGTATGCCGTGCACATGGAAAGGCCCCCGGAGGTGGAGGCTCTGGTGCAGCAGAGTATCGAACAGGCCAAAGAACGCGGCCTGGTGTCAGCGGGTGATATTGTCACTGCCATTACCGGACTGGCCGGGGGAACGGCGGGCAGCACCAATATGCTGCGGGTGTTGAAAGTAGACTAGCCATTTTTGCCCATAGATAGTAGGTGGACCTTTGAAGGCTGGAAAATTGTCAGGGGAATTACTGGAGCGCATGGTCCTTTCCGCCATTCAGTTCAAGCGGGAGGATGTGCTGGTGCACGCCGGCTTGGGCGAGGACTGCGCGGTGATCGACTTTGGGGAAGAAGTGTGCCTGGTGACCAGTGATCCCATTACCGGGGCCGTGGAAGGCCTGGGGGAACTGGCGGTTCATGTGGCCTGCAATGACTTGGCGGCCAATGGCGGGACCCCAGTGGGGGTACAAGTAGTCCTGCTTGTGCCGGCAGGAACGGGCGAGGACTATATCCGCCGTATCATGGAGGATGTTCACCAGACCGCTGCCCAGCTGGACGTTGAGGTAATCGGTGGACATACAGAAGTAACTAGCCGCGTCCGGGATTGCGTTGTTTCTGTAACCGCCATCGGCAGAGCTCCCAGGGGGAGGTATGTTACCTCCAAAGGGGCTATGCCCGGGGATGACATTCTGATTACTAAAGGCGTGGGCATTGAAGCCACGGCCATTTTGGCCCGGGATTTTTCCCATCTGCTGCCCTTTGCCGTGGCGGCAGATGAAATAGAGGGTTTTACGCAGCAGCTGTCCGTGGTGAAAGAGGGTCTTTTGGCGGCGGAACACGGTGTGCATGCCATGCATGATCTCACCGAAGGAGGCCTTTTGGGCGCTGCGCGGGAGATCTGCGTGGCTGCGGGCGTTGGAGCAGAAATTTGGGAAGAGCAGGTGTTTGTGCCCGAGTTGACGCAGCGGATCTGCCGGCACCTGCAGCTGGATCCATTGGCGCTCTTGTCTTCCGGGGCCATGCTCATGGTCTCGCCGCAGGGGCTAGAGCTTAAAGCCCATCTTGAGCAGGCAGGGATCCCGGCCTTCGTGGTGGGGAGGATCACCCAAGGCAGCCATCCCACCCTGGTTCGCGCCAATGGAGAGCGAGTGTACGTACAAGCCCATGTAGAGGACGAGTTGTGGAGGTTTTTTGCCAGAGTAGAAGGGGGCAAAGAAGATGGACGGCAGGTTAGCAATGGAGGCCAATCCCGGTAAACAGCTGGAGATTAGGGTAAGAGAACAGGTATACCTGCGGATACCCGTACGGACTAAGGTGATCTCCGCCACCGATGACATCGTTGATGTGGCCCGGGAGTACGTAGCCCCCCTGGTGCAGCCCGGTGATGTGGTGGTGGTGAGCGAAAAGGCGGTGGCCATTACCCAAGGGCGATTTTACCACGTGGACGAAGTGAAACCTTCGCTGCTGGCCCGCATCCTGAGCAGATTCGTTTATAACTCGCCCCACGGCGCCAATCTGCGCTGCCCTAAAGCCATGGAACTGACCCTGCGGGAGGTTGGACGGGTTAGAGTGTTGATTGCAGCCATCCTGGGTGGCCTGGGCAAACTCTTCGGCATCCGCGGTTTGTTCTACCGCATCTGCGGCCCAAAGGCCAGATCGGTGGACGGAGCCTGGGAGGGGACCATTCCGCCTTACCAAAGGTGCATCGTGCTAGCACCGGAGAACCCCCAGGCTGTTGCGGAACAGCTGGCAGCTGCCCTGGGCTGTGCAGCGGCGGTGATCGATGCTAATGACCTGGGGGTGGACATCTTAGGCACTTCCAATGGCAGCCTGGATCAGGCCTTCCTGGCTGACTTGATGCGGGACAATCCCCTGGGTCAGTCCACGGAACAGACGCCCTTCGGGATCATTCGCCTTGTTTCCGAGGAGCGGAGTGATACAGGCTATTCCGCCAGTTAAGAAAGGGAAAAAAGGGTTTCATTTTGCGCCTTGTTTGGAGATTCTGCCGTCAATTGTGAAAACGAATTTGTTTTCCAATTGTCACCATGATACAATGGGCTTATCCAGAGATCTTTTTCAGAAAGCTTTGGACAAGCCATATTCATGGGAGGGTCTGTTGTGGACAAGGCGCGATTTGGTTTTACCATCAAAACCAGACTCATTTTGCTAATCAGCCTCACCATTGCCCTGTTGATCCTAGGAGTAGGCATCTTCTCTTACTACAACACCATGAACATAGTTGAGACGGCTATCAGCCGCGAGGCCCAGGTAGTTGCGGAAAAGAACGCCGAAGGTATCTCCGATTGGTTCAAGTTCATCGAAGAGGATATGTATCTGTTTACAGTGATCCCCGCCGTAAAGAATCTGGAACTGGAAGAAGCCAGGGAGATCATGGAGGATTTGATTGCCCAGAGGCCTGAATACGGCGGGATTCTGCTTGCTGATCTGACCGGCACCGCCACCACGGTGGAAGGTCTGACCATCAGTATCGCCGAACGGGACTATTTCGTAAGCGCCTTGGCTACAGGCAAGGTCGTCTATTCAGAGCCCATGGTCACCCAGGGAACAAACGTGGCTACCGTCATGTTAGCCAGGCCCGTTTGGGGTGATAGTGGTAACCCAGTTGGCGTAGTAGCTTTCGCCGTTACCCTGGACCATCTGCAGCATGTGGCCGAGAGCATGAACTTAGCTGGATACGGTCAAGGGTGGCTGGTCAATGATGCGGGAGTCGTGGTGGGGCATCCCAACGGCGATTTCATAGGCACCACGGATTTGTTCGATGAGGAACCTACGCTGAAGCCCATAGCCGACAGGATGCTGGCGGGCCAGGCAGGTGTTGACAGCTACAGCCTAAAGGGCAAACAGCACTTGATCGCCTACGCCCCGGTGGCCCAAAATGGCTGGTCCATTGCGGTGGAGGCCAGCGAAGACGATTTGTTCAGCGCCGTTGCCAGCATGCGCCTCACCATCATCTTGATGATAGCCATCGCGGTCGCTGTTGGTCTGGTGCTCGCCTACGGACTGGCTGTTTCCTTAGCCAGGCCCGTAATGGAGCTGACGAGGAGTGCGGAGAAACTCAGCTCCGGTGACCTTACAGAAGAGATCGCGGTGGAGCGGGGAGACGAAATCGGGGTCTTGGCTTCTTCCTTTAGGCAGATGATCCAAAATCTTGCCGGCGTGATTCAAAAGGTGAAAGGGGCAGCGGACAGGGTGATGGACACGGCCAGCCAGCTGTCTGCAGCCACGGAAGAGACTTCGGCGTCCATTGAGCAGGTGGCGGCCAGCGCCAACAACTTCTCCCAGACCGTTTCCTCCATGAACAGCAGGGTGGGTGAAGTATCTGGTTCTGCCACCCGGGTTGTGTCCATGGCTGCCGAGGGCGAGTCATCCCTGGAGAAGACCTTCCAGCAGATGGAAGAGCTCCGCCTGAGCATTCAGGAACTGTCGGAGATCATGGCCAGTCTGGATGCCAGTTCCGCGGAAATCGAGAAGATCGTCCAGGCCATTTCCGAGATCGCGGAGCAGACCAACCTCCTGTCCCTGAATGCGGCCATTGAAGCGGCCAGGGCAGGCGAACACGGCAGGGGATTTGCCGTTGTGGCGGAAGAGGTCCGCAAGCTGTCGGAGCAGAGCAGCGATGCGGCCGATGAGATCAGGAAGCTGATCACCGATGTGCAGCGGAAGACAGAGCTGGCCGTGGAAGGTACGCAGAGGAGCGTGCTCCAGGTGGATGAGACTGCTCAGGTGGTGGGAGACAGTGGGAAGCTGATGGCCACTATCATCGGTTCCATCAACGAAATCGGCGATGGCATCGGCGCCATCGGTGAGGACACGAAGGGAATTGATCTTGGAGCCCAGGAAATAGCCGCAGCCACCGAGCAGCAGTCGGCTACCATTGAGGAGATCACCACCTCTGTGCAGGGCTTAAGCGAAATGGCCCAGGAACTGCAGGATCTCATCGCCAGTTTCAAGGTGGATGGGGCTTAAGGGTCAGCGGAGCAGACTCAAGGATAAAACAACAAAACCCCAGCTGGTCTGGGGTTCTCTCTTGCCTAATGGTGCCGAAGGAGGGAGTCGAACCCTCATGGGACGAGCCCACACGATTTTGAGTCGTGCGTGTCTGCCAATTCCACCACTTCGGCCTGCTTATGCCGTTGACATGATCAATGTTACCACGGGGCTGTGATTTTTGCAACCACTTTTTCCGCAGGGCGCCAGCGGTTAACTTGACTTGCCCACCGTCTGTGGGGTAAAATCAAAGAGAGTTCTTAATCATGATTACTATTACCCTGGAGGAGTTACCGTGAAACCTAAAGGCTTTGTTCGACGCACCAGACAGAGGGAAGTAATCCTAGAGGTCCTACGGGGAACCAAGAGTCATCCCACGGCAGATTGGGTATACCAAGAAGTGCGCAAAGCGATGCCCCATGTCAGTCTGGGTACGATATATAGGAATCTGAAAACCTTGAGCGAGCACGGGGAGATCCAGGAGCTGGCGTTTGGCAGTACCCATTCGCGCTTCGACGCCAACAAGGAGATTCACTATCATTTTGTATGTGAGCGGTGCGGTCTTATAGAGGATTTAGACATGCCTGTCATCGTCGGGCTGGAAGAAGAAGTGGCCCAGCGCGGTTACAACGTAACCACCCACCGTTTGGAATTCTACGGGCTCTGTCCAGATTGTGCCAATAACGAGTCCATGGGCAAAGCCAACTGACCGAAGCAGAACACTGAGTGCCTGCGGCATCCCGCGGGCACTTATTTTTTTGGTTCCCTTTATTTACATCAGGTACCATATGTAGTATAATAAACCCGCGTTGATAACAACGTCTTGTAGAAATTCCCAGGAAGGAAGATGCAGGTGCAACTCTCAGAAAACGCCAGAATTGTGCTGGAGCGCCGCTATTTGGCCAAGATGGACAATGAAGTTGTGGAGACACCAGAAGACATGCTGCGCCGGGTGGCGAAGAATATAGCTCAGTTTGAGAGCGATCCCGTATGGGAAGAGCGCTTTTTCGAGATCATGGACAACCTGGAGTTCCTGCCCAACAGCCCTACGCTGATGAATGCCGGCCGGGAACTGCAGCAGCTTTCGGCCTGTTTTGTGCTGCCCATTGAGGATTCCATGGAAGGGATCTTTGAGACCTTGAAAAACACCGCCTTGATCCAAAAATCCGGTGGCGGTACAGGGTTTAGTTTTTCGCGCCTGCGTCCAAGTTACGATGTGGTAAGTACAACGGGGGGCGTGGCCAGCGGCCCCGTATCCTTCATGAAATGCTACAACGCGGCCACCGATGCCATCAAGCAGGGGGGCACCCGCCGGGGCGCCAACATGGGCATTCTGCGCGTGGATCATCCCGACATTCTACAGTTCATCCAGTGCAAAGCGGATCCCAAGGAGATCACTAACTTCAACATTTCCGTAGCCATCACCGAGGAGTTCATGGAGGCGGTGTTCGCGGACACCACTTACCAGCTGGTCAATCCCCGGACGCAGCAAGCCGCGGGTGAACTGCGGGCTAGGGAAGTGTTTGAGCTCATCGTGGAGATGGCCTGGAGAAACGGGGAGCCCGGGATCGTCTTCCTGGATCGGATCAACCGCTTTAATCCCACGCCCCATGTGGGTGTGATCGAAGCCACGAACCCCTGCGGCGAACAGCCGCTGCTGCCCAATGAGAGCTGCAATTTGGGCTCCATTAACCTGGCCAAGATGGTCAGGAAGGAAGGCGACGACTGGGTGGTCAACTGGCAGCGCCTGGGCGAGGTGGTGGAGATTGCCGTCCGCTTCTTGGACAACGTGATCGAGGTGAACCGCTATCCCATCGATGAAATCAGGGAGATGACCTACGCCAACCGCAAAATCGGCCTCGGCGTCATGGGCTTTGCCGACCTGCTGATCCGCCTGGGCGTGCCTTATAACAGCGAAGAAGGCGTTGAGCTGGGCCGCCAGATTATGAAGTTCATCCAGGAGACCGGCCATGAGGCTTCTGCTAAACTCGCGGAAGAGCGGGGGCTGTTCCCCAACTACGCGGGCAGCATCTACGAGGAGAGCGGCAAGCCCATGCGCAACGCTACGGTGACCACCATTGCGCCCACGGGAACCATTTCCATCATCGCCGGGTGTTCCAGCGGCATTGAGCCCCTGTTCGCCCTGGCCTTTACCCGCAACGTGCTGGACAATGATCGTTTGATTGAGGTCAACCCCCAGTTTGAAGCGATCCTGTTGGAGCGCGGGATCTATTCCCCCGAGCTCATCGAGGAAGTGGCGAAAGCGGGGAGCGTCAAGCACCTAGAAGACTTCCCGGAGGATCTCAAACGGGTGCTGGTTACCGCTTACGATGTAACGCCTGAGTGGCATATCCGTATGCAGGCAGCCTTCCAGGAGTTTACCGATAACGCGGTGAGCAAGACGGTGAACTTCCCTAGAGAGGCCACGAAGGACGATATTAGGACCGTGTATGAACTGGCCTATAAGCTGGGCTGCAAAGGGGTTACCGTCTACCGCGCCGGTTCCCGGGAGGGCGAAGTGCTCACCGTAGGCCATCAGCAGGAGGAGCAGGCTCAGGAAGCTAGAACTTCCGCCCGTCCGGCACCGAGAAAGAGGCCTCGGGTAACTAGGGGAGAGACAGTGCGCATCAAAACGGGCTGCGGTACCCTGTATGTGACCATCAACTCCGATGAACAGGGTATCTGTGAAGTGTTCACCACCATCGGTAAGGCTGGCGGCTGCGCCGGAGCCTTTTCGGAAGCCACGGCTAGACTCGCTTCCCTGTCCCTGCGGTCGGGAGTGGAACCGACCCAGGTGGTGAAGCAGCTCAAGGGAATCCGCTGCCCCCATCCCATCTGGCAGGGCGGCCAGCAGGTACTTTCCTGCCCCGATGCCATTGCCCAAGTTCTGGATGAGTATATCAAAAAGAACGGAGTGAACGGGGTAAAAGCGGCGGATGAGCCTACGGCGAATGCTGCAGCAAACGCCTCTGCCAATTCCAAGTTCAACGGTTCTGCCCAGAGGGTGATTGCGGGAGAAGCCTGCCCCGAATGCAGCGGGACCATGGTCCAGGAAAGCGGCTGTGCCACCTGCCTGGAGTGCGGATTCAGCCGCTGCAGCTGATATCACTTTCTTAGAAAGCATAATCTCCTCCTACCGTCCATACACTGGCGGAGGAGGAGATTATTGATCCTAGGGCACAAGCCCTAGTTATCCATGATGTTCTGCAGCCACTCGCTGGTGAGCAGCCGCTGAGCTAGTTCCACTTGGGCGTATTCCAGCACCTTAGACCAGTTTTGGTCCAGGGCGGCGCTGATCAGTTCGGGAGCCACGTCCAAATAGTCGGCTGTCTCCATGGTCAGCCTCTCTTTGAGCATGAGTTGCAGACCGCTCCAATCTTGGTTGATGGCAGCTTCCGCTTCCCAAGGTGCGGCGCCCCGCTCAACCAGCTCCTGGTAGACTTGGTAGCGCACCTCTTCGCCAAGTTGATCCCAGTTCCCCGTGATCAGGGCATTGATCTGCTCGGGCGTGAGCACATCGGCCAGCAGCTGGGTGGCTTTGTTCAGACCTTCCAGCAGGGCCTGGACCCTGGTTTCCCCTTCCAGGCGGACCAGGAGTGCTTGATTCTCCCTAGCCAGGACCACAACTTCCTGTCCGGGGCGGAGGCTTTCACCCCTGCTCACAGGGTCCCTGATCAGGCTTCCCGGTGAAATATACAGGGTCTCGGCTAGCAGCGTGAGGGTGGTGTTCCCTTCCTCGGCCGCAGACTCAAGCACTAACTGCCTTCCTTCGCTCTGTACCTCTGCCACGGTACCCGTGATTTCCCGAAGTCTCAGGGCCTGATCCAGGATATAGGCGGCTTCAGCTCTGGTGAGCAGGCGGTAGGGCTCAAAGCGCCCCACCATGTGGGTGGGCAGGAGAGCCAAGCGCTGCAGGAGCTCGATACCTAAGAAGCCAGGGTAATCTGGGTTCAGATCGGAGAAGGAAGGGTAGAAGCCCTTAGGTGCCTCGGTGTGTTCCCCGAGACCAAGGATGCTGCCCAAGAGGGCGGCATACTCTCCCCGGGTAATCCCTTCGGGATGGGCCACCAAAAGCTGGTTCAGCCACTGGGCCAGCTCTTCGCTCTCTTCTTCTGTGAGTGCAAAGCCGGAGGCCAGCAGTTGGAGGGCTTCAGCGTGGCTGAGGCTGCGCGAGGGCGCAAACTCCTCTGTCCAGAGCCCCGTGAAGAGCCCCTTTTCGTCCAGAGCTGTGATGGCGCTTTCGGCCCAGGTTCCGTTGATATCGGCAAATGCAGCGAGGACAGCTGCGCTGGGAAGTGTCAAGAGCATCAGAGCCACAACGAATGCGGTCACTTTTGCAGGTCGCATCTGCATACCCCTTTTCTTGTTCAACTGAAGTCTATCTTATACCCCCCAATTCGCCCCTGGCAAGGTAAGCCCTTTATGTAAAACTGGGCATCTGCGGCGCCTTTGCCCAACTAAGGCAGGTTTTTACAGGCAGGCGTGGAATAGACAAGGGAGAAATGAGGGATCTGCTGTGGAAAAGAGTTTGTTTCTTCTGGACGGCAACAGCTTGATCAACAGGGCCTTCTACGCCCTGCCGCCTTTGACCAGCCGCAGGGGTGAGCCCACCAACGCGGTTTACGGGCTGACTATGATGCTCCTGCGCCTCATGGAGGATTACCGGCCTGACCAAATTCTGGTGGCCTTTGATCTTTCCGGGCCCACTTTCCGCCATGAGCAGTTTGAGGAGTACAAGGCTCACCGCAAGCCCATGCCAGACGATCTGCGCTCCCAGATTCCCATCATGAAAGAACTGCTGGATAAAATGGGTATCCAGCGGCTGGAACTGGAGGGCTTTGAGGCGGACGATCTCATCGGCACCGCGGCGAAAAAGGGCGAGCAGGAAGGCTATCAGGTGTATATCGTCACCGGTGATCGCGATGCCTTTCAGCTTGTCTCTCCCCAGACCACGGTGCTGTTTACCAAACGGGGCATAACCGAGACGGAGACCGTGGATGAACAGGGCCTGCGGGCCAATTACGGCTTGAGGCCGGAGCAGGTTATCGACCTGAAGGGCCTCATGGGTGACAGCTCAGACAACATCCCCGGTGTGCCCGGGGTAGGGGAAAAAACGGCCCGCAAGCTCCTTGAAACTTACGGCTCCCTGGAGGAGATCTATGCCCACCTGGATGAGATCAAGGGCAAGCTTCAGGAAAGGCTGAGGGAGTTTAGAGAGCAGGCCTTTTTCAGCAAAGAGCTGGCCACCATCCGCTGCGCTGCCCCCATAGAGCTTGATCTGGGGCGCAAACTGCCCATGGATATAGCGGCGGTGCGGGAGATGTTCCAGGACTTGGATTTCCGCAGCCTTTTGGACCGGTTGCCCCAGGGAGAGCAGACCAAGGCGACTGCCGTTTCCGACGTGGATTGGGAGCTTACGGCCCTTCCTGTCCAGGAAAGCAGCTGGGAGGAGTTTTGCTCGGCACTGAAAGCCACCCAAGACATCTACCTCAACTACGCGGCCGACTGGGACACCCTTTTGATGCTGCTGAAGGACAGGATATGGGCGGTGAAAAAGCCGCTATTGGAAAGCAGGCTCAGCGATCTACTGCCCATCTTGGCTGAACGAAAGATCTATGCAGTGGGCGGCAAAGAAATCCTGCATCTATTGGGCCCTGGAGGCCCGGTGCGCATTTCCTTCGATTTGGAGCTGGCCCTGTACTGCCTGGATCCGGAAAAGCGCTGGGATCTTTCCTCCACTGCCCATTATTTCCAGCTTGCCGCGCCGAACGCCGACCCCAAAACCCTGGAGTACCAGGCCGCTTTACTTCATCTGCTGAAGGTGGCCGCACCCTTGGCGGAGCAGCGGCTGCAGGCAGACGGTTTGATGTTTTTGTACCGGGAAATCGAACTGCCCCTAGCTGCGGTGCTGGCGGAAATGGAGGCCCAAGGGATTTTGGTGGATCCGGCGAAGCTGCAGGCCATCTCCCAAGACTTGCAGCAAACTTTGGATGAGCTTACCAAGCACATTTACTCCGAAGCTGGCGAGGAGTTCAATATCAACTCGCCGAAGCAATTGGGGGTCATCCTCTTTGATAAGCTGGGCTTGCCCGTGCTCAAGCGCACGAAGACGGGGCCATCCACCAGCGCCGAAGTCCTGGAAGAGCTCAGCGACCATCCGCTGGTTGCCCATGTGTTGGAATACCGCCAGGTGGCAAAACTCAAGTCCACCTACGCCGATGCTTTAGGCGAGCTGATCTCGCCGGTGACCAAGAGGCTGCACACCACCTTCAACCAGACGGTGACGGCCACGGGCCGGCTGAGCAGCACCCATCCCAATCTGCAGAACATCCCCGTGCGCACCGAGGCGGGGAGGCGCATTCGCCAAGCATTTGTGGTGCCCGAGGGCTGTTTTCTGGTCAGTGCGGACTATTCCCAAATCGAACTTAGACTCTTGGCCCATCTATCCGGAGACGAAGTGCTGCTGGATGCCTTTCACAGCGGGGCGGATATCCATATCCAGACGGCATCTGAAGTCTTTGGGGTTCCCAAAGATCAAGTGACCGATGAACAACGCAGTGCCGCCAAGGCCATCAATTTCGGGATTGTGTACGGAATCAGTAGTTTCGGCCTGGCCCGAGGCATTAACTTGACCAGGGCCCAGGCCCAGCAGTACATCGACTCCTATTTCCTGCGTTACCCCCGGGTGAAGGAGTTCCTGGATGCCGCGGTGGAGCACGGCCGTAAAGAGGGGTACGTGAAAACCCTCTTTGGCCGCAGGCGTTATCTGCCCAACCTCAAGAGCCGCAACTTCGCGCTGCGCAACTTCGCAGCCCGCACCGCCATGAACACTCCCATCCAGGGCAGCGCCGCGGACATTATTAAGCTGGCCATGCTCAAAGTGCGCTCCGCCCTGAAAGAGGCAGGTCTCAGCAGCAAACTCCTGCTCCAAGTCCATGACGAGCTGGTCTTAGAGGTCCCTGAAGGGGAGTTGGCGGAGGTGGCCAGGCTGCTGAAGAGGGAAATGGAGCAGGTCTGGGAGCTCAATGTGCCTTTAGTTGTAGATGTGAATTTTGGAAGGAATTGGCGCGATGTCGAGCGCTATGAGTTAAAGGAGTAAGCCATGCCAGAACTGCCAGAAGTGGAAACGGTACGCCGCAGCCTGCTGCCCGTGGTTTTGCACAAGCCCCTGGAAGCAGTGGAGGTTCACACCACTAGGATTCTCCAGCACAAAACGGTCGAGGAGTTCAGGGAACTGCTCCTGGGCAGGAGCTTTTTGGATTTGTCTAGGCGCGGGAAATACCTCATCTTTTCCGTAGAAGGCGGCTGGGAGCTGGTGGCCCATTTGCGCATGACCGGGCGCCTGATCTTCTATTCGAACCCCAGCATTCCTTGGGCCAAACATACCTCAGCAGTATTCAGCTTTGGCTCCCAGGGCGAGCTGCGCTTTGAAGATGTGCGCAAATTTGGTACACTGGACTTGGTGCCCACAGGTCAGTACGAGACCATCAAGGGCTTACACACCTTGGGTGTGGAACCGCTCTCCGAGGAGTTTTCCCCGGAGTATCTGCTCAAGCTCCTTACGGGCCGCAGAATCAAGGTTAAAGCACTGCTCTTGGATCAAACGAAGATCGCGGGCCTGGGCAACATCTACGCAGATGAGAGCCTCTTCCAAGCCGCCATCCATCCCCAGCGCAGTGCAGACTCTTTGACTGAGGAAGAGATAGAGCGGCTGCACGGAGCCATCAGGGATGTGCTGGAGCTGGCCATAGCCAACCAGGGGACTACTCTGCGCGATTACCGCACCGGTTTCGGGCAGGAGGGTTCTTTTCAAAACCGCCTGCAGATTTATGGGAAGAAGGGGGAAGAATGCCCCCGCTGCGGCGTAAAATTGGAGCATAGGAAAGTAGCCGGGAGGACAAGCCATTTCTGCCCGGCCTGCCAGAGGGAGCAGCCATGATCGGTCTTACAGGAGGAATCGCCAGCGGCAAATCCGCAGTAGCCCAGCGTCTTAGGGCTCTAGGGGCGGTGGTGCTGGATGCTGACCAATTCTCCAGGGAAGTGGTGGAACCTTACACCCCTGGCTGGCAAAGGGTTAAGGAAGCTTTTCCGGCGGTGATCCGCCCTGATCAGAGCATAGACCGGGCCCTGCTCGGGGAGATCGTCTTTTCCGATCCCCAGCAGCGCAAGACACTGGAGGGGATCATCCATCCGGAAGTACTGAAGAGGCTCAAGGAGGAAGGGGAAAAGGCAGTGAAGGAAGGCCGAGTGGTCTTCGCGGAGGTTCCCCTGCTCTATGAGGTGGGTTGGGATCGTTTCATGGATGAGACTTGGGTTGTCTATGTACGCCCGGAGATCCAGATCCAGCGGCTGCTGGAGCGCAGTCCCTTGACTAGGGAGCAGGCTGAGCAGAGGATCGCCAGCCAGATGCCGTTGGAGGAAAAGGCCAGCCGCGCCCAGAGGGTGATTGACAACAACGGGCCGCTGGAGAGAACTTGGGAGCAGGTGGATGCTCTCTGGGAGGAGCTGAAGCGTGAGGATCGCGTTAATTGCCCATGATCAGAAAAAGAAGGCCATGATCGCCTTTGTGCAGAGGCATCAAGAAGACTTTCGGTGGCATGAACTGTATGCCACCGGTACCACGGGACGCTTGATCCAAGAGGCCACGGGACTTGAGGTGCAGCGCGTGCAGTCTGGCCCCCTGGGAGGCGACCAGCAAATCGGTGCTTTGGTGGCCAGCGGGGAAGTGGATGCCGTGATTTTTCTGCGGGATCCCTTAACTGCGCAGCCCCATGAGCCGGACATTACCGCGCTGCTCAGGGTGTGCGATGTGCACAATATCCCCCTGGCCACCAATGAGGCCACTGCAGAGCTGGTGCTGCGCCTGGTGAGGAAAAGCCGCGTTCATGAAGGCGGGGGATCAGCTTAGTGCGTCTGCTCGCTCTTTTGCTTTTGGGCGCGGCCGTGGTTGGACTGGTCTTTCTGCCTGAGATACTGCAGGAAGTGATTCCCCTGGGATACCCAGAGCTAATCAGTCTAGCAGAACAAAGGCACGGGGTGGACTGGGCTTTGATTGCCGCGGTGATTCAGGTGGAAAGCGGTTTCAGCCCCGCGGCGGTGTCCAAGAAGGGCGCGGTGGGGCTGATGCAGATCATGCCGGACACAGCCGCTTGGGTGAGTGCGCGGCTGGGTGAGAGTGTGGCCCAGGAGGACCTTGTGGATCCCAAGGTCAACATCCATCTGGGAACCTATTACTTGCGTTACCTGCTGGACCGCTTTGCCACTGAACAGGCGGCGCTTGCCGCCTACAACGGGGGTCCCACTAACGTGTCCCGCTGGCTGGAAGAAGGCACTTGGGATGGTTCCCATGGGGATGCCCACCGCATACCCTTTCCCGAAACCAGGTCTTATGTACGCAGAGTGCTGCTGATGCGGCGCTTGTATCGTTTTATGTATCCCCAGGGAATACAGGAGTTGGAGCATTGAGAGGAGTCAAGGAGCATGGTCAAGCAGATTGAAACTGTGCAGCAGGTGACAGAGCTAGAAGTGGAGACAGGGAGGCTGTTTTCCGCCACGCATGAGGAAATCAAACAGGGTTTAACCACAGATATCTACTTCGTGAAGACCAAGGAGATTCTCCAGAAAATGGGCCGGGATGATGCTGAGGTGGTCGCGGAGATCTTCGGCAGGCGCCCGGGTGTGTTTGCTGGACTCGCAGAAGTGAAGGTGCTGCTTGATGGTCTCGGTCTGGAAGTGTGGAGCCTGGAAGAGGGAGATGCTTTTCAGGGTAAGGAAGTGGTTATGCGGATCCACGGCCGCTACAGCCACTTTGGCGTCTATGAAACAGCCATCTTGGGTATCCTGGCCAGTTCCAGCGGCTGGGCCACGGCTGCCCGCGCGGCCAAGGAAGCGGCCGGGGGCAAGCCGGTTTTGTGCTTTGGAGCCAGGCACGTCCACCCTGCGGTGGCCCCCGTGATGGAAAGGGCGGCGGTGGTGGGCGGAGCAGACGGGGCTTCCTGCATACTCGGGGCCAAGCTGGCAGGTCTGGAGCCATCCGGAACCGTACCCCATGCCTTGTTCCTAATTATCGGAGATACTTTGGAAGGGGCCAAGGCTTACCACAAGTTCATGCCACCGCAATCAACTCGTTCTATCCTGGTGGATACCTTTAAGGATGAAGTGGAGGAGAGCTTGCGGTTAGCCGCCTGCCCGGAAACGGGCCTGGAGGCAGTGCGCCTGGACACGCCCAGCGAGCGGGGAGGAGTGACCCCCGCGTTAGTCCAAGAAGTGCGGGCCAGACTGGATCTGGCTGGGTTCAACCACATTAAGATCTTTGTCTCAGGGGGGCTGGACCCTGAGCGGATCAGCGTGCTGGCCGCGGCGGGAGCCGACTCCTTCGGAGTGGGCAGCTACATCTCCAGCGCTCCTGCCATTGACATGACCATGGATTTGAAACTGGTGGACGGACAGGCCACCAGTAAGCGGGGGCGCATCCCTGGTCTAGCCCCTAGCCCGCGCCTGCAGAGAGTCCTTTAGGGTTGCGAGCGCCATCCCCTCGGTTTTTTCCAGCCCTTTTTTGCAGGAGATTCGGGGGTTGTGGCGAAAGACTCTTAGATATTGCGGGGAAATCTTAGGTGAGGTCACTTCCGCTTTCACGCGGGAGTAGAGAAAGGTAGGGTATTATGTCAGACATATTGTTATCCGTTAGGGACCTCAAAACCTATTTTTATACAGATGATGGAGTAGTCCCAGCCGTGGACGGCGTCAGTTTCGAGCTGGAGCGCGGGGGTACCCTGGGTATCGTAGGCGAATCGGGCTGCGGTAAGAGTGTAACCTCCTTGACGGTGATGGGGCTTGTTCCTCAGCCGCCGGGGAAGATCGAAGGCGGCGTGATTGAGTTTGACGGTAGGGATCTGCTTAAGCTCTCCGAAGCAGAAATGCGCCACATTCGGGGCAACGAGATCTCCATGATTTTCCAAGAACCCATGACTTCACTGAACCCCGTCTTTACCGTGGGTGACCAGATCTCTGAGGCCATTATCCTGCACCAGGGCGCCAGTAAGGCCGAAGCTCGGAAGAAGGCCATTGAGATGCTGCGCCTGGTGGGTATTCCCTCGCCTGAGCAGCGCATCGATGACTACCCGCACCAGATGAGCGGCGGTATGCGCCAGAGGGTCATGATCGCCATGGCCTTATCCTGTAATCCTAAACTGCTCATTGCAGACGAACCCACAACCGCTTTGGACGTGACCATTCAGGCCCAGATTCTGGATCTGATGCGGGAACTTCGCAGGGAACTGGGTACTGCCATTATGATGATCACCCACGACCTGGGCGTCATTGCCGAACTGGTGGAGAAGGTTGTGGTGATGTATACCGGTAGGATCGTGGAAGCAGCGGACACCTACAGCATCTTCAAGAATCCCAAGCATCCTTACACCATCGGACTGCTGGCATCCATCCCCCGTCTGGACAGCGATGGTTCCAGGCTCAAAGCGATTCCGGGAACGGTGCCCACACCGGGGAACTTCCCCACCGGCTGCGGTTTCCATCCCCGCTGCGCCTTTGCCACGGAGCTCTGCGCTCGGAAGCAGCCACCGTCCTTTAACGTGGGGGACGATCACTACGTGGCCTGCTGGAAGCTTGTGGACTACGATGAACACGCCGGCATAGATCAAAGGGAGGTGGGCTAAGCAATGGCTAGGGAAGTAACTGCCAACACAGGGCAGCCGGAAGTGCTGCTTGAGGTGCGCAATCTAGTGAAGCATTTCCCCATCCGCCAGGGCATTATCTTTTCCAAGCAGGTGGGCGCCGTACAGGCTGTGGATGACGTGAGCTTTACGGTGCATACTGGAGAGACCCTGGGGTTGGTGGGAGAAAGCGGCTGCGGAAAAACCACCACTGGCCGCTTAATCCTGCGCCTGATTGAGCCGACCTCCGGCGATGTCATCTTTGACGGAAAGAACATCCCGACTTTGCCCAAGGATGAGCTGCGGGAACTGCGCAAGGATATGCAGATCATCTTCCAAGACCCCTACGGTTCGCTTAACCCCCGCATGACGGTGGGCGATATTATCGGCGAGCCCCTGCATATTCATAAACTGGCCCGGGGGCCTGAAAAGGAGAAGCGGGTGCGGGAACTCTTGGAGGTTGTGGGCCTTAGTGCATTCCACGCCAGGCGCTTTCCCCATGAGTTTTCCGGGGGACAGAGGCAGCGTATCGGTATCGCTCGGGCTCTTGCCGTGAGGCCGAAACTAATCATCTGCGATGAACCTGTATCGGCCCTGGACGTGTCCATCCAGGCCCAGGTGATCAACCTGCTCCAGGATCTGCAGAAAGAATTCGACCTGACCTATATCTTCATCGCCCACGACTTGAGCGTGGTTAAGCACATTTCTGACCGGGTGGCAGTGATGTACCTAGGCAAGATCGTGGAACTCACTGATAAGGATGAGCTCTACCGCAATCCCAAACATCCTTATACCCAGGCTCTGCTCTCGGCCATTCCCGAGGCAGATCCCACCATCAAGAAGGAACGTATTCTGCTCACGGGCGACGTGCCCAGCCCCATCAACCCACCCAAGGGCTGCCGCTTCCACACCAGGTGCCCCAAGGTGATGGATATCTGCAGGGTGCAGGAACCGGAGTTTGTGGACTCGGGCAATGGTCACTTCTGTGCCTGCCACCTAGTTCCGGCGGCAGAAGAGAAGGGCGCCTAAAACAAGCAAAAAAGCAAGTCCTCCGCAAGAAGAGCGGAGGACTTTTTTCACGTCTAGGGATACTTCACTCATCAGCCTGCTCTTGGAAGTCGGCCAGGATTTCCTGCAGCTGCTGGGCCAGGTCTGCCAGGCTTTGGGCGGCCGCAGCCGTTTCTTCCGTTCCCGCTGCCGTCTGCTCCGTGATATCTCCGATGGCCTGGAACAGTTCCACGGCGGCCCTGGTTCTGCCCGCCTGGGCCAAACATTCGCCTGAAATCTCCTGCACCAATTCTTCCGTGGCTTTGGCAGCCTGCGTTATTCTCTGCAGGGCGTCCCGCACCTCATGGACTTCCTGCTGACCCTTTTCCACGCTCTGCAGGGAGCGGGCGGTTTCCCCTTGAATCCGCTTCAGGGCCTGCTCAATTTCTTCTGTGGCTTGCTGGGAGCGGATGGCCAGATCGCGCACTTCCTGGGCCACCACGGCAAAGCTGCGTCCCTGTTCTCCAGCCCTGGCAGCTTCAATGGCCGCGTTCAAGGACAGGAGATTGGTTTGCTCTGCAATGTCGCGGATGAAGGCCAGGATCTTGCCGATCTCCAGGGTCTGCTGGGTCAAGCTGTCCACAGACTGCTTGATACTGTCCATACCTGCCACCGCTTCCGCAGCCTGCGTCTGGCCTTCTGAAGCGGCTTCAGTGGCGTTTTGGGACAGAAGCACCGCTTCCTCAGCCCGCTTCTCCATGGCTACCATGGCTTCGTTCATTTCCTGGATCTGCCGGGTGCCGCTCTGCACGTCTTCACTTTGTGTTTGGGCACCTGCCGCCATTTCCTCCATGCCGGCACTGATTTCTTGGCTGGAGGCGGCCAAGGCTTGGCTGGCGCTGCGCACCCGGTGCAGGAGCCTGGCCAGTTGAGCCGTCATTTCGTTAAACGCCGCGGTGAGTTCACCAGCTTCGTCGCGGCGCATCCGCTTCGGCTTGTACTGGCGCAGCCTGCCCTGGGCCACTTCCCGGGCATGGGCCGTGAGCTGAAGCAGGGGTTGGGTGATGCCGCGGGCCAGGAGGATGGCTGCCACCAGCACCGCCAGGCCCGTAATGGCTATGCCCACATAACCCAGGGAACTCAGCCTCTGCACCAGGGCCAGGGCGTGGCGGGTGGGCTGGGCTAGGCGGATCTGCCAGTCCTGTCCAAAACCTATGCCGGCGGAAGCGGTGATGGCCTCCTGGCCGCCGCTGGTCTGCCCAAACCGGTCAGTTTCCTCAGCCAAGGCGATAGCCTTGGGGCCCAGCTTATCCAGGAAAACGTTCACGTCTGCGCCCTGGGGAGTCTGCTTCACCTCCAGCACAACCTGGCCGGAGCTGAGCAGCTGCAGTTCACCGCCCTCGATTTGAGCCACAATGGGGACCATGGCCTGGGTGAAGAAACTAACGGGCACTAGGCCCCGGATCACCCCTGCGGGCCTGGCCGAGGCTGTTGACAGGGAGGAAGATCTATAGATGACTGTGGACATGACCAGCCCTGCTTCTTCCTTGTCGGGCAGCAGCTCGATGTCGCTGACATAGGTTTCATTCTCTAAGGCGGACTGAAACCATGTTTCCTCCACATGGATGAAGCGATCCGGCCGTTCGGTGGCGCCCAGCACCACACCATCCATGTTCACTACAATGAGCTGGGAAAAGCGCTGGAATTCGGCCACCGTGTTCTCCAGGAAAGTCTGGGTGCGGCTATTGGCCTCCAGATTCCTGGTTTCCGCCATGATCTCTTCCATTTCCTCCGCGGTCTTACCGTCCAGGCCCAGATCCCGCATGATGTTCGTGGGTCGGATCACAGCCAGTTGCTCTATGGAGGGGTTCACAGCTAGGTTCTGCAGATCATAGATGAGCTGCTGCAGAGACTCGGCCATGGAATCTGCAACTCGTTGGGCCTGGTCGGACAGGGTGGCACTCACCATGGACGTTACGGTGCTCTGGGTCTGGGAAATGACCACTATGGTGAGCAGGGTGAGGGGCACCAGTGCAATGAGCAGGAAGGCCGCAATCAGCCTAGCCCTCAGCCGTAGGTTGATTCCCTGTACCAATCTGCTTCTTTTATTTTTTTCTTTTCCGCTGCTGGCCATGGGGGTCACTCCTTCGCATGTAAAATACGGTTTAGTTCCGCTTCCGAAGCCCATTCTCCTGCTCAGGTGGGGAAAAATAGTCTCTTTTGCCAAGCGAACCGTTTTGTGGTAAAATGCGTGTAGAGCACTGCAAGGAGGCTGGATTATGAAGAAGCATATCCGCACGCTCAGCGGCACGCCCCTGCAGACCACTTTGGTCAACGGTGGCTGCGGCGAGTGCCAAACATCGTGCCAGTCTGCGTGCAAGACCTCCTGTACCGTTGGCAACCAAGCTTGCGAACGGTAGGGCCACAAGCAACCTTCTTTATGCACAGGAGGTTGCTTTTGGATTTTCAACGACTGTTTTAGGAGTGAAACCCTTGCTAGATAAAACCTGCGTACATATTTACAGCCAAGGAGGCCTGCATTTCGCGGTGGACGGCAACTCCGGGGCGGTGCATGTTCTGGATGCCCCCGCCCGGGAGCTGATTGCCTTGATCAAGGATCGGGAGGAAATTCGGAGTAGAGCAGATCTGGAAGCGTTTTTGGACCAGAACCCCAGCTACGCGGAGGTGGGAGCCGAGGTCCTGGAGCTCGTAGAAGCGGGCTTGCTCTTCAGTGCGGACCTGACCGAAGTTCCGCCGCGCCCCGAATCTGTGGTGAAGGCCCTCTGCCTGAACGTGGCCCACGACTGCAACCTGCGCTGCGCCTACTGCTTTGCCTCCACTGGGGACTTCCAGGGAGAGCGGGAGCTCATGCCCTGGGAGGTGGCCAAGGCCGCGGTGGATTTCTTAATCCAAGGCTCCAAACGCCGCAGGCAGCTGGAGGTGGACTTTTTTGGGGGAGAGCCCCTTTTGAACTGGGATGTGGTCCGGCGCACGGTGGAGTATGCTCAGGAAGAAGCTGGCAAGCACGGCAAGAGCTTCCGCTTTACCATTACCACAAACGGGCTGGGCTTAACGCCTGCCATTGAGCAGTTTATCAATGAGCATATGTACAACGTGGTGCTGAGTTTGGACGGTCGGAAGGTAATCAACGATGGTCTGCGGCTCACGGCCAGCGGCAGAGGTTCCGTCTATGATACGGTGGTGCCCAAATACCTGCGGCTGCTCAGCGGCAGGCAAGGCAAAAGCTACTACGTGCGCGGTACCTTCACCGCCGCAAACCTGGACTTCGCTTCCGATGTGGCCCATTTGCACGATTTGGGCTTT